>LNFM01006670.1_pt1 | contig 29014 bp, 25 predicted proteins | sample 596031 | NCBI WGS metagenome assembly LNFM01 (sample SAMN04254537, study PRJNA301005) | activated carbon metagenome | isolation source: dual media filters at the Ann Arbor, Michigan drinking water treatment plant | place: USA: Ann Arbor
GGCGGAACCATATCGATCGAACCCCGCCCGGCGGGCGGGTCCGAAGTGATCCTGCAACTGGCCTCGAGCGGCCGGCACACAGAAAACCCCTAGGAGTCATCCGTGAACGATTTCAACAAGGCGCAATTGCTGGTGGTCGATGATCACCCGATCGTGCGGCACGGCATCGTGCAATTGCTCAACCGCCAGCCCGACATGGAGGTGGTGGCCGAGGCCGACGATGCCGAAAGCGCGCTGAACCACCTGCGCGAGCGCAGCTTCAACCTGATCGTCACCGACATCTCGCTGCCGGGACTGTCAGGCCTCGACCTGATCCGCCGCATCAACGCCACCAAGGACGCCCCGCCGATGCTGGTGCTGTCGATGCACGAGGAGTCGGTCTACGCCGAGCGGGCGCTGACCGCCGGCGCGCGCGGCTTCGTGATGAAGCAGGAGGCACCGGACAAGCTGGTGGCAGCGGTGCGCAAGCTGCTGGCCGGCGGCATCTACCTGTCGCCGCAGATGGAAGAGCGAATGTTGATGACGCTGGTGCGCGGCAAGCCGGCGGCAACCGAGCCCAGTCTGTCGGTGCTCACCGAGCGCGAGTTCGAGGTGCTGCAAATGATCGCGCAGGGGCTGACCTCGGCCCAGATCGCAGTGCGCGTGAACCGCTCGATCAAGAGCGTGGAGGCGTACCGCACCTCGTTGCGCACCAAGCTGGGTGCCAAGACCACGGTGGACCTGGCACGTCTGGCACTGGAGCACTTTCCACACGTGCCGCGTTCGTCGACGCCCAAATGATCCGCGTGGCGCGTACGCCGTCGGCCTGAAGCCGCGCGGCCGCGTCTCCGCAGTTCAACCCGCGCGCGCGAGCCAGCGGCCGACCCAGGTACGCGGCGGCTCGTGACCGGTGCGCACATAGTCGATCGCGACATCGTCGCCCAGCAGGCGTTCCTGCACCCGTTCGGCGCCGGCCTCTCCCGCGAACAGGACCCGATCCCCGGCCGTCAACGGCGTGCTCTCGTCCGGCAGCATCACATCACGGCCGTTGTGCAGCAGCAGCAACGGCGTGCCCTTCAGGCGCACGCGTCGATCGTCGGGGTCGATCAACAGGTGCGCGATCGTCAGCCGCGGCTCGGGCCGCTCGATCAGCGCGCGCCGCATGCCCAGTTGCACCGGATCACAGCTCACGCTCCACGTGTGCGGCACCTGGGCACCGATCAGGTCCTGCACGCGGCCGCACACGCCCTGTGCCCAGGTGTTGCTCTCGGCGCGTGCACGCAAGAGGAAGCGGTTGAGCAACGGCGTGGTGAGCATCTGCACGCACTCGTGCGTCATCAACTGCGACTGCACGAAGCTCATGTTCGCGCGCGCGGCCTCGATCAGGCTGCGATTGGCGGCGTGGTTCTGGCGGATCACGACGAACAGCCGCGGCCGCAGCCGGCGCGCGGCGATCACGATGGCGAGGTTGTTGGCATCGTTGTCGGTGCCGGCCACCAGGCCGCAGGACTCGTCGATGCCGGCGCGTAGCAGCGCCTCGGCGGCCAGCCCGGTGCCTTCGAGGCAGTCGGTGTCGCACTTGGCTGGGTCACGGTCGATCGACTTCCAGGGCAGGCCGGCCTCGGTCAGCTGCGCGGCGATGGCGCGGCCGAAGCGGCCGTAGCCGGCGAGTACCCAGCGACCGCGCGGCACCTCGATGCGCGGCGGCGGCGGCGCACCCGGCACGCCGGTCAGCCAGTCCTCCAGTCGCAGCGCATCGGGCTTGGCCAGCGCCAGGCCGAAGTTGAAGGCGAAGGTCTCGAACGGATTGACCACGGTGACGCCACCGAAGGCTGTCAGCGTCTCCTGCGCGGCGCGTGTCTTCACCCGGGCCAGCACCGGCAGGTCGGGCGCCATCACCCGCCCTTCGATCGCGATGGTCTGCGCGACATCGTCGTCGGCGGTGAGGATCGTCAGCCCCTGGCAGTTCGGGCGACGAATGCCGGCCGCCTCCAGCAGGTCGGGCAGGCGCGCGTCGCCCACCAGGCCGATCGCCGGCTGCGCGGTGTCCTGCAAAGAGAGTGGCTGCAGCCGCTCGTCGCTGATGTCGAGCACCACGCTGGCAAAGCCCAGCCGGTCCAGCGTCGCCGCCAGCCGGCGGCCGCTCTGCCCGTAGCCGCAGATCACGTAGAAGCGATCCACCAGGCGACGCACGCCGGACTCGAAGCGGCTGCGCGCCAAGGCCTGGCGAAACGCCGGATAGCGCACCAGCGCGAAGATCGAGCCGAGCGCGTACGCCCAGCCAATCACCGACACATAGATGCTGACCGTCATCCACATCCGCTGCGCGTAGGAGAACGGGTACGGCACCTCGCCGAAGCCGATCGTGGTGGCGGTGTAGCTCATCACGTAGAACGCATCGAACAGGCTCATCCGCCACGGATTGCCGTCCGGATCGACACCGGGCATCAGCGACAGGCCGAATACCGAGACGGCATAGGCGAGAATCAACACGATCAGCGGCATCCGCAGACGCCGCAGGACCATCAGCTGGACATCAGTCATCGCAGGCGTCGCAAGCCGGCTGGCGCGGCAACACGGCTAGCGGGCGCGCCGCAGCGTCTCGCCGATCAGTAGCGTCACCGAGATCAGGTTGGCCAGCAGGGCACCCCCGGACAGCGACACCACGGTGGCCATCACCTCGCCCGCCGACGGCAGGCCGCTGACGCGCGTGGCCCAGACCCAGAACGTCGACGCGGCCAGCAGCTGCAGCACGGCGACGATGCTGGTGGCCAGATGAACCGCGCCGATGTGGGTGCGGTCGCCGAACTTCAGGGTCATCGCGATCAGGTTCACCACCAGCGTGGCGCCCAGTTCGAGCGGGTGGTGATGCTCCGGGTTGTCCATCTCGCCGAGAAAGAAACCGAAGTTCAGCGTGCACGCCAGGATCACGAACGCGCCGAAGATCACCTTTTCCAGATTCATGCCTGTCCCCTCGCCGGCCCGCGCGGCGGCCCGGCAGCCGCGCATTGTTGGTCCCGCATTCGTCGCGCAGGTCAGTGCGTATCGTAGTCGTGGACTGCCCGGGGGCCGTCTAGCCGGTGCGCCCGCCCAGCCCGAGGTAGCTCTCGATCACGCGCGGGTCGCTGGCCAGGTCGCGCGCCGGACCGGACAGCGTCACCTCACCGGTTTCGAGCACGTAGGCATGGTCGGCCACCTGCAGCGCCGCGCGCGCGTTCTGTTCGACCAGCAGGATGCTGACGCCACGCCGGCGCAGCTCATCGATGATGTGAAAGATCTCGCGCACGATCAGCGGCGCCAGCCCGAGCGACGGCTCGTCGAGCATCAGCAGCATTGGCCGCGCCATCAACGCGCGGCCGATCGCGAGCATCTGCCGCTCGCCGCCGGAGAGGGTGCCGGCCAGCTGCGCGCGGCGCTCCTGCAGGCGCGGAAACAGCGCGAACACCTCGCTCATCGTCGCGCGCTGGTCGCGCGCGCCGCTGCGGTAGCGCTGAAACGCGCCGAGCAGCAGGTTGTCCTCGACCGTCATCTCGCCGAACAGCTCGCGCTTTTCCGGCACCAGCGTCATGCCGCGCGCCACCATGTCCTCGATCTGCGCACCGACGCAGTTGCCACCGGCGAAGCGCACCTCGCCGCGCGCCATGCCGCTGGCCGGCAACGCCCCCATGATCGCCGCCAGCATGGTGGTCTTGCCGGCGCCGTTCGGTCCGATCACGGTGACGATCTGCCCGCGCGGCACGCGCAGGTTGGCGTTGTGCAGCGCCTCGACCTTGCCGTAGGCCACGCACAGGTCGCGCACCTCGAGCACCGGCGCGTCGCCAGACGTCGTCATTCGATGCCTCCGAGATACGCCTCCAGAACGCGCGCATCGCGCTGCACCTCCTGCGGTAGGCCCTCGGCGATCTTCTGCCCGAAGTCCATCACATAGACACGGTCGACCAGCCCCATCACGAAGTCCATGTCGTGCTCGACCAGCAGCACCGACAGGCCCTCGCCGCGCAGTTTGCGCAGCAGTTCCGCGAGCGCGCGTTTTTCCAGGTAGCGCAGGCCGGCGGCCGGTTCATCGAGCAGCAGCAGGCAGGGATCGGCGGCGAGCGCCCGTGCCACTTCCAGCAGGCGCTGCTTGCCCAGCGGCAGGCTGCCGGCCGGCTCGTACATGTGATCGGCCAGGCCCACGCGCTCGACCTGACGCGCGGCCTCGGCGAGGAGACGCTGCTCCTGCTTGCGGTCAAGGCGCCAAGCGCCGGCCAGCACGCCGACCACCAGACCCGGGTTCTCGCGCCGATGCGCGCCGATGGCGACGTTCTCCAGCACGCTCATCTGCCCCATCAGCCGCACGTGCTGAAAGGTGCGCGACAGGCCCAATGCCGCCACTTCGCGCGCGCTGTGACCGGCCACCGGCTGACCGCGCAGCAGGACCTCGCCGCTGGTGGGATCGAGCACGCCCGACATCAGGTTGAACATCGTGCTCTTGCCGGCGCCGTTGGGGCCGATCAGGGCGACGATCTCGCCCGCGCGAACCGTGAGATGCATGTCGTTGACCGCCACCAGGCCGCCGAAGCGCTTGGTGATGCCGCGCGCCTCGAGCAGCGTCTCGCCCACCGCCGGCATCGCACGCCGCGCCAGCGGTGGTGCATGGGCATCGATGCGGCGCGCCGGCGCGCGCACCGGCATCAGCCGCGCCAGCGGCGGCCACAGGCCGTCACGCGCCCGCTGCAGCACGATGATCATGACCACGCCGAAGACGATCACCTCGAAGTTGCCGGCCTGGCCGATGATCGCCGGCAGCCAGTCCTGCAGCCACTGCTTGGCCACGGTGAACACGCTGGCGCCGAGCAGCGCGCCCCACACATGCCCCGCCCCGCCCACGACCGCCATGAACAGGTACTCGATGCCGGTGTGCAGCGAGAACGGCGTCGGGTTGAGGAAGCGCTGCATGTGCGCGTACAGCCAGCCGCTGGCACAGGCATGCAGCGCGGCGAGCACGAAGATCGTCATGCGCGCGGCCGAGGTGTTCACGCCCATCGACTCGGCCATCACCATGCCGCCCTTGAGTGCGCGGATCGCCCGGCCTTCGCGCGAGTCGAGCAGGTTCTGCGTGGTGACGATGCCCGCCAGCAGGAACAACCAGATCAGGTAGTAGATCTCGCGCCCGGTGTCGATCGGTTCGCCCAGCACGCTGATCGGCGGGATCCCCGACAGGCCGGTGAAGCCGCCAAGGAACTGCATGTTGCCGAACAGGAAGTACAGGCTGATGCCCCAGGCGATCGTGCCCAGCGGCAGATAGTGGCCGGAGAGCTTGAGCGTCATCGAGCCCAGCACCACCGCGAACAGCGCCGTCAGCAGCAGCCCGGCGATCAGCGCCAGCCACGCGCTGGCGCCGATCCATGCCAACCAGCCGGGCAGCGTGGTCGACGCAGTGAGCAACGCGGTCGTGTAGGCACCCAAGCCGACGAACGCCGCCTGCCCGAACGAGGTCAGCCCGCCCACGCCGGTGAGCAGCACCAGACCCAACGCCACCAGTGCATACAGGCCGATGTAGTTGAGCAGCGTGACGGTGAACTCGGGCAGCACCAGCGGGGCGATCGCCAGCAGCGCCACGAACACGCCGAACACCAGGCGCGGGGGCACGGCGCGCCGCGGCAGCACCGCGCTCATTCCTCCTCCTCCACGTGATGCGTGCGCAATGAGCGCCACAGCAGCACCGGGATGATCAGCGTGAAGACGATCACTTCCTTGTAGGCGCTCGCCCAGAAGCTCGAGTACGACTCCAGCAGCCCGACCAGCAGCGCGCCGACCGCCGCGATCGGGTAGCTGGCCAGCCCACCGATGATGGCGCCGACGAAGCCCTTCAGGCCGATGAGAAAGCCGGTGTCGTAGTAGATCGTGGTGATCGGCGCGATCAGCATGCCGCTGGCCGCACCGATCAGCGCACACAGGAAGAACGACAGCTTGCCGGCGAGCGTGGTCGGGATGCCCATCAGCCGCGCGCCGAGCCGGTTGACCGCGGTGGCGCGCAGCGCCTTGCCGTAGATGGTGCGCTCGAACAGCAGGTACAGGATGACGATCAGCGCGGCCGAGCAACCGATCACCCACAGTGTCTGCGCGCCCACCACGATGCCGGCAAACTCGAAACGGCCCTCGGAAAAGGGCGGTGTGCGCGAACCCTCGGCGCCGAACAGGAGCAGGCCCAGGCCCACCATCACCACGTGCACCGCCACCGAGACGATCAGCAGCACCAGCACTGACGCGCCGGCCAGCGGCTGGTAGGCCAGCCGATACAGCATCGGTCCGAGCGGCACCACCACCAGCAGACCGAGCAGGATCTGCGCTGCCATCGGCAACGACGGCAGGTCGATCGCCCGCAGCAGGCCCCACAACCCGAGCGGCAGCGCCAGGTTCCAGCCAGCGATCGGTAGCAGGCGACGCCACTGCCGAGCGCGCAGCGCGTCGATGCCATCAACCAACGCCACCAGGATGCCGGCGGCGATCAGCAGCCACAGCGTGCCCGGCAACGTACCGGCCTGCAGCGCCACCAGCGTCAGCGCCCCGTAGGCGACAAACTCGCCCTGCGGAATGAAGATCACGCGGGTGACGGCAAACGCCAGCACCAGCGCGAGCGCCAGCAGCGCATAGATGGCGCCGTTGGTGATGCCGTCCTGCCCGAGCAGCAGGGCGATTTCGAGGTTCATCGGACCGTCGTTGTTGTTGTCATGAGCGCACGCCCCGCGGGCGTGCGCGTTGGTGCCGGCGGGAACCCGGCGGCGCCTGCTGCACGCTCACCGGATTCCGCCGCGCCGGCAGATCATTCAGCGTCGTGGTTGACGCCCTACTTCACCAGCTGCCACGTCCCGTTGGTGATGCGCACCATCACCGCGGCGCGCTGGTCGAGACCCAGGTGGTCGGTCGCGCTCATGTTGAAGATGCCGTGCGCGCCGGCCGCGTTCTTCACGCCTTCGAGCGCGTCGCGCATCGCCGCGCGGAACTCCTTGGTGCCGGGCTGCGCCTTCTTCAGCGCGACCGGGATGGCCGCCTGCAGCAGCACGCCGACGTCCCACGCGTGGGCGCCGAAGGTCGACGTGCTGCCCTTGCCGTGCGCCGCTTCATAAGCGGTGACATACGCGGTGGCCGACTTCTTCACCGGGTGGTCGGCGGGCAGCTGGTCAGCCACCAGCACCGGGCCGGCCGGCAGCAGCGTGCCTTCGCAGTCCTTGCCGCATACGCGCAGGAAGTCGTTGTTGGCCACACCGTGGGTCTGGTAGATCTGGCCGCCGTAGTTGCGCTCCTTGAGCGTCTTCTGCGGCAGCGCGGCCGGCGTACCGGAGCCGGCGATCAGCACCGCGTCGGGCCGCGCCGAGATGATCTTCAGCACCTGGCCGGTGACCGAGGTATCGGTGCGCTGGTAGCGCTCGCTCGCCACGACCTTCAGGCCGCGCGCGCCGGCGATCTTGTTGAACTCGTTCCACCAGCCTTCGCCATAGGCGTCGGCAAAGCCGATGAAGGCGACGCTCTTCACGCCGGCCGCGATCATGTGCGAGACGATGACCACCGCCATCTGCTGGTCGTTCTGCGGCGTCTTGAACACCCAGCGGCGCTTGGCATCGACCGGCTCGACGATGCGGCTCGATGCGGCCATCGAGATCATCGGCGTCTCGGTCTCGGCGGCGATATCGACCATCGCCAGCGAGTTCGGCGTGATGGTGGAGCCCACGATGACGTCGACGCGGTCTTCGGTGATCAGCTTGCGCGTGTTCTTCACCGCAGTGGTGGTGTCGGAGGCATCGTCGAGGACGATGAACTCGACCGGCCGGCCGCCGATGGTCTTGGGCAGCAGCGGGAACGTGTTGCGCTCCGGAATGCCGAGCGAGGCAGCCGGGCCGGTGGCCGACACCGTGACGCCGACCTTGATGGCCTGCGCCTGCGCGATACCGATGCTGGCAGCGGCCAATGCGGCCGCAATAAGCTGGGTGGTGAACTTCATGGTCGGGTCTCCTGTGAATCGTTGTTGTAGCTGCGAAGCGAAGCGGCCTGGCGATGGTTGTGAAGCGATGCTGCAATCGGCGTTGCCTTCAAGGTGCCGATGAACCCCGATGAAGCGTGCGGTGTGGGCTCTCCCGTGGAATCAGAGCAGGTTCAAACGCGTTCGATCAGCAGGGCAATCCCCTGCCCGACCCCGATGCACATTGTCGCCACGCCGTAGCGGCCACCGCGTGCCTCGAGCTGGCGCATGAGCGTCAATGCCAGGCGCGCGCCGCTGGCGCCGAGCGGGTGGCCGATGGCGATCGCTCCTCCGGCGGGATTCACGTGGGCGGCATCGTCGGCGAGGCCGAGTTGGCGCGTCACCGCCAGCGCCTGCGCGGCGAACGCCTCGTTCAGTTCGATCACGTCGACCTGTGCCAGCGACAGGCCCGCGCGCTGCAGCAGCTTGTGCGTGGCGGGCGCCGGTCCGATGCCCATGATGCGCGGCGCCACCCCGGCGGTGGCCATGCCGAGCACGCGCGCCCGCGGCGTCAGGCCATGGCGGGCGGCGGCGGCCTCGCTGGCGACGATCAGCGCACAGGCACCGTCATTGACGCCGGAGGCATTGCCGGCGGTGATGCTGCCGTTAGCGCGCACCACCGGCTTGAGCTTGGCCAGTGCCTCTAACGTAGTGGCGCGCGGATGCTCGTCGGCATCGACTACGACGTCGCCCTTGCGACCGGCCACGGTGACCGGCGTGATCTCATCGCGAAAGAACCCGGCCGCAGCAGCGGCGGCATAGCGGGACTGCGAGCGCAGGGCCAAGGCGTCCTGATCAGCGCGGGCAATGCTGAACTCCTGCGCCACGTTCTCGGCCGTCTCCGGCATCGAGTCGATGCCGAACTGGGACTTGAGCAGCGGATTGACGAAGCGCCAGCCGATGGTGGTGTCGTACACCGCGTTGCTGCGCGAGAACGCACTGTCTGCCTTGGGCATCACAAATGGCGCACGCGACATGCTTTCCACGCCGCCGGCGATGACGAACTGCGCCTCGCCGCTGGCGATCGCACGCGCGCCCAGACCCACCGCATCCAGACTCGAGCCGCACAGGCGGTTGATGGTGGCCGCCGGCACCTCCACGGGCAGACCGGCGAGCAACGCCGCCATGCGGGCGACGTTGCGATTGTCTTCGCCGGCCTGGTTGGCACAGCCGTAGTAGACCTCGTCGAGTGCGGCCCAATCGGCCTTCGTATGACGCGCCATCAACGCCTGGATCGGCAACGCGGCGAGATCGTCGGCACGTACCGATGCCAGCGCACCGCCATAGCGACCGAATGGCGTGCGGGTGCCGTCACACAGAAACGCTGCGATGGTCACGAAGACTCCTTAATCGATGGGCGGCGCGCCGAACGACGCACCGCACGCTGCGGCAGCTGCGCCGGCACCGGCGGTGGGGGCAGCGCGGTGCCACGGCGACGCGTGGTTGCGCCGACCTGAGCGTTGAGCAGCGCGTGCCCATTGGCACGAACCCGCGCCGGCTTCGCGTCGCCGACGATGCTGCTCACCCCGCCCAGAAACAGCGCCGAAACCACCGGCGCCATTTGCGCATAGGTGACCGGCCCGCGGTCCTTCAACCACGTGAAGGTCCAGTTGATCATGCCGAACAGCGTCATCGTCACCGGCTTGAGCAGTGCATCGCGTTCGAGCTGGGGGGCGACGCCGACGATCGCCGCGGCGAAGGCATCGACCACCTCACCCTGTTTGCGGTTGACACGACGCCGGTGCGCACTGCTCAAGTACTTGACGTCTTGCACCAGCACGCGGTGGTAGGCGGCGGCATGCTCGTAGGCCTGCATGAAGCGCTCGACCAGGCGCTGCAGGTGTTCACCGGGTGAGCGCGCTTCGGCCGCCACCTCGTCGACGATGCCGAGCAGGCTGTCGATGTAGCGATCGGCGATGTCGAACAGCAGTTGCTCCTTGTCGCGGTAGTAGTGGTACAGCAGGGCCTTGCTCACGCCACAGGCGGCCGCCAGTTCGGCAATGGATGCCGCCGCATAGCCGCGATCGGCAAACAGCCGCGCCGCGACCGCGAGGATCGCGTCCCGGTGCTGTTCGAAATCTGCCGCGCGTTGTCTGGCCAATCCGTCCTCGCTCAAACTGCTGCGGCCACCCGGCCGCTCTGGGTGATTCGTCTTGCGCTAGCGGTCGTCGAACGACACCAGCACGCGTTCGCTCAGCGGATACGACTGGCAGGTCAGGACGAAGCCGGCATCCAGATCGGCCTGCTCGAGCGCGAAGTTCTTGCGCATCCTGACCTCGCCTTCGATCAGCTTGGCACGGCAGGTGCAGCACATGCCGCCCTTGCACGAGAACGGCAGGTCCACTTCCAGCAGGCTGCCATGCTCGCGCTGGAACTGCACCTCGCGCTTGATGCCGTCGACGATATACGTGACGCGGGCCAATGCTGCATCGGGCGCCGGCTCGGGCCGCACATCGGCATTCGCCTCGGGCGTGCCGAAGCGCTCGACGTGCACATGCCCCGCCGGCACGCCGGCCGCATGCAATGCAGCCTCCACCTCGTCGATCATCGACGCCGGGCCGCAGACGAACGCTTCGTCGATCGTGTCGGCCGGGATCAGCATGTCGGTGAACGCGCGCACCTTGGCGGCATCGATGCGACCGTTGAACAACTCGACCTCCTGCTCCTCGCGCGAGAACACGTTGTAGAGCACGAAGCGCGACAGGTAGCGGTCCTTCAGGTCTTCCAGTGCCTCCTGGAACATCGCGGTCGATGCGTGGCGGTTGCCGTAGACGAGCGTCACGCGCGAGGCCGGCTCGCGCCGCAGGATGGTCTTCACCAGCGACAGGATCGGCGTGATGCCGCTGCCGGCGGCAAAGGCGACGTAGTGCTTGGCGTGCTCGGCATCCAGCGCCACCGTGAAGCGGCCATCGGGGGTCATCACGTCGATGCGGTCGCCGGCCTTCAGTGCATCGTTGGCCCAGCGCGAGAAGCGGCCGCCGCCGACCTTCTTGATCGCCACCCGCAGTTCGTTGTCGTCCAGCCCGGCGCAGATCGAGTACGAGCGGCGCACCTCGGCGCCATCCAGCTGCGTGCGCAGCGCCAGATGCTGGCCGGGCACGAACGCGAAGTCGGCCGCGACCTCGGGCGGCAGGTCAAAGCGCAGGCTCACGGCATCTGCGGTCTCGCGGCGGACCTCGGCGATCGTCAGGGTATGAAAGCGCGGCGTCATGGCGTAGGTTCCGATCAGCTACAGCGGCTTGAAGTACTCGAACGGTTCGGCACAGGCGCGGCAGCGGTACAGCGCCTTGCACGGCGTGGCGCCGAAAGCGGACAGCCGCTCGGTGTCGCTGCTACCGCAGCGCGGACAGCCGATCTTTTCGGACGCCCGCGGCACGAAGCGCAGCGGCTGCTCGCCGGCCGCAGCCGCCGGCCCCTGCGGCGGCACGATGCCGTAGGCGCGCAGCCTTTCGCGTGCACCGGCGGCGATCCAGTCGGTGGTCCACGCCGGTGACAGGCGCGTGCGCACCTCGACCGCCGTGGCCCCGGCCGCGTGCAGCGCGTCGGCGATGTCGCGTGCGATCACCTCGGTCGCCGGGCAGCCAGCGTAGGTCGGCGTGACGGTCACGTGCACCCCGGCCTCGTCGACCAACACATCGCGCACGATGCCAAGATCCGCAACCGAGATCACCGGGATCTCCGGATCGGGCACGGAGCGCAGCACCGCCCACGCGGCGTCGTGCGTCAGCGGAGCAGCGGTGGTAGCGACACTCATCGGTTCGACCGTGTCATTCACCAGTTCGCACCCGGGTGGGCGCGCTGCAGGGCCTGCATCGGCGCCAGCAGATGGCCCATGTGCTCGCTGTGGCGACCACGCCGCCCATGCGACAGGAATGGCGTGCGTGGCGGCACCGCCAGCGTGGCCTCGGCCAGGACCGGCAGCACCAGCCCCTCCCACGCGACCTGCAGCGACGACGGTAGCGGCGCGAGGCCGGCGGCGTGGGCGGCACGGTCGGCATCGTCATCCGCAAAGAACTCGGCGGTGTAAGGCCACAAATAGTCGAGCGCGCGCTGCATACGGCCCCTGGACTCTTCGGTGCCGTCGCCCAGGCGCACGGTCCAGTCGGCCGCGTGCTGCAGGTGGTAGCGCGTCTCCTTCGCGCTCTTTTCGGCGATCGCCGCCAGTTGCTCGTCGCGGCTGGCGCGCAGCGCCTCCCACAGCGGTACCTGCCAGGCAGCGACGAACAGGTTGCGCAGGATCGTGCGGCCGAAGTTGGCGTTGGGCAGTTCGACGATCGACAGATTGCGGTACGCGTGCTCGTCGCGCAGGAACGCGAGCGCATCTTCGTCGCGGCCGCGCCCTTCGACATGCCCGGCCAGCGTGAGCAGCAGGCGCGCCTGGCCGATGAGGTCGAGCGAGATGTTGGTGAGCGCGATGTCCTCCTCGATCACCGGGCCGTGGCCGCACCACTCCGACAGCCGCTGGCCGAGGATCAGCGAGGTGTCGGCGATGCGCAGCAGGGCGACGACGTGGACGCCGCAATCAGTGTCGGTGACGGTGCTCATCGCGTGCTCACATGTGGTTGACTTCATCCGGCAGCACGTAGAACGTCGGGTGCCGGTAGATCTTGTCGTCGGCCGGGTCGAAGAACTCGGCCTTCGCATCCGGGTCGGACGCGTGAATGTCGCTCGCCTTCACCACCCAGATGCTCACGCCTTCCATGCGCCGGGTGTAGACATCGCGCGCGTTCTGCAACGCGATCTTGGCGTCGGGCGCATGCACGCTGCCGCAGTGCTTGTGATCGAGGCCATTGCGGCTGCGGATGAACACTTCATAGAGTGGCCAGGGGCGGCTGGGCTGGGTCATATGCTTCCTCTTTGCGGTGGTGGCGCTCGGTCAGCGTGCCTTGATGGAGCCCTGGCCGCTTTGGCTTTGTGCGGACGCAAAGGGGGCGGTGCCCCCTTTGGATTCCCCCCTGCGTGCCGCTCGGGGAAGCTTCCGGTTGCGTGTTGCCAGGGTCATTGCGATTCCCTCTCGGTCGCGCAACGCGGCGTCGCGATCGGCGTGGCGGTGTTCACTCGGCGGCCTTCTGGGCACGCGCGGCGGCTTTGTCGGCGTAGGCGAGTGCCGCTTCGCGGACCCAGGCGCCGTCGTCCCAGGCGGCGATGCGGTCGGCCATGCGGTCCTTGGCGCAGGGGCCATGGCCGTTGACCACGTTCCAGAACTCGGACCAGTCGATCGGGCCGAAGTCGAAGTGGCCGCGTTCGTCGTTCCATTTGAGCAGCGGATCGGGCAGCGACACGCCAAGCACCTTCGCCTGCGGCACGGTGGCATCGACGAACTTCTGCCGCAGATCGTCGTTGCTGATGCGCTTGATGCCCCAGCGCATCGAGTCGCCGGAATGCGGCGAGTCCTTGTCGTGCGGGCCGAACATCATCAGGCTCGGCCACCACCAGCGGTTCACCGCGTCCTGCACCATGTCGCGCTGCGCCGGCGTACCCTTCATCATCGCCAGCAGCAGGTCGTAGCCCTGGCGCTGGTGGAACGACTCTTCCTTGCAGATGCGGATCATCGCCCGCGCATACGGGCCGTACGAGCAGCGGGTGAGCGGGATCTGGTTCATGATCGCCGCGCCGTCGACCAGCCAGCCGATCACGCCGATGTCGGCCCAGTTCAGCGTCGGGTAGTTGAAGATCGACGAGTACTTGGCCTTGCCGGAATGCAGCGCCGCGACCAGATCGTCCCGCTCCACGCCGAGCGTCTCGGCGGCGGCGTACAGGTACATGCCGTGGCCGCCTTCGTCCTGGATCTTGGCGAGCAATATCGCCTTGCGCTTGAGCGTGGGCGCGCGCGTGACCCAGTTGCCCTCGGGCAGCATGCCGACAATCTCGCTGTGCGCGTGCTGGCTGATCTGCCGCACCAGCGTCTTGCGATAGCCCTCCGGCATCCAGTCCTTGGGCTCGATGAAATCGCCGCGCGCGACCTTGGCGTCGAACTCGGCTTCGTACTGCGCGTCAGTGAGCGAACGCGGCCCGCGCTTGGCTTCCGGTTCCTTGCCGCCGATGTCGAGTGCCTGGGTGTACATGAGTTGCTCCTGACCGATCACCGCCTTCACCGCGCAAGCGGAGACCCGGTGACATTCAACGATGCAAAGACGCTGGGTTCCCGCCTGCGCGGGAACGACGAATCACCTTGCTCAACGACCACCTCACCGCGGCCGCCGATCGAGAATCCGCTTGGCCTTGCCGACCGAGCGCTCCAGCCCCATTGGCAGCGCCAGCTGCACCGTGCAGCTGACGCCGATGTAGGCCTTGATGTTGTGTTCGAGCCGGGCCGCCGCGGCGTGGCGCGTGTCCTGGCTCGCTGAGGCGAGTGCGGAGCCCATCTCCACGTGCACGGTCAGTTCGTCCAGGTGCCCCGGGCGCGTGACTTCGAGCGTGTAGTAAGGCTCGAGCTCCGGTTGCTTCAGGATCAGTTCCTCGACCTGCGTCGGGAAGAGATTGACGCCGCGGATGATCAGCATGTCGTCGCTGCGGCCGGTGATCTTCTCGATGCGCCGCATGCTGCGCGCCGTCGGAGGCAAAAGCCGCGTCAGATCGCGCGTGCGGTAGCGGATCATCGGCAGCGCTTCCTTGGTGAGCGAGGTGAACACGAGTTCGCCCTTCTCGCCGTCGGGCAGCACCTCGCCGGTGATCGGATCGACGATCTCCGGATAGAAGTGGTCTTCCCACACCGTGAGACCGTCCTTGGTCTCGATGCACTCCTGCGCCACGCCCGGACCGATGATCTCGGACAAACCATAGATGTCGATCGCGTCGAGCGCGGTCTTGCTCTCGATCGCCTCGCGCATCGCCGGCGTCCATGGCTCGGCGCCGAAGATGCCGATGCGCAGCGACGTCGACTTCGGATCCACGCCCTGCCGCTCCATCTCCTCGGCGATCGCCAGCATGTACGACGGCGTGACCATGATGATGTCGGGCTTGAAGTCGACGATGATCTGCACCTGCCTCTCGGTCATGCCGCCCGAGATCGGCACCACCGTGCAGCCGAGTTTCTCGGCGCCGTAGTGGGCGCCGAGGCCGCCGGTGAAGAGACCGTAGCCATAGCTCACGTGCACCATGTCGCCGGCGCGGCCGCCGGCGGCGCGGATCGAGCGCGCCATCACGGTAGCCCATGTATCCACATCCTTCAGCGTGTACGCGACCACGGTGGGCTTGCCGGTGGTACCGCTGGACGCATGCAGTCGCGCCACCTGCTCGCGCGGCACCGCGAACATGCCGAACGGGTAGTTGTCGCGCAGGTCCTTCTTGCTGGTGAACGGAAACTTCGCCAGATCCGAGAGCGAGCGGCAGTCCGACGGCTGCACGCCGGCCTTGTCGAACGCCTTCCGGTAGTGGGGCACGTTGTCGTACGCATGCTTGAGCGACCACTGCAGGCGCGCCAGCTGCAGCGCCTGCAGCTCGTCGCGGCTGGCGGTCTCGATCGGCTCCAGTGCGGCCGGGGTCGAATGCGGGCGAGGATCTCTCATGCGCGGTGTCTCCCTGTCTCCCATGTCGGTATCGGCTACAGCTCGACCACGTGGCGGCCCTTGAGCGTGTGCGAGCGGCCGCGCATCACGGCGACCGTCTTGCCATGCTGGTTGGTAACGGCGATGTCGTACACGCCGGTGCTGCCAGTGCGCGATACCTCGCGTCCTTCGGCCAGCAAGCGGTCGCCCTCGTGCGCCGGCGCCAGGAAATCGACCACGATGCCGCTGGCCACCGTGAGCTGGTTGTAGCTGTTGCAGGCGAAGGCGAAGGCCGAGTCCGCCAACGTGGTGATGAAGCCGCCGTGGCAGATGGCAAAGCCGTTGAGCATGTCGGCGCGCACCGTCATCACGATGCGCGCATAGCCGGGGCCGACCGCCTCGATCTGCATGCCAAGCGCACGCGAGGCGTTGTCTTTGGCGAACATGCCGTCGCGCACCGCTTCCGCCACGTGCTGCGGGTCAGGCCGGACGGCGTTGCTGTCGTTCATTCGTTGAATCCCCTGCCGGTCCAGCCGCGGCGTTGAATCAGCACCGAGGTGCGGTAGCGCTCCTCGCCGTAGTGCTCGCGCAGATTGCCGAGCGTGCGCGCGAAGAAGTCGAGGCCGACCGCCTCGGCCCAGGCCATCGGTCCGCGCGGATAGTTGACGCCGTGGCGCATTGCCTCGTCCACCGCGTCGACCGAGCAGATGCCGGTGGCGACCGCATCGGCCGCCTCGTTCACCAGCATGGCCACGGTGCGCAGCACGATCAGCCCGGCCACGTCGTCCAGCGGCGTGCAGGCGTAGCCCGCGCGCGCCAGGGTGGCGCACACGCTGCGGAAGGCGGCGTCGCCGCACAGGTCGGCGCGCGCCAGACCCAGGCGCGGCGTGGTCGCGTAATCGAGCGCGAGATCGAACAGCACCAGGTGTCGGTGTTCGTCCTGAGTGGCGCGCTGCGTGGCGGGACGACCGTCGGACAGCATCAACCGCGCGCTGCCGATCTCCAGCCAGCCCGGCACGCCCGCCTGCCCCTGCACGCGTACGACATCGACGCCGGCGTTCTCCAGCCGGGTGACGATCGGCGTCGCCAGCCCGAGCGAGCCCACCAGCACGATCCGGCGCGCCGGCTCCGCACCCGCCTCCACCCGCGGCGCCGGCAGCGTGGCGCCGTCGCGATAGTCGTAGATGCCACGACCGCGCTTGCGGCCCAGCCGGCCGGCGCGCACCAGTTCCTGTTGCGCCAGCGAAGGCGTGTAGCGACGGTCGAAGAAGGTGGCCTCGAACACCGACTGCGTGACCGCCAGATTGACGTCGTGGCCGATCAGGTCCATCAGCTCGAACGGCCCCATCGGGAAACCGCCGCAGTCGCGCATCACCGCATCCAGCGAGGCCGGATCGCCGCCGGCTTCCAGCAGCACGCGCCAGGCCTCGCCATAGAACGGGCGCGCCAGGCGGTTAACGATGAAGCCGGGCGTGGAACGCGCATGCACCGTTGTCTTGCCCCAGGCGCGCGCAGTCGCCGCCAGTTGCGCGGTGACGGCGGCATCGGTCTCGACGCCGCTGACGATCTCCACCAGCTTCATGCGCGGCGCTGGATTGAAGAAGTGCATGCCGGCCAGGCGTGCCGGGTTCTTCAGGGCGGCGCCGATTGCGGTGATCGACAGCGACGAGGTATTGGTGGCGAGCACACAGGCGGCATCGACGATGCCTTCAAGTTCGGCAAACAGCGCCTGCTTGATCGACAGGTCCTCGATCGCGGCTTCGATCACCAGTGCGCAGTCCGACAGTGCAGCCAGGCTCGTGGCCGGTCGCACGCGCTCGCGCACTGCCTGTGCGTCGGATGTCGCGAGCTTGCCTTTGCCGACGAGGAACTGCAGGTCGCGGTCGAGCCCGGTCAGCGCGCGGTCGATCGCGTCTGGGCTGACGTCGTACAAGCGCACCGGATGACCAGCGCGTGCCGCCACCTGCGCGATGCCGGCGCCCATTGCGCCCGCGCCGATGACGCCGACCGCGCGCACAGTAGGCAGTGCGCCGTTCACATCGACCGTGGCCGCTGCACTCATTGGCCGGTGAAGCGCGGCACGCGCTTGTCCATGAACGCGGCCACGCCCTCGCGGTAGTCGGCCGAGCGACCGAGTTCGCGCTGGTAGTCGCGCTCCAGGTCGAGACTTTGTTCGAGGGAGAGGCGGTCGGCGGCATCGATCGCCTGCTTGGTGCGCGCATAGCCGCGCGTCGGCCCGGCGGCGAGCTGGCGCGCGACCTCGTTGACGGTCGGCATCAGCTGCGCATCGTCGACGCAACGCCAGATCAGCCCCCACTGCTCGGCCTGCTCGGCGGTCAGCTTGTCGCCCAACAACGCCAGCCCCATCGCGCGCGCGCGCCCCACCAGGCGCGGCAGCACCCAGGTGCCGCCGCAGTCGGGCACCAGGCCGATCTTGGCGAACGACTGCACGAAGCTCGCCGAGCGCGCCGCGAACACGAGGTCGCCGGCAAGCGCGAGGTTGGCACCGGCACCGGCGGCCACGCCGTTGATCGCACAGATCACCGGCAGCGGCAGGCTGCGCAGCGTGACGATCAGCGGCCGGTAGTAGGTTTCGATCGAGTGCCCGAGGTCGGGCGCTTCGGACGTCGGCGCCACGGCGCGATCGTTCAGGTCCTGACCGGCGCAGAAGCCCCGGCCAGCGCCGGTGAGCACCAGGCAACGCACCGAGGGATCGGCGGCAATCGCGTCGAGCGCGGCGCGAACCTCACCGTGCATGGCAACGGTGAAGCTGTTCAACCGCTCGGGGCGGTTGAACGTCAGGGTCGCCACACCCGCTTCCTGTTCGAGGCGGATCGTCTGGAACGCGGTATCCATGAGTCTCCTCGGCAGGCGCGGGTGCCGCGCTGCGGCCCCGGCTGCTCACTTGTGCAAGGGTCGGCGCCGCTCGTGAACGCGGCGCCGCCGTTGCATCGTTATTGCCTTGCCATCCCTGCTCTGACCTGCTGCGGACCTGTGCCGGTCCTCGCTCGTCTACCTCCACGCCCCCGGACATCCGGTACGCCACGTAGGGCGCGCCGGACCGGACCTGTCACGCCGGGAAACGCCTGACATGCGCGTCGAATCGAAAGCGCCGCATTCGTTGACCGACCGTTCAATCAATAGTAGGTTGAGCTGCGATTTGCGGCAAGCCCCGATCGACGGAGTCGGACGGGCGCGAGGCATGCTGCTGACGGAAAACCCATAACGCGCTGCAACAGCGCGGCCGAGGAGACCACCCATGACGCACCCTTTGCTCGACAAGCATCGCGCCACGCTGGAGGGCGCATTGAACGCGATCGCCACGCGCGGTTACTGGAGCCCGTACCCGGAAATGCCGAGTCCCAAGGTCTACGGAGAGACCGCAATGGAAGACGGCAAGCGTGCGGTGGCGGCGCTTGCCGGTGCAAGGTTCGAACTGGATCAGCCGGGCGTGACCGGCTGGGCGGCGGCCGACCGTTCGCCCTACGGCGCAACGCTCGATATGCAATACCCGGTGTGTGGCGTCGATGCGCTGGTCACTGCGGCCGAAGCGGCGATGCCGACGTGGCAGCAGGTCGGGGTCGATGGGCGCACCGGCGTATGCCTGGAAATACTGGCGCGCATCAACCGGCGCAGCTTCGAGATCGCGCACGCGGTGATGCTGACCAGCGGCCAGGGCTGGATGATGGCGTTCCAGGCGGGCGGCCCGCACGCGCAGGACCGCGGCCTGGAAGCTGTGGCGTATGCGTACCGCGAGATGGGCTTCGTACCGGGACAGGCGCACTGGGAAAAGCCGCAGGGCAAGAACCCGGCACTCGCGATGCGCAAGGAGTATCAGGTGGTCGGTCGCGGTGTGGCGCTGGTGATCGGCTGCGCGACTTTTCCCACCTGGAACACCTACCCGGGCCTGTTCGCTGCGCTGGCCACTGGCAACGCGGTGATCGTCAAGCCGCATCCGGCCAGCACGCTGCCGGCAGCCATCAGCGTCCAGATCGCGCGCGAGGTGCTGCGCGAGCAGGGGCTCGATCCGAACCTCGTGCAACTGGCTGTCGTCGACGAGGCCACGACGCGCGCGCTGGCCACGCATCCGGCAGTGAAATCGATCGACTTCACCGGCGGGCCGGCCTTCGGTCGCTGGTTGATCGAGCACGCCACGGGCAAGCAGGTGTACGCGGAGCTGGCCGGCGTGAACAACGTCGTGATCGAGTCGACCGACAACTACAAGGGCATGCTGCGCAATCTGGCGTTCACGCTGTCGCTCTATTCAGGGCAGATGTGCACGACGACCAAGGCGATCCTGGTGCCCGCTGAAGGCATCGACACCGACGCGGGCAGGAAGTCGTTCGACGAGGTGGCCGCCGATCTGGGCGCAGCGATCGAGAAGTTCCTGAGTGATCCGGCCACAGCGACGGCAGTGCTGGGGGCGATCCAGTCGGAGGCCACACTCAAGCGCATCGACGAGGCGGCGGCGGTGGCAACCGTGGTACTTCCATCGAGAGCGGTCGCGCATCCCGAGTTTCCGCAGGCACAGGTGCGCACGCCGGTGCTGCTCAAGACCGAGGCTTCGCGCGAAGGGGTGTACATGCAGGAGCGCTTTGGCCCGATCTGCACGATGGTGGCCGTCCCGGGCGGCGCCGAGGCCCTGGTCGCACTGTCGGAACGGATCGTGCGCGAACAGGGCGCACTCACGGTGGGCGTCTACTCGAAGAACGAGCCGGTGGTCGACGCCATGGTGCAGGCCACGCAGCGGGCCGGCGTGGCGTTGTCGATCAACCTGACCGGTGGCGTGTTCGTCAACCAGTCGGCGGCGTTCTCGGACTTCCACGCCACCGGCGCCAATCCTGCCGCCAACGCCAGCTATGCCGACAGCGCGTTCGTTGCGAATCGCTTCCGCGTGGTGCAGCGGCGAGTGCACGTGGCGCCCACCGCCGCCGCGGCCTGAGGCCGATCGCCATGCCCTGCTACGAAATCGACGGCATCCGCCCGGTGGTCGATCCGACCGCGTACGTGCATCCGACCGCGGTGCTGGTGGGCGACGTCATCATCGGCCCGCGCTGCTACGTCGGACCGGTGGCCAGCCTGCGCGGTGACTTTGGCCGCATCATCCTCGAGGAAGGCAGCAACGTGCAGGACAGCTGCGTGATGCACGGCTTTCCGGGGACCGACACGCGAATCGAAGTTGATGGCCACATCGGCCACGGTGCCGTGCTGCACGGCTGCACCGTCAAGCGCAACGCGATGGTCGGAATGAACGCGGTGGTGATGGACGAGGCCGTGATCGGCGAGTCGGCAATGGTGGCCGCCTGCGCCTTCGTCAAGGCGGCGATGGTGGTGCCAGCGCGCCATCTGGCGGCCGGCGTGCCGGCCAAGATCTTGCGCGAATTGTCGGACGAGGAGATCGCCTGGAAGGTGAGCGGCACCCGCAGCTACCAGCAGCTGGCGGAGCGGTCGCTCGCAACACTGCGCGAAGTCAGCCCGTTCGCCGCCGCCGAGCCGGATCGACGGCGCATCGACGCCAGCGACGTCGTGCCCCTGGTGTCGCTGCGACGCGGCTGATCTGGCGCCGAGCGACTGCGCCCCCGCCAGATGCCGCCTCATCATTGCGCATTCTGTCGGCGATCAATCCGGCCGCCCCAACCACAGGCACCGATCGCACTACGATGCGGACCGTACGTGGTCGGATCGGAGAGGCTTTCGGCATGCTGCTGCAATTGCGCTGGTGGGGCGCCCTGTTCGCCATGGTCGCTGGGCAGGCGTTGGCACAACCGCAAACGGTCGACGTAACCCTTGACGGCCAGCTGACCCTGGCGGAACTGCACGGGCCGGGACGTCCCACGCAAAAGGCGGTGATCCTGGTGCACGGCTTCATGCGCAGCCGCCTCACCATGAGCGAGCACGCCGCCGCGCTGGCCCGCGACGGCGTGCTCGCAGTGGTGCCGGACATGCCGTACGTCACCGACTCGCGCAAGAACGCGCGGGCCTTGGTCGACTTGATCGGCCAGCTGCGCGCCGGCACGCTCGGTCCGGCGATCGAGCAGGTGGTGCTGGTGGGCTTTTCCGCCGGTGGCCTGTCCACCCTGCTGGCCGCCGATACACCGGGCGTGGTCGGCTATGTCGGGCTCGATGCGTTTGATCGGCCGGGCGGCGTGGGCCTGGAGGCCGCGCGCCGGCTCGACACGCCGGCGCGCCTGCTGCGCGCGCCCTCATCGTTCTGCAACGCCTATGGCATAGCGTCCCCCTGGGTTGGCGCGCTCAAGCAGTTGCAGCAGGATCGCGTGATCCAGAACGCCTCGCACTGCGACTTCGAGTCACCGACTGACCGCACCTGTCAGGTCTTCTGCGGCAAAGCCGATCCCGCGCGGCAGGCCATCGTGCGCCAGACCCTGCATGAGGCGGTCCGCGACTGGCTTATCGCGCCTGCCACGGCCAAGGTCGGTGTCGCCGCCAGTCTTCCGCCGCATCGACCATGAGCACCCACCAGGACGACACTACGCTCGCGCCGGCTTCGCTGCCAGATCGCCTGAGGGAGGCCACGCGCGCTTTGCATACGGAGGTCGAGCGCACCGGGGTGATGCGGCACCTGCTCGCCGGACACATCGTCCGGGCCGATTACGCCGCGCTGCTGCGCAATCTCGCCGCGATCTACGCAACCATGGAGCCGCTGCTGGTCGCCCACCGTGAGCATCGGTGGCTGCGCTGCATCGTCGACGACGCGTTGTTTCGCAGCGCTGCGCTGGCTGCGGACCTGCAGGCGCTCGATGCAGCGAGCCTCGCCGATCCCCTAATGCCCAGCGCGCAGCGTTACCAGTTGCACCTGCAGGATCTGGGCGACCATGCGCCAGGGTTGCTGGTGGCGCACGCGTACGTGCGCTATCTGGGCGATCTGAGTGGCGGCCAAGTGGTCCGACGGATCGTTGCCAAGTCGCTGCATCTGACGACTGATGCCGGCCTGCGCTTCTATGACTTCGGCGACATGGCGCAATCGAACGCGCGGGCACAGTCGTTCCGGCAGGGGCTGGCGGCAATCGCCGCCACCGCACAGGAGCAGCAGACCCTGTGCGCCGAGGCGCAATTCGCGTTCACGCTGCACCGAGGCTTGTTCGCGGAGCTCGATCCCGGCCAGCGAGCCACCTCGTCGGTCGATACCACGCAGGCCTGAGACGAACGCGGCCCCGAGGCGAGCCGCGCTGCCGTCAGGTCGAGCGGATCCTCTGGTAAAGCAAGGCGGCGCGACGCGTCGAGGCGTCGAGTTCTTCCAGCATCGGCGCCACGCCGGCGCCGGCCGCACCATCGGCGATGTCCATCGCCGCCAGGCTGGCGTTGGTCACGATGGTGCTGATCACGACATCGACTTCCTGCCCCGTCAGCCGTCCCGGTTCGAGTGCAGCTGCGGTGCGCGCCGCCAGCATCAGCGACTGCTCGAGTTGCCGGCGCGCCGCCGCGGCACGCCGCTTGGCGCTGAGGTCGAGCAGGATGACGATGAAGCCGAGCACCCGCCCGTCGGCCCCGCTCACGGCTTCGGCGCGGACCTCGACCGGCACTGCCTCGGCGTTGGTGCGTGCCAGCAAGTGTTCGCCGCGCCACGCCACATGGACAGACAGCAGGTCGCGCAGCTTGTGCCGCGCAAGCTCACCATCGGAAAAAATTCGCGCCAGATCCTCGAGCGTGGCGAGCGGCTCCGGGGCGGCCAGCGACGGCCGCTGCGCGAGCTTGAGCATCGCCTGGTTGGCCATCAGCAGGCGACCGGCCGCATCGGCGATGACGACGGGCTCGCTCGATCCGGCGACCGTGCGTCGTACCTGCCCGAGCTGGTGCTCGGCCACCAGCAGGCGCACGGCATGCACCTGCAGGATGATGTCGACCAGCGCCAGGCCGATGGCACGCGCCAGCGCCAGTTCCGCCGTGGTCCATGGCGCCGCCGTGCCGCGCACGATCTCCGACCAGGCGGCGAACGACCGCCGCGGTGACAGTTCGAGCGGGTCATTGCCGACCATCGGCTTGTGCGGATCGCCCGCCCAGGTGACAGTCAACAACTGCTCCTTGCGAAACCACATCAGGTAATCGGGCCGCGAAGCTGACAGGCGCACCGCCAGCACGCCGCTGGCGGTCGCGGTCAGCGCGCCGAAAGATGGCTCATCGCGTGCCACCGCGTGGCTCGAGAACAGGCCGTCGCTCAGTCGGCCATCGACCCATTCGCGCAGCGCGCGCAGCTCGGGAGTTGACGGCACCTCGCCGATGGCCTGGATCTCACCGTCGTGAAACAGGGCCGCACCGGTGGCGTCGAGCGGCTGCAGCAGCATCCCGGGCTGGCGCAGCAGCGCGTGGCGCCAGTCTCCTTCGGTCGAGGTGGCTTCGAGCAACCGTCGTTCCAGCCGCCGCACCAGGATCGCGACTTGCGCCTGCGCGTAGTTCTCGATGCCGGCGATGCGTGTGGCCACCACCTCGCTGATCAGCTCGACCGCAGCCCGCACGCCGAAACGCAGATTGCGCGGCGCATAGTGATGACACGCGATCAGCCCCCACAGCCGTCCTTCGCGCACCAGCGACACCACCAGGGTGGCGGTCACCCCCATGTTCTGCAGGTATTGCAGATGAAGCGGCGACATGCTGCGCAGATAGCTCTGCGACATGTCGAGCTCGCCTCGGCCGGGCAGCTGCCGCGGCACCAGGGGCGACGGCTCGTAGTAGACATCGACGAGTACCCGCACGCGGTTGCGCAGATAGAGCTCGCGCGCGCGTTGCGGAATGTCGGTGGACGGGTAGTGATGGCCGAGTAGCGATTCCAGCCGCGGGTGGCGTGACTCGGCGATGATCTTGCCGTGGCCCTCCGGGTCGAAGCGGTACACCATCACGCGGTCATAGCCGGTCATGTCGCGCACGCACTTGACCGTGGCGTCGGCCAGAACGCCCAGCGTGGGGGCATTGCTGAGCCGATTGGTCGCCTCGGCAACCTGGGCCAGCAGCACGTCGCGCGAGAGATTGACGGTTTCGGCCTGGCCAGCGAGCGGCTCGATCTCGATCATCAGACCGGCACCGGGCACGCGCGACAGGCCGCCTTCGAAGGCCGCAATTGCGCTATGACACTCAAGGGTGCACGACAACGGCGCATGCCGATCGAGTTCCGGCTCGCGCGCCAGCCGCGCAACCGTGGCGTCCAGATCGCCGCCGAGCGTCGACAACGACTGGCCGAGCAACTGATCCACGGGTCGGCCGAGGATGACGCCGCAGTTTGCACTGGCCTGAAGGATGCTGTGTGCGTTATCCACCACCAGGAGCACGCCGTGCGGCTGCACCGACCCGGCAAGATGGATCAGTTCCCGTTCGCAGTTGCTGAGGTCGGCCTGACCGAACGCCGGACTGGTTTGCATGGACTTCGCGATGATGGCCCGATGGGCCAGCTGCGGATGGTGCCCGGTTCCGCGCCGCGCCGCTAGGGCATGACCGACGGACGATCGCCGCCAAGACGCAGACCCTGCCGCTGCAGGCGCAGCATCAGACTGTCTTCGCTGATGCCGAGCAAGCGGGCAGCGGCGGCCTCGTCATCACCTGAACGCGCGAGCGCGGTCTGCAGCAGATGGCGCTCGACAAGCTCGGCGCCCTCGCGCATCAGGCTCGGCAAAATGACGCTACCGACGCGCGATGCCAGTCGCTCGACCGCCCGGGTCAGTTCATCGAAAGCGGCAGTCTCTGCGGTGCTGCTGTGAGCCAGCGGCCGCAACGTGAATCCGAGGGAGTCCTGATCGTCGGCCTCATCGGGCAGACGCGCCGCCGACAACTCGATGTCGACCGATCCGGTCAGGCCACGCAGGCGGCTGACGATTCTCGCCACCATGCCGTTGCGCCGCACGACATCCAACGTCTCGTTGAATTCGCGCGGCCCCTGACCAAGCCATTCACTGAGCATGCGACCGGTCAGATCGGTCGACGACGGCAGCCCGGACAGCTCGAGGAAGGCGGGGTTCACCAGCCGGATTCGACCCAGCATGTCGGTCACGACGATCGCGTCTGGCGTGCGCTCGACCAACTCGGCCAAACGGGCTCGGCTGCTGTCGGTTTCTTCGGTCGCATCGGCAGCACGTACCCGCAGCAGCAACAGCCGCGTGTCATCCGCGCGAAACGGCGTCGACGAGACGCTCAACGTATCGATTCCCGAGCGTATGCGGATCTCGCTGGGCCGGTCATGCGCAGCCGAGGCAACCAGCAGATTGTCGACCGCCTGACGCGCCGACGGGTCGAATCCGAGACTTGCTTCCTGCCCCACCAGCTTGCCGGGCGCGAGCGCGAAGAACTCCGCCGCTGCGCGATTGGCCTCGACGACGCGCAAGGTTGCCGCATCGATCACGAGCACCGCATCAGTGGCGACCTGGAACAACAGCCGATAGCGCGCCTCGGCCTGGCGCCGCTTCCAGTAGTCGCGCTCCATTTCCTGCTGCGACTCGATGAAGCGCTGTTGGATCGCAGCAATCGCGCGCAGGTCGCGGCCCACCGCCAGCACCGGGCCATGCTCGCCCAGCCGAACGGCGGCATACGCGATGGGAAACTGACCGCCATCGCCACAGACCGTGACTTCGCGTCGTTGCGATACGCCGGTCTCGTTGGCTTCAAGCAGAAGCTGCTCGATCTTGCGGCGCGTGTCGTCCGTGACGGTGTCGGCCCAGGCACGACCGACCCAGTCGCGCGGCGCGGGCACGGCGTTCTTTCCTCCGGAGACGGCGACGTTGCGGATCACGCCATCGCGATCGATGACGAGCGCGATGTCACTTGCCACGGTCGCGAACGTGGCGGCCAGTTCCGGGGCCAGATGGGAAAGCGCCCCGAGGTCGGTGCCGGGATCGGCGGCGACATCCTGTGGTCGCTTGGTCATGTCTAGCTCCTGCGACACGAACCAGATCCGCAAGTCTCGGATCAGCGCATGGGCGGCGAAGTCGCCTTGAACAGGCAGTCAGGCAGGACGCCCAACCAATGTCCAAGACATCGACATTCTAGGCGTCACGCTGACGAAGGCAAGCGAAAGCGAGCGTTACCCATGCTCATTCGATCGAGTCATGCGCGATGACAACAAATCGATGCAGGTTGAAGACAGATCGGGCCGAAAATGACCCACTTGCCTCGTTGGCCAAGGCAATCGCGTCGCGCTCGCCCGCAGCTCGGGCGAGTTACGACTTCTCGGCAGGTAGAAGCCCGAACAGGTGCCCCAGATCCTTGAAGAAGATACGAACGTGCGCGAGCGGTCGGGAGCGCACGAGTTTCTTATGCATGTACGACTGCCAGGTCAACTGCTGCACATCCGGATCGCGGCAGATGCTGACGAACTTCTCGCGCCGTTTGTCGCTCGAGTACCAGAAGCGCTGCATCAGGCCGAGGATCCAGAAGACACGACCGTGCGCCGCCATGAACCGCTTGCGCGCCGTACGCAGTGCACGCGCATCACCGGTGCGGAGAAACTCATGCACGGCATCGGCAGCCATGCGCCCGCCCGCCATCGCGTAATAGATCCCCTCGCCTGATGCCGGCGCCACCACGCCGGCAGCGTCGCCCGCGAGTACGACGTCGCGATCGTTATCCCACTTGCGCAGCGGCTTGAGCGGGATCGGCGCACCTTCGCGACGCACGGTCTCGCAACCGGCCAGCCCGGCATCGGCACGCAACTGATCAACGGCCGTGCGAACCGAGAAGCCCTTGATCATCGTGCCTGCACCGACACTGGTGTGTGGGCCATGAGGGAACACCCAACCGTAAAAGTCGGGCGAAATCTGTCCGCGATAGACGACGTCGCAGCGGGTGGGATCGAAGTCATCGGCCGCCTTGCTGCCAGGCTCGGGCGATCTGACGATCTCGTGATACGCGAACACGCAGGGCACCTCGTCGCCGCCAGGTATGCATTGCTTGGCCACCGCAGACCGCGCACCGTCCGCACCGACCACCGCGCGCGCGCGCACGACCTGCGGATTGCCGTCGACGTCCAGGTAACGGATCTGGGCGACACCATCAGCGCCACGCTCGAAGTTGTCGAAGGTGCCGGTTCGGCGCGTAGCACCCACCGCCGCCGCGCGTTCTCGCAGCCACTCGTCGAACACCTCACGGTCCACCATGCCGACGAAGCCACCGGCATTGCCGGCGCCGGCATCGATCGGCATGTCGACGCGCCGGTTGCTGGGCGAGATCATCCGCGCCGATTTGATGCGGGCGACGATCAGCGAGTCGGGGATCGCAAACTCTTCCACCAGTCGTGGAGGAATCGCACCACCGCAAGGCTTGATGCGGCCGGCCCGATCGAGCAGCAGCACCGAGCGGCCGGCGCGCGCAAGATCAGTGGCCGCGGTGGCTCCGGCCGGACCGCCGCCGACAACGACGACATCGAATGTTTGCGTGGCGCCAGGGGCGGATGTCATTGACGCTCTCCCTTTCGTCGACTGGATGCGGTCAGCAGGACAGTGGAATTCATCGGGGTGCGCTCAGCGCGCCTCGGTTTCGGCAAGTTCGGCCACGGGTACGCGCAGGCGGATGCGTTCGCTGGCCGTCGCCGATACGCCCAAGGCGAGGCGCGCAGCAAGCAGGAACAGCACGCCTTCAGCCGCAAAGACACTGGCGTAGGCCAGCGCGGACGAACCGATCAGCAGGTGCGCGAGGTCGCTGGCCACGGTGCCGGCAAATCCGCCGACCGCAAACGCGATCGCCTGCGCCGCACCCCACAGCCCCATGCGCACGCCCTCGCGGCCGGGTGCGCCGGCGTTGGCCAGTCGCATCATCGAGCCGATGGCAGCGACGGCGAAAGCACCGTTGGCCATGCCCAGCGCGAATACATTGGCGCGCAGCGGCCAACCCGCGGACAGGCCTCCCACCGCCAGCGCGATCAGCGCGATCGCCGATGCCACGCAACCACCGATGGTCCATGCGCGCAGCGAACCAAACCGGCGCTTGCCGCTCGCCGCCAGTGCCACCAACATCATCCCGGCGAGCACGCCGCCGTTCTGAATGCCCGATAGTTGCGTGGACTCACCCGGCGTGAAGCCGAACACGGTTCCTGCAAACGGCTCCAGGATCAGATCCTGCGCGCTGAAGGCAAGCATCGAGACGAAGACGAAAATGGTGAACTGCCGCGCCTGAGGATCGTCCCAGACCTGCGCCAGCGCCGCTCGGAAGGGAAGCTGCGCCGTGCCGGCAGGTGCTGCGGGCGCAACATGCCGGCGTTCCACGCCCGCCACGGCGACCAGGGTGAGCACGAAGGCCGAGCAAGCCGTGGCCGCGGTCACCGCCACCAGGCGCTGCGGCGAGAACGGATCGAGGAAGTGGCCGGCCAGCGCCGACGTCACGATGAAGCCGACGATCATCATTGTCCACACGATCGTCGCCGCGGCAGCACGACGTTCGTCGTTGACCTGCTTGGCGAGCAGTACCAGCAGCGAAGTGCCGGTCGCTCCACTGCCGACGCCGATCAACAGGAACGAGACAACCGCCAGAGCGACGCCGGCAGTGAAGTTGGTCGCCATCAAGGCCGTGCCGATTGCGGCGCCGATGCCGCCGAGCGCGAGCGCGGCCATCCCACCGA
>LNFM01003794.1_pt1 | contig 29013 bp, 21 predicted proteins | sample 596031 | NCBI WGS metagenome assembly LNFM01 (sample SAMN04254537, study PRJNA301005) | activated carbon metagenome | isolation source: dual media filters at the Ann Arbor, Michigan drinking water treatment plant | place: USA: Ann Arbor
CCCGGAACGGCGGAGGCCAGATCATAGTCTGGGCGGCTGAAGAACATCCGCGCATGGCGGACGCAATCAGCGCCGAGGCTGGGGTCCGCAAGCGCCGCTCGCCCGACCTCGGATCCGTAAAGGCAATGCAGGTCGTAATAGTGCCGCGACACACGCTGGCCCTCCTGCCGGAGGACGCCGCGCCGTTCGTACCAGCGCCGCAAACCATGGGTGATCACCACCTTGTCCCAGAACGTGCGGGTGGCTTCGATCGTGGTGACGCCGGCAACCATCAGGTCGAGCCCTGCGGCTTCCTCGGCGATATAGGGTCCGATCGGGACGGGGCGATTTGGATCCAGCGCCGACTTGGCACCGGACTCGATTCGCACAGCAGGTCGAACATAGGCACCGTCGCGTGGCTCAACCTCCGGATACCAGATGAGCAATGTCTGTCCGTCTGGGTCGGCTTCATCGATATTGACGCGCCCGGCGCCATTGGTGGCGTCGGCGAGCTGCGCGCTGAGGAATTCATAGAGCGGACCCGTGATATAGGCGCGACACGCATCCCGGATCGCATCGAGTTTGGCGCGGCGCTTCGTGTTCGACAGGGCCTCCAACTCCTCTACCGAAGCGGCTTCATTGAGGTCGTCACGAAAGACGGTGACGTCGATGTCCTCGGAGAAACGCTCGATCAGACCATAGGCCTTCGACAGCGAGGTGCCGCCCTTGAATAGGAGACGCGGTCCTCCATCGGGCCGCTCGTGATAGAGCGCATTCAACGTCCAGCAGACCCAGAAATCCTTCTCGACATTGCCGATTGGCGTGCCGAGCCGGTTGGCGGTGGTGAGAAACAGATCGAGCCGATCACTCGGCGGCGCCGCGATGATTTGTTTGTAGGCTGCGGTGGTCATGACTGGCCGTCGTCCGCATCGGTTGCGTTGAGGAGGCCACGAAGAAATTCCTGCATCCAGATCGGCAGCGCGGAGATGCCGGCGCGCAGATCGTCTCGGATCGCCTGCCCGTGCTGAGGGTCAGCGAAAAGGCGGTGAAGCGCGGCTTGGACGCGCGCGCGCTCATCATCCTGGGCGAGCATATCCTGCATCCAATGCAGCGCCTGGACAACGCGCATCGCCGGTCGGCCGGCCCAATAGAGGCGGCTAGGCGCGGCGAACTTGAAATGGATTTCCTGCTTGCCGAACTTGATCGGTTTCAGACGCGCGTCGACCAGCACCTCGATGCGCGCTGGGACGGCGGTAGTGAGACCGAGGTCGTTGGCGGCGGTCATACCATCCACGACGGCGCGCGCCTGGTCGCGGCGGGTGACGGCGCGGATGACGGCACGATAATCGGGTACGGTAGAGCGGCCGGTCAGCTCATTTTTGCGGGGCTGATCGTAGAGACCGCGGTCGATGCGGCGCAGCTCGCCTGCGGCGGCGAGGCGCTGCAGGGTCTTGTCGACGGCGGCGCGGGTGCCGAGGTCGGCAAAGTCGCCGGGCGTCCAGACCTCATTCGGTCTGGAGGCGATTCGGGCGAGCAGCCGGGCGCGAAGGTCCGTATCATGCGCTAAAGTTGCCATGTCCTAAATATGATACATTTTCCGGACAAAAGGAAGGTGATGGCCGAAGAATGATACATCATTCGGACAATAGCGAGAATAGCAGGCACGCCGGCGACCGAAACTTGCTGCATATTTCGGCCAATCACGCGCTGGTCGCTTCAAGACTCCGCCCGGATCGATCACGGCGAGAGGAACGAGCGCGTGATGGCGGCGCCCGACCATCGAGAAGATCGGCCATCTCGTCGGCCACCCGGTCAGCCATCATCCTGAGCGCTTCGTCGATGTGGACATAGCGCTGCGTGATGCCCCTGGCGGAATGGCCGAGCAGCGCCGCGATCGTCAGCTCGGAGAAGCCGAGATCGCCCGCGAGGCTCGCAAAGGTGTGGCGCAACGTGTGCGGCGTGATGTCCGCCAGCCCGGCCTTCTGGCAGACGCGATCGAGAACACGCACCACGCCGATGAAATGACCCTCGCCCCAATCGGCCGGAAAGAAGAAGGGGGACTTCGCTTTGGGTTGATCGAGAAGCAGGTCGATGGCGGCTTGGCCGATCACCCGAACTTGCGCGCCGCTCTTGGTATCCGGAAAGCGGATCGCACATTCCTCCTCATCGAGCCAGGTGCGCTGCAGCCCCAAGCCCTCCATGCGCCGGAAGCCGGTCAGGAGGAGGAAGCGAATGGCGGCGAGGCCGGTCGGATGCTCGCCTTCGTCTGCGGCCGACCCCAGCGTCTTGCCGAGCCGCTCAATCTCGCTCCTGCTCAGCCGCCGTTCGCGCGGCGCGCTGGCGAGCTTTCGCACGCCTTTCGAGGGATTGGCTTCGATCTGTCCGAGGCGGACCGCATGTTCGAAGATGGAATGCAGCGTCGATATGGTCCGCGCGGCCACGCCTTCTCCGCCGGTGGTAGCCCCGCCGCGGCTGCCGGCGCGAGGTTTCGCGGTCTTGCCTGCTGCTATATCGGCCTGTGCACCTTCGATGTCGCCGAGCTTGAGCGATGCGACCTGGCGACGTCCAAGAAGCGGCTTGATGTGCGCCTCGATCCGGCTCTTATCCATCGCCAGCGTGGACGGCTTGATCGGGCGCCGGCGGCGACCGAGAATCCGTCCGGCTTCCGCCTCGTCAAGATACCAGTCGCAGACTTCGGCAACGGTGAGCAGGCCGGCCGCCCTGGCTTCCTCGGCGACCGGATCGACGCCCTTGGAAACGGCCACCAGCTTCTCATGGGCGAGCTTGCGGGCTTCCTCGACCGTCATCAGACCATAGCGCCCGATGACGGCTCTCCGGTTTCTCCCTTCCGGGGTGCGATACTGGATGACGAAACTCTTGAGACCCGACGGCATGACCTGCACGCCGAACCCGCGCAGCTCGCGATCCCACACGAAATGCTCCCGAACCTTGACCCCAACCTTGGAAGGTTCCGGAGCTTTGAGAGCGTCCACAATCCGCTTTGTGAGCTTTTCCGTAGCCATGAGAACACCTTGATGGATACCTGCTTAGAATTACCCCATCATACCCCCGATCGAAGCCGATTCCAAGCATTTGAAAGCAAGTCGGCGGATACTTCCCGGATGGGAACGACGGGCCGGATGTATTCTAATACGTTGAATATAAGAACAATATCGTGCTGTAGCGCAATGCCGGATAGCACGGCGAAGAGGCATGGGGCACCTTGCCAAGGTTAGGGTCGTGAGTTCGAATCTCATCGCCCGCTCCAAAATTCTCGGATCGACACTGTGGCCGCGCCGGGCAGTTTACTGTCCCATCGTGACGTTGACGGGCTCAGCCGCGGCGCTCCATCGCGATTTGGCGATCGCGCGTCACAGGCGTATAATCAGCGGGTCGATCCGAGTCCGATTTAAAACATCCGTTGCTCGACGACCGCTGCTCGACCGCCGTCTTTTCGTGACTTGCCGCGGCCGAATAGTGCCGGACATGTGATGGTTGAGCTTTGTTGTTCGAGGAGACTGGCAATGAACGTCAGACTGCTGTTGACCGTGACCGCGCTTCTTTCAGCCGCCGCCGCACCCGCCTGGGCTGGCGCGATCACCATCCTTGGCGAATCCAAGGCGGCGCGGTGCTCGGAGGCGGCGTTGTGGGGCCGCGCCGACGAGAAGTCGCTGGCGATCTGCGACACGGCGCTGATGGAGGAACCGCTGGACCAGCTCCGCCGCGCCAGCACCTTCATCAACCGCGGCATCATCCACATGCGCCGGCGCGAATGGGAGCAGGCACACCGCGACTTCGACGAAGCGCTCGAGCGCAAGCCTGAAATGGGCGAGGGCTGGGTCAACCGCGGCGCGCTGATGATCGGCACCAAACGCTTCGCCGAGGGCCTCGCCGACACCAACAAGGGCCTGGAGCTGGGCATCATGGAGCCCGAGAAGGCCTACTTCAACCGGGCGATCGCCTATGAAGGGCTGGGCGACACGACAGCGGCCTATTACGACTACAGCCAGGCGCAGGCCCTGAACCCGGACTGGGACATGCCGAAGAAGGAGCTGACCCGCTTCACGGTGACGCGGCGCGAGACGCGCTGAATCGGCTTGGAATCCGGCGACGCGATGGGCACTCTGCGCGCCTGAGCACCAGCCGAAAGCCGATCCGATGACCGACACCCTGCCCGACCGCCTGTCCACCAACCCGAAAAGCCCTCATTACGACGAGGAGTTGCTGCGGCGCGGCATCGGCATCCGTTTCAAGGGTGTCGAGAAGAACAACGTCGACGAGTACTGCGTCAGCGAGGGCTGGATCAAGGTCAGCGTCGCCAACTCGCTGGACCGCCAGGGCAATCCGATGACCATCAAGCTGAAGGGCGCCGTGGAAGCCTATTTCCGCGACCCTGAACCGGACGCCGCGCCCGACTAACGGAAACCCTGGAGAAAATCCCGATGCCGAGCCGCTTTCACGAGCACGCCCATGGCGGCGTGACCTGCGAACTCTACGTCTCCCTCCCGGACGGCGGCGGCAAGCGGCCCGCCGTGCTGGTCGCGCACAACTGGGCGGGCCAGGGGCCGCCCGAGCGCGAAACCGCCGACCGGCTGGCGGCGCTGGGCTATGTGGGCATCGCCGTCGACGTCTACGGCAAGGGCGTGCGCGGCGGGCTGGAGGACGACAACAGTGCGCTGATGGCGCCCTACATGATGGACCGCGCCCTGCTGCGCGACCGGCTGCTGGCCGTCGTCGATGCAGCCGCCGCGCTGCCCGAGGTGGACGCGGGGCGCATCGCCTTCGCCGGCTATTGCTTCGGCGGCCTGTGCGCGCTCGACCTGGCGCGCAGCGGGACCGACAGGGTGAAGGGCGTGGTCAGCATCCACGGCATCTTCGCGCCACCGAACATCGGGCCGCAAGGAAAGATCAACGCCAGCGTGCTGATCCTGCACGGCTGGGAGGATCCGATGGCCACGCCCGCCGACGTGCTCGCCGTGTCGAAGGAACTGACCGACGCCGGCGCCGACTGGCAGCTCCATGCCTATGGCCACGCCCTGCACGCCTTCACCGCCGTGGGCTTCGACATGCCCGAGCGCGGACTGAAATACGATAAGAAGGCCGCGAATCGGTCGTGGCGGGCGATGCTGAACTTCCTGGAAGAGGTGCTCGCCTGACCCGTGAGCGTGGGGCGCCTGCCCTGAGGCGGAGCCACTTCAGCCGACGCTATCGAGACAGCATTTCTTGAATTTCTTGCCGCTGCCGCACGGGCAAGGGTCGTTGCGTCCCACGCCGCGCCAGGGATTGGACGCCGGCACCACCGCCGGCCAAGCATCGGTCGACGCGAATCTTTCGCTGGGCCAGCCGTCCCCGGTCCACCCGTCGGCGGCGTCGTCGCCCCAGTAATATCCTTCGAGCGCTACCGCCAGGTCTTCGATGTACCCGAGGTGACGGGATCGGAAGCGCTCGATGTCGTCGGGCGCATTTTTCGCTTCGGCCAAGGTCTGCCGAAACATGGCCAGATCGCTGATCGTATTGTCGATCCGGCGGTCGCGGAACGCCGCCTCGACCCTTGGCGCCAACGTCTGCAGGCCGAGCAGCGCGATCGACTGCTCCCAATCGCTCCAGACGAACTCTCCCTCCGCGGCAAGACGCTCGTCGTCGAACCGTTCGAGAAATCGAACCGTCCGGTCCAGATCGATCCGCTTGTCCCAGGTCAGGAACGTCAGCGCACCGAGCAGGTTGCCCCGAAGGAACTCGTCTAGGTCCGGGTCGGCGATCATGTCCATCAATGCCTCGACGTCGCCGTCGAACATGCCGGCCGCCGCGTAGGACGTCAGCTCGGTCAGGGCATCGCCCAGCAACTGTTCCAGCTCGTCCTGAGGCAACCGCAGCAGGCGGAGAAACGGCTTGAACGAGAGCGGATCGCGACCGCCGGCCAGGATGTGAAGCCCGACGAAGAACGTCTTCTCCTCATTCGGCTGCAGCGTGCCGTCCGCCGCGCGCTGCAGCAAGTCGCGCAGCACCGGCGCGGCCTCGGCGAAGCGCAGCAGGCACACGCCGGCTATCTCGATCCGCGGCATGCCGTCGACGAACAATCCATCCAGGAGTTCGGTGATCGGGGTCGTCAACAGGCTCATTCTCGGCATCCCTGAAGAAACGGCGCCCGGTCCAAGGCCGGCCACCTCGGCTGCCGACAGTTTAGCCTCGCGCGTCCCGCATCCGCAAACGCTGCCAACCCGCCCAAGGAAACGCAGGCCGGATTACGCGCTCTCCACCGATGCGGCGATGTCGGCCATGGAACGGAACAACAGCAGCGGGTCGGCCTTCGACGGCACAAACCCTCTCCTGACCCAGAAATCAGCGGCCTCGCGGTCGATTCCATTGACCATCAATGCGCGCCCGCCAACCAGCCGGGCCGCCGCCACAGAGCGGATCAGGGCGTGTTTCAGCAGCCCGGTTCCCACGCCTTTACCGGCCCACGACAGATCGGACGCCAGTTGTCCCAGCAACAGGCACGGCACGGGGTCGGGCGGCTGGCCGGTGCGGATCGCTCGGGGTAGTACCGAGGGAATGACCGCGGTGGGCGCCAGGCCGTAATAGCCGACGACCCGTTGCCGGTCGTGAACCACCATCACGGCGGTAAAGCCCTTGCGATGATTCGAAAGCGCGCGGGTCTTGAGCCATGCATCGAGCGCGGGCTTGCCGCAGGCGAACCGCGACAGATCATGCGTCTCGTCGATCGGCTCGGGTGCGGACAGCATGGGTGCCGGTCAGCTGTCCCGGCCGCCCGCATCCCACGGCGCGGGACGCCGCATTATCTCGACCATCTCGGGCACCGGCGACGCGGGCGCGGCGACCGCCGCCATGAACGCCGCGAAATCCTCGGCGTTCATGCGGATCGGGGCGCGGTCCATCAGCGCCTCCTCGGCGGCGCGCACGGCGGCGTCACGCACGAAATCGGTGCGCGACCGGCCGCGCAGACGGGCGGCGCGGTCGATGATGGCGATGTCGGCTTCCGGCAGCCGCATCGACAGGGGGAATTCCTTCTTTTCGCTGGCTCGTGTCATATCTCACCTCGGCGGCCATATTAGCCCCTTGTAGTGCATTCCACAATACATCCCATGCAACTACCGGCGATGCATAACGGGAAACGGGCAAGCGGCGCCTCAGACAATGCCGCCACGGCGCAGGCCCGCGATCTCGTCGGCCGACAGTCCCAGCAGCCCGCCATAGACCTCGTCATTGTGCTGGCCCAGCGCCGGGCTCGGCACCGTCGCGGGCCGGTCGGCGCCATGGATTCGCAGCGGGCTGTTTGGCAGCACCACGCGCCCAAGTTCCGGGTGGTCGACCCATTCCAGCATGCCGCGTTCGTGCATGTGCGGGTCGTTCATCACCTCCTCCAGGTCGCGGACCGGCGCGCAGGGAATGCGGTAGTGCTTGATGGCGGCGAAGATTTCCGCGCGGGTCCGCGCCGTGGTCCAGGCCTCGACGACGGCGTCGGTCGCCTCCAGGTTGCGGACGCGCAGGGCGTTGGTGGCAAAGCGCGGGTCGCCTGCCAGGTCCTCGCGGCCCATGGCGCGCAGCAGGTTGCTCCAGTGGGCTTCCCTGATGCACAGGATGGCGACATGGCCGTCGCCCGCCGGATAGACGTTGTAAGGCGCGATGGCGAGGCCGCCATGCCGGTTGCCGGTGCGCGTGGTGGCCGCGCCGGTGGTGCCGTAGAGCAGACTGAGATTGGAGGCGAGCGCCGGATAGATGGTCTCGACCATGGCCACCTCGACCAGCCGGCCCTTGCCCGTGCGCGTCCGCTCGAACAGCGCGGTCAGCACCGCGCCGTAGAGATGGGTGCCGCTGAGGAAATCGGCGAAGGTGGGACCGGATTTCATCGGCGGGCCGTCGGGGAAGCCGGTGACGCTCATGGCGCCCGACACCGCCTGGATGGTCAGGTCCATGGCGAGCGCGTCGCGGTCGGGCCCGGACAGGCCGAAGCCGCTGCCCGAGGCATAGATCAGCCGGGGATTGGCCGCGCGCAGCACCTCCCAGCCGACGCCGAGATTGTCCATGACGCCGGGCGCGAAATTCTCCAGCAGCACGTCGGCGCGCTCGGCCAGCTTCAGCAGCAGCCCGCGCCCTTCCTGCGACTTCAGGTTCAGTGTGATGCCGCGCTTGTTGGAATTGAGCATGGCGAGCGGCAGCAGGGCGCCCTTCGACACCGCCGAGCGGCGGCGCGCCGGCTCGCCATCGACCGGCTCGACCTTGATCACCTCGGCGCCCGCCCGCGCCATCAGCATGGCCGCGTACGGCCCCTGATAGACTTGGCCCAGGTCCAGCACGGTGATGCCGGCGAGCGGCATGTTGGCGGTATCGGTCATGGATCCTTCCCCGGCGACAGGGTGGCGCAATCGGCGGCCTCATGCTAGTCGGTGATTTTGGGGAGACTCATGCTGATCAGGCCCGCGATTCAGGACGACTCTGACGCCATCTGGGCGATCATCGGCCCCACCATCAGGGCCGGCGACACCTATACGATCGACCCTGACATCACCGAGGAAGCGGCCAAGGCCCGCTGGCTCGGCCGCGACCGCGAGACCTTCGTGGCGGTGGAGGACGGGAAGATTGTCGGCACCTACTATATCCGTCCAAACCAGGAAGGCGGCGGCAATCACGTAGCCAATTGCGGCTACATGACCGCCCAGGCGGAAGCCGGACGCGGCGTGGCCCGGCGCATGGGCGAGCATTCGATGGAACATGCGCGGGGGCGTGGCTTCCACGCCATGGTGTTCAACTTCGTCGTCGGCAGCAACGACCGCGCCGTCCGTCTCTGGCAGTCGCTGGGCTTCGCGATCGTCGGCCGTGTGCCGGGCGCGTTCCGCCATCCGACGCTGGGCTATGTCGATGCCCTCGTCATGTTCCGCAGCTTATGAGTGCGGTAATCCGCCCCGCCGCCCTTATCGACGTTCCGGCCATGGCGCGGCTGGAGGAAATCTCGTTCCCCGGCGACCGGCTGTCGGCGCGCAGCTTGCGTCGGCTGGTGCGCGAAGGGCGGGCCACGTGCCTGGTCGCCGAGCTGGATGGCTGCGTGGTGGGCGACGCGATCGCCCTGCCGCGCCGGGGCAGCCGGTCGCTGCGGCTCTATTCCGTCGCGGTCGATCCCGCCGTCCGCAAGGCGGGCATCGGCACCGCCTTACTGGCCGAATCCGAGCGGTGGGCCGCCTTGTCCGGCCATGACGAGATCAGGCTGGAGGTACGCGAGGACAACGCGGCGGCGATCCGCCGTTACCTGGCCGGCGGCTACGTGACGACCGGCCGCAGGCCGGCCTTCTACGACGACGGCGCGGCCGCCATCGTGATGAAAAAACGTCTCGCGGGCATACCGGCTTAGCGGCCACGCGCTATCTTTACTGCAACGGCAACGGCGCGCATCATGTGGCGCGGCGGGGTTCTACGGAGCCATGGTCCGGCGAGGCAGTGCGGCGCCCCGTCCGGCATTTCAGGCGACGTCTTTTTCGGCCCCAATCGCGAAGGCCTCATGGCACGACACATCATTATCGTGGATTCCCCGGCCGACTGCGAATGGGCGCAGAAAGCGGGCAAGGCCGTCACCCTGCAGCAATATGTCGAGACGCCCGACGGGCTGTCGAGCAAGAGCGCCCGCGTCGTCAATCTGAGCGGCGACCTGGAATATCTCGACCTGGGCTATTACTGCTCGCTACTGGCCGAGGCGCGCGGCCAGAAGGTGGTGCCGACGGTCGAGACCATCCTGAACCTGTCGCGCAAGCAGCTCTACAGCGTGGAGCTGCCCGACCTGAACCACACCCTGCGCGACGAGATGCGCAAGCTGTCCAACCCGCCGCAGGCGGCATTCACGCTGACCGTCTATTTCGGCCAGACCGCGGGCAACCGGTTCCGCACCTTCGCCCGCCAGCTGTTCGACCGGTTCCGTTGCCCGCTTTTGCGCGTCGAGGTGGCGTTCGACGAGCGCTGGAGCGTCAAGTCGCTGCAGGCCATCGCGCCCCGCGCGCTCAGCCCGGAGGAGTTCGACTTCTTCCTGGCGCGCCTCGAGCACTACACCCGCGCCGATTGGCGCGCGCCCAAGGCGCGGCCCACCTCGCGCTTCGCGCTGGGCGTGCTTTACGACGCCTCGGCCAAGCTGCCGCCGTCGTCGCCGGAGACCATCAGGAAGTTCGTCTCCATCGGCGCGCAGATGGGCATCGACGTGGAGACCATCGAGCGCAAGGACTATTTGCGGCTGGCGGAATACGACGCCCTGTTCATCCGCGAGACCACCACGCTGGAGAACCACACCTTCCGTTTCGCCCAGAAGGCGGTGTTCGAAGGTCTGCCGGTGATCGACGACCCGGTGTCGATCCTGCGCTGCACCAACAAGGTCTACCTGGCGGAGCTGCTGCAGACCAACAGGGTGCCGGCGCCCAAGACCGTCATCGTCGGCCGCCAGAACATCCTCAACGCCGAGGCCGAGTTGTCCTATCCGCTGGTGCTCAAGATTCCCGATGGCTCGTTCTCGCGTGGCGTGGTCAAGGTGGAGAACCGGTCCGACCTGCTGGAGCACGGCAAGCGGCTGTTCCGGCACTCGGCCGTGATCCTCGCCCAGGAGTTCATGTATACGGACTATGACTGGCGGGTCGGGGTGCTGAACCGCAAGCCGCTGTTCGTGTCGCAGTACTTCATGTCGCGCAAGCACTGGCAGATCATCAACCACAAGCCGGGCGGCGGCTTCGCCGAGGGCGCGTTCCGGGCGGTGGCGGTCGAGGATGCGCCGAAGGAGGTCGTCGAGGCCGGCGTGCGCGCCGCCAACCTGGTCGGCGACGGTCTCTACGGCGTCGACCTGAAGCAGCGCGAGAACGGTGTGTTCGTCATCGAGATCAACGACAACCCGAACATCGACCGGGGCGTCGAGGATGGCATCTTGAAGGACGATCTCTACAAGACGGTCCTGAGCGATTTCACCCGCCGGATCGAAACCCGCTAGGCGGACCGCTGGTCCGTCGGCCTGATCGCCTCATAGAACTGGCCGCGGACGCGGTCGACCACCGGCATGACCGCGTCGGCCGGGATGCCGCGGTCCATCAGCACCTCGGCGGCGAGCTGGAGGCTCGATTCGACCATCTCGGGCACCGCCTGGCAGGCGCCGCCCTCCATCAGGTCGCGGGCATCGTCCATGTCGCGGGCGCGGACGAAGATGCGCAGCTGCGGCCATCGGTGATGGGCGGCCTCGAGCGCAGCCCGGGCGCTTTCGGCGTCGTCGAGGGTGACGACCAGCGACGACGCCCTGCCGGCGCGCACCGCCTCGAGCACTTCCGGCCGGCGCGAGTCGCCGAAATAGACCGGCAGGCCGGTGCGGTGCAGCCGCGACACCAGTTCGGCGTTCATGTCGAGCGCCACATACGGCACCCGGTGTTCGGCGAGCAGCCGCGCTACCGTGCGCCCGACCCGGCCGAACCCGGCGATCACCACATGGTCGTCCAGGTCGTCGAAATCGCCGGGCGCGCCGCCGGTCTGTTCCGGCGGCATGCGGTCGGCGGCCTTGCGCGAGATCCATTCGCCGAGCAGGCCGGCGAACGGCGTGACGGCGATGCTGAGCCCGGTGACGACCAGCATGAACTGGGCGGTGTCCGGCGCGATCACCGCCCCGGCCAGCGCCGCGGTGATGACGACGAAGGCGAACTCGCCGCCCTGCCCCAGATTGAAGCCGACCTGCAGCGCCTGCGGCAGGGTGTGGCGCCACGCCAGCGCAAGCAGGGTGATCACCGCCGTCTTGATGGCGTAGAGCCCCACTACCGCCGCCGCCACCTTGCCCCAATCGTCCATGATCAGCGACAGGTCGATCCGCATGCCCACGGCGATGAAGAACAGGCCCAGCAGCAGGCCCTTGAACGGCTGGATGTTGGCGTCGATCTGGTGGCGGAATTCGCTCTCGCCCAGCAGCATGCCGGCGAGGAAGGCGCCCAGCGCCATGGACAGCCCGGCATGGAACGTCGCCACCGCCGTGCCCAGGATGGCGAGCAGGGTCATGGCCATGAACAGCTCCGGGCTGTGCAACGCCGCGGCGCGCCGGAACAGCGGGCGCAGCAGCAGGCGGCCCAGCACGAGGATGATGGTCACGGCCAGAACCGCCTTGCCCAGGCTGAGGGCGAGGCTGGTCAGGTCGGAGGCGCCGCCGCCGGCACTGAGCAGCGCGGTCAGGAACAGGATGGGCACCACGGCCAGGTCCTGGAACAACAGGATGGAGAAGCTGGTGCGGCCGGCACGCGAGGAGATCTGGTCCCGCTCCACCAGCAGCTGCATCACCACGGCCGTCGACGACAGCGCCATGCCGAGGCCGAGCAGCAGGCTGGCGCCCCAGCTATTGCCCCACAGATAGGCCAGCCCGCCGATCGCCGCGCCGCAGCCCAGCAATTGCAGCGAGCCCATGCCGAAGACGTAGCGCCTGGCCTTCCACAACCGGTCGAGCGACAGGTCGAGGCCGATGGTGAACATCAGGAACACGACGCCCAGCTCGGCCAGCGCCTCGATCCGTTCGGGGTCGCGGGCGATGGCCAGCGCCGACGGGCCGACCAGCACGCCGACGCCCAGGAAGCCGATGATCGGGCTGATTCGCAGGAACCGCGAGACCGGCACCACCACGATGGCGGTCACAAGGAAGGTCAGCAGTTCCGTCAGGAACGGCAGGCCAGTGTCGTGGCTCACGGGCATGTCTGGCATCGATTTTCCCTTCCGGCAGGCGCCCTCCCGCGCGGCTTCGCCAAACCGCCACACAGTCCCTATATTGTAGCAGACCGAACGCCCGGAGGCCCGATGGCCGCGAGTCCGGACAAAGGGGGAAAGATGGACAACCGCTGGGACCGGAAGCAGCAGCATCTGGACCGCATCGGCGAACTGGCGCGGGATAGCCTGAACGCTGTCGAAGCCGGTCCGTTCCAGGAATTCATGACGCGGTTCTTCGCCGGCGTCACGCCCGAGGACCTGCTGGACCGCCGACCCGAGAGCCTGTTCGCCATGGCCCTGTCGCTGTGGCGGTTCGCCGCCACCCGAGCGCCGGGAACGGCCAAGGTGCAGGTGTTCAATCCGTCCATGGAGGAGACCGGCTGGCAGGACCGCCATACGGTGGTCGAGATCGTCAACGACGACATGCCGTTCCTGGTCGATTCCGTCACCGCCGAGCTGGCCCGCCAGGGCCGCGAGATCACCATGCTGGTGCATCCGGTGATGACGGTGGAGCGCGACGTCGCCGGCCTGCGCACGCCGCAGGGCCTGGGCTACGTCGAATCCTACATGTATCTGGAGATCGACCAGCAGACCTCGCCCGCGCTGCTGAAGCAGATCGAGTCGGGCGTCGCGGCGGTGCTGGCCGACGCGCGCACCACCTTCGAGGACTGGCAGCCCATGGTCGCCCGGCTCCGCGGCGCGGTCGACTGGCTGCTGGCCCATCCCGGCCCGGCGCCGGTCGAGGACGTCCAGGAAGCGGTGGATTTCCTGAACTGGCTGGCCGACGACAATTTTACCTTCCTGGGCTTTCGCGAGTACGACTTCGTCGACCGGGACGGCGCGCTGCACGCGGTGACCGACCCCGGCGCCGGCCTCGGCCTGACGCGCGACCCGGCGTTCCCGGTGCTGCGCGAGCAGGGCACCGATGCGGTGCTGTCGCAGACCGCCCGCTCGTTCCTTGCCCATCCGACACCGCTGATCATCGGCAAGGCGCACCGGCGCTCGACCGTTCACCGCCCCGTCCAACTCGACTATGTCGGGGTGAAGCGTTACGACGACGCGGGCAGGCTGATCGGCGAATGGCGATTCATCGGTATGTTCACGTCGCTCGCCTACAGTATGGCGCTCAAGTCGATCCCGCTGCTGCGGCGCAAAGCCGCCATCGTGACCCAGCGCGCGGGGTTCAACCGCTACAGCCACGACGGCAAGATTTTCGCCAACATCCTCCAGCTCTTCCCGCGCGACGACCTGTTCCAGATCGACCCTGACGAGCTGTTCGAGATCGCCATCGGCATCCTGCGCCTGCTGGAGCGGCCGCACGCCAAGTCCTTCATCCGGCTCGACCCCTATGGCGGCTTCGCGTCGGTCCAGGTCTATATCCCGAAGGAGGCGTTCACCCCCGATCGCCTGCAGCGCATCTCGGCACTGTTCGCCGGGGCGCTGGGCGGCGAGATCGTGGCGGACAGCACCCAGCTCGGCGATTGGCCGCTGGCGCGCCTGAGCCTGCTCGTCGATCTGCCGCCGGGACCGCTTCCCGAAATCGACGCCGACGAGATCGACGAACGGCTCGCCGAGATCATCCGCAGCTGGCGCGACCTGTTGAAGGACAGCCTGCGCGAACACTTCGGCGACGAACGCGGCAACGCGCTGTGGACGCGCTATGCCGAGGGCGTGAGCCTCGCCTATTGCGCCGCCTACGAGCCCGAGTTCGCGGTCAACGACATCGAGAAGCTGGACCAGCTGACCGACCCGGAATCCCGCGGCTTCAACATCTACCGGCGGGTCGGCGACCAGCCCAACGTGCTGCGGGTGAAAATCTACCATGCCAGCCGGCTGGTGCCGCTGAGCGACGTGCTGCCCAAGCTGGAGAACCTGGGCCTTAAGGTGATGGAGGAGCAGGCCTATTCGGTCCGTCCGCGCGGCGAGGATCGCGAAGCCTGGATCCACGACATCCTGCTGCTCGACGGAACCGGCGCCGAGCACCGTCTGCGCGACGTCAAGGCGCCGCTCGAGGACGCGCTGGCCGAGATGTGGGACGGCTCGGCCGAGGACGACAGCCTCAACCAGCTGTTGCTGCACACCGCCATGGGCTGGCGCGAGATCGTCATCCTGCGCGCCTACCTGAAATATCTGCGCCAGGCCGGCACCACCTTCTCGCAGACCTATATGCGCAAGTCGCTGACCAACAACCCGGAGATCGTCGGCAACCTGGTGGCGCTGTTCGCCGCCCGCTTCGATCCCGCCGCCGACCGCGCCGCGGCCGACGAGATCGCCCGGCGCATCGAGACCCAGCTCGAGGCGGTCCAGAGCCTGGACGAGGACCGGATCATCCGCCGTTTCGTCAACCTCATCCAGTCGACGCTACGGACCAACTACTATCAGCCGGACGCCAGCGGCAAGCCCAAGCCCTACCTGTCGCTGAAGCTGGACAGCGCCCTGGTCGAGGGGCTGCCGAAGCCGCGGCCGGTGGTCGAGGTGTTCGTCTACGCGCCGTGGATGGAGGGCATCCATCTGCGCGGCGGCAAGGTGGCGCGCGGCGGCATCCGCTGGTCGGATCGGCCGGAGGACTTCCGCACCGAGATCCTGGGCCTGATCAAGGCCCAGATGGTGAAGAATTCGGTGATCGTGCCGGACGGAGCCAAGGGCGGCTTCGTGCCCAGGCATCTGCCGGAAGGCGGCACCCGCGAGGAAATCCAGGCCGAGGGCATCCGCTGCTACCGCACGCTGATGTCCGGCCTGCTCGACATCACCGACAACATCGCCGGCGGCATCGTGACGCCGCCCGCGAACGTAATCCGCTATGACGACGACGATCCCTATCTGGTGGTCGCCGCCGACAAGGGCACGGCCAGCTTCTCGGACATCGCCAACGAGATTTCGCTGCAGTACGGGTTCTGGCTGGGCGACGCCTTCGCCTCGGGCGGCAGCAATGGCTATGACCACAAGAAGATGGGCATCACCGCGCGCGGCGCCTGGATCAGCGTGCAGCGCCACTTCCGCGAGCTGGGCATCGACATCCAGACCGAGCCGGTCACCGTCGTCGGCATCGGCGACATGTCGGGTGACGTGTTCGGCAACGGCATGCTGCTGTCGCCTGCGGTGAAGCTGGTGGCGGCGTTCGACCACCGGCATGTGTTCATCGACCCGAAACCGGACCCGGCGGCGAGCCTGGCGGAGCGTCGCAGGCTGTTCGAGCTGCCGCGCTCGAGCTGGGCCGATTACAGCGCCGAGCTGATCTCGGAAGGCGGCGGCGTGTTCCCGCGCTCGGCAAAATCCATCGCGCTCACCCCGCGGATCAAGGCGCTGACCGGCATCGAGGGCGACGCCACCACGCCCGCCGAACTGATCCATGCACTGCTGAGGACCGAGGCCGACCTGCTGTGGATCGGCGGCATCGGCACCTATGTGAAGGCCAGCGGCGAAACCCACGCCGAGGTCGGCGACCGCGCCAACGACGCGCTTCGCGTCGACGGCAGGGAGCTGCGCTTCAAGGTGGTGGGCGAAGGCGGCAATCTGGGCTTCACCCAGCGCGGCCGGATCGAATATGCGCAGGGGGGCGGCCGGCTGAATACCGACGCGGTGGACAACTCGGCCGGCGTGAACACGTCGGACTACGAGGTCAACATCAAGATCCTGCTGAACGCGGTGATCGCCGACGGCGACATGACCGGCAAGCAACGCAACGCCCTGCTGGTCGAGATGACCGACGACATCGCCGCGCTGGTGCTGGCCAACAATTACCGGCAGACCGAGACCCTCTCCACCACCCTGGCGCGCGGCGCCGAGCAGCTTGACGCCCAGGCGCGTTTCATGCGCCGGCTGGAACATGAGGGCACGCTGGAGCGGCCCGTCGAATTCCTGCCCGACGACGAGGAGATCGCCCGGCGGCTGGCGGCCGGCGAAGGCCTGACCCGGCCCGAGCTGGCGGTGCTGCTCGCCTACGCCAAGAACTCGCTGAAGCGGCGCCTCGCGCGCAGCGACCTGCCCGACGATCCATGGATCTGCAACGACCTGATCGCCTATTTCCCGCCGGCCATGCGGGCACCCTTCGCCGAGCGGATCAAGGCCCATCAATTGCGGCGCAACATCATCGCCATGGTGGTGGGCAACGAGATCGTCAACCGCGCCGGCATCACCTTCGTCACCCGTGTGGCCGAAGAGAGCGGCGCGCCCGTCGACCAGATCGCCACCGCCTATATCGTCGCCCGCGAGGTGATGGGCCTGCAGGCGCTGTGGGACGACATCGACCGGCTGGACAATGGCGTTTCCGCCCACGTGCAGAGCGGCATGATCCTCGAGGTCAAGGAACTGCTGCACCGGATGTCCATCTGGTTCCTCACCCATCTGGGCCTGCCGCTGGACATCGGCACCGTGGTCGAGCGCTTCCGCCCCGGCGTGCAGGCGCTGTTCGCCTCGCCCGCGCTGATGGAGGTAAGCAGCGGCGATGCCGCCGCCGAGCAGATCAGCCTGCTGGTCGCCAAAGGCGTGCCGGCCGAGCTGGCGCACCGGATCGCCTGCCTGGAACCCATGCTGTCGGCGGCCGACATCGTGCTGCTGAAGGAGCGCGACGCCGGCACGCACGACGACATCGCCCGCGCCTATTTCGCCGTGGGCGAGCGCACCGGCCTGGACTGGCTGCGCGCCGCCACCGAGATGGTGACGGCGCCGGACCACTGGGACCGGCTGGCGCTGGGCAGCATCGTCGACGACCTTTACGACCAGCAGCGCGAGCTGACCGGCATGGCGCTGGCCGAGGGCGGCCTCGACGGCTGGGCCGCCAACCACGCCAAGGCGCTGGACCGCGCCCGGGAGCTGATCGCCGAGCTGCAGTCGAGCGGCGCGGTGACCGTCGGCAAGCTGGGCTACGTGGCCCGGCAGATCAGGGGCGTGTTCGCGTCCATTTGAGGCCCGTTTCCTTTTCCACGCTGGCACGCCGGACGTATTCCCGGAGACGTCGACTCACGGGATTCCCTTTTGGCGCTGCAAACGAAACCGACAATCCGGCAATTCCTCGAGTCGGCCCGTCTCGACCAATGGCACTCTGGGATGGGACCTTCTACTTCGCCGACGTCAGCTTCTCCAGCAGATCGGGCGCGTCGAAATACGCGCCGTTGGCCAGCTTGTGATGGCCCCACTGGCGCGGCGCGGTCGGCCCGGTGCCGCTGGTGCCGGTGGCGTCGAACAGGCTGCGTGTCTCGCCATCGCGGTAGTACAGCCTGCGCAGGCGGTCGTATTCCACCAGGAGATAGTTGTCGCGGGTCACGCCGTCCCACGCGCCCACATGCCTGATGTCGTGGGTCGCGCCATCGATGCTCAGCACCAGCCGACTGCCATCGGGAATCTCCGGCAGCTTGGCCGCGCCCGGCGCGCGCAGGCTGCCATCCAGCAGCAGCAGATAGTTGCTGCCGTCGGTGTGGATCGTGTCGTAGGCCAGCGGGTTGCCGTCGGCGCCCAGCGTGACGCGCCAGATCAGGCCGTCGAGCGGCTGCGCCTTGAACCAGATGAAATAGCTGATCTGCAGGACCGGCTCGCCCTTCCATTTCGCCTGCGAGAATCTGGCATAGGCCACGGCGGCGTTGTACTCGCTGGCGATCTTGCCGTCCTTCCACACCGGGATGACCATGGATTCATCGGGCTCGCCGGTGACGCGGACCATGGGCGCGAAGCTGCCGATCAGGCGTTCGGCCGCTTCCTCCTTGGGCGCCGGGATCTTCAGCTCCTTGGAGCGCGACTGGTTGACCACGAGCTTCACGGTATAGGCCGACATGGGCTTGGTGCCCATCGGCTCGAACACGGTGGTGCCCGTGACCGGCGGCGGCGTGGCGGCGGTCAACGCGGCGAGTTGCTCGGGTGTGCGGATGGCGGTCCTGGCCGGCGCGGCGTCCGAACCGCTCACCACCGCACGCGGCGGCAGCGCCTTGTGGGCGTCGGGCTTCTGGTGGTCGAAGGCGCGCAGCGAATCGGCGCAGGCCTTGGTGCTCGTCACGGGATCGCGTTCGAGCCTGCCGTAAAGCTCGCCGCGTTTCACGGCCGGCAGGTTGCCGATCTCGATGGCGCGCTCGTCCTTGTCGGCCTTCACCAGATGGTCGACCCACTCGGTGCGCTGGGCGGCGTTCAGCGCGGCGAAGTCGTAGCTCGCCAGAAACCGGTTCAGCCGGAAATAGGGGAAACCCTCGATGCGGGCATATTCCGCGTCGATGGTACCAGCCTGCTGCACGACCGCGTCGATGGCCGTGTACTCGGACATGCACTTCTCGACGGCGGGATCGCCCTTGCGCCACTCGCCGGTGGGAGACAGGGCCATCAGCCCGATGGCGGCGGCTACAACGAAAACGTACTTGAACAATCCCTGCTCCATCGGTGGGGGCATGTACCTTGTATACCGGATGACCTGATCTGGACCATTCAGGCCGCGAGCTTGCCTGCCAGCGCGTCCGCCAGCAAGGCGCGGCTGTTGTCCCGACCGTACAGCGCGAAGAAAGATCCCATGCGCGGTCCCTGGCTCTGGCCCAGCAGCGTCTCGTAGAGCGCCCTGAACCAGTCGCGCAGCGGCTCGAACCCATGCGCCTTGCCGACGGCATAGACCTCGTTCTGGATGTCCTCGGCGGTGGCGCCGGCCGGGAGTCCGCCCAGCGCCGCCGCCATGTCGGCCAAGGCCGCGCGCTCGCGGTCGTCGGGCTGGCGGAACCGCTTGCTGGGCTTCACGAAGTCGTCGTAGTAGGCGACGGCGAAGCGCACCAGCCGGTCGAGCAAAGGATGGGTCGCCGGCGTCGCGCCCGGCGCATACTGGCCGATGAAGCCCCACAGGATCGCCGGATCCTCGGCATTGCTGGCGCTCACCAGGTTCAGCAGCAGGCCGAACGTCACCGGCACGTCTTCCCGCGGCGGGTTGCCGCCATGGATGTGCCAGACCGGGTTGGCGAGCTTCTCCTCCGGCGCCGACTGCCGGTGATAGGCGTCGAGGAAGGTGATGTACTCGTCGACCGCCTTGGGGATCACGTCGAAATACAGCCGCTTGGCTTTGCGCGGCGACTGGAACATGTAGAGCGACAGGCTCTCGGCCGGCGCATAGCGCAGCCATTCCTCGATGGTCAGGCCGTTGCCGCGCGACTTGGAGATCTTCTCGCCGTTCTGGTCGAGGAACAGTTCGTAGTTGAAGCCCTCGGGCGGCGTGCCGCCCAGCGCCTGGCAGATGCGGCTCGACAGCTTCACCGAATCGATCAGGTCCTTGCCGGCCATCTCGTAATGCACGCCCAGCGCCACCCAGCGCATGGCCCAGTCGGCCTTCCACTGCAGCTTGCAGTGGCCGCCGGTGACCGGGACGGTGACCCGCTCGCCATTGTCGTCGTAGGTGATGGTCCCCGCGGCCACGTCGCGGCCGGTGATCGATACCTGCAGCACCTGGCCGGTGCGCGGGCAGACCGGCAGGAACGGGCTGTAGGTGGCGCGGCGCTCGGGGCCCAGCGTCGGCAGGATCACGTTGATGACCGCGTCGTAGTGGCGCAGCACACTGAGCAGGGTCTCGTCGAACCGGCCGGCCTTGTAGCAGTCGGTCGAGCTCATGAACTCGTACTCGAAGCCGAATTCGTCGAGGAACGCGCGCAGCCGGGCGTTGTTGTGGGCGCCGAAGCTGTCATGGGTGCCGAACGGGTCGGGCACCTGGCTCAGCGGCTTGCCCAGATGCGGCACCATCGCTTCCCTGTTGGGGATGTTGTCCGGCACCTTGCGCAGCCCGTCCATGTCGTCGGAGAACGCGATCAGCCGGGTCGGGATGCCCGACATGGTCTCGAACGCGCGGCGCACCATGGTGGTGCGCGCCACCTCGCCGAAAGTGCCGATATGCGGCAGGCCCGACGGGCCGTAGCCGGTCTCGAAGATCACCGCGTCGGGTGTCACGCCCGCCTTCGCGAACCGGTCGACCAGCTTGCGCGCTTCCTGGAAAGGCCAGGCGGTGCTGTTCAGGGCGGTTTCTCGAAGCTCGGACATGGTGTTCCCGGGATTGGAAGTGGGGCGGAAAGTAGGGCCAAGCCGGGGGAGCGTCAATGTTTCAGCGGTTTCCGGCACGCTCATGGCCGGCGCGCCGCGCGTTTTCGTCGGGCGGCGCATGACAGGGAGACGGGTCTCTCCTAATATCGGAGCCGATGTCCGCGCCCGCACCCACGATCGCGCTGCCCGCCATGCCTGCCCTCGCGGTGGGTTTCCGCGACGCCGCGCTGGTGACCGCCGACGGCGAGGTGGAGACGCTCGGCCTCGGCGAGGCCGCCGTGCTGGCGGCGCGCGGGCGGGTGCTGGTGTGCCACGAACCGGCGGTCAGCGCCCGGCTGGAGACCGAGCCGCTCGCCCGCGTGCTCGACGTACTCGACCTCTACGCCTTCGCCTGCCCCGCCAAATTCTGCCTGCCGACACCAGGCGGGCTCGCCACGGCGCTGGGGCTGCCGCCGCCGTCCGGCGAACTCGAAGACCAGGCGGCCATGCTGCACCAGGCCGCCCGCCTGCTGCTGGCGCTGCTCGCCGACCCGCGCTATCCCGACCGGCCCGAGGCGCAGCGTATCGCCCGCACCATGGCCCGGGCGGGCTGGACCTGGGGCGCCTATGTCGCCGCCGCGCTGGGCGCGCCCGCCTCGGGCGAGGACGCGGGCGGCGGCCTCGACGTCTGGCGCCGGCTGCCGCAATGGGAGGACATGCCGCCGCGCCCGCCGCCCGACGATTTCCCGGTGGGCTCGGGCGAGGTGCAGGAGCGGCTGACGGCGCTGCTGGGCCAGGGCGCCGAGGACCGTACCAGCCAGCGGGACTACGCGGATATGGTCACCGCCGCCTTCGAGCCGCGCGAGATCGTCTCGGCGCCCAACGCGGTGATCGCCGAGGCCGGCACCGGCATCGGCAAGACGCTGGCCTACATCGCGCCGTCGAGCCTGTGGGCCGAGCGCAACCACGGCGCGGTCTGGCTATCGACCTACACCAAGAACCTGCAGCGCCAGCTCGACCAGGAGCTGGACCGGCTGTTCCCCGACCGCCGGGTGAAGGCGCGCAAGGTGGTGGTGCGCAAGGGCCGCGAGAACTATCTGTGCCTGCTCAACCTGGAGGAGGCGGTCGGCCGCGCCCAGATGACGCCGGAGAACCTGGTGCGCCTCGCGCTGGTGGTGCGCTGGGCGCGCTACAGCCGCGACGGCGACATGGTGGGCGGCGACCTGCCCGCCTGGCTGCTGCAGCGGATCGGCGCGGGCCGCGCCTCGGGCCTCACCGACCGGCGCGGCGAATGCGTCTACGCGGCCTGCCCCCACTGGCGCGCCTGCTTCATCGAGCATTCCGCGCGCAAGGCCAAGGGCGCCGACCTGGTGATCGCCAATCACGCGCTGGTGATGATCCGCGCCGCGCTCTACGGCCCGGAGGAGGACAGGCCGACCCGCTACGTGTTCGACGAGGGCCATCACCTGTTCGACGCCGCCGACAGCGCTTTTTCCGCCCATCTCTCGGGCCTCGAGGCGGTCGAGTTGCGGCGCTGGGTGCGGGGACCGGAAGGCGGCAGGCGCGGCCGGTCGCGCGGCATCGAGGCGCGCATCGGCGACCTGCTGGCGATGCACCCGGAATCCGAGACGCTGATGCGCGAGGCGATTCGGGCCGCCGCGGCGCTCCCCGGCGAGGGCTGGCTCGCCCGCATCGCCAGCGCCGGCGCGCAGGGCGCCGCCGAAGCGTTCTTCGCCGCCGTCCGCGGCCATGTCTACGCCCGCGCCCAGCGGCCGGACGATCCCTACACGCTGGAGGCGGCGACCCACACGCTGTCCGATGCGTTGCGCGCCGCGGCGGGCGCGCTCGAGCAAGCCCTGGCCGAGCTGACCGTGCCCATGCAGCAGCTCGCCAGGGTCATCGGCAACCGTCTGGCGGACGAGTCCGAGGAACTGGAGAGCGCCGAGCGGACCCGGCTGGAAGCGGCGCGCGGCGGCATCGTCCGGCGGGTCGATGCCACGATCCTGCCTTGGCGGGCCATGCTGCGCGACCTGGAAAAGGGCACGGCGGACGGCTTCGTCGACTGGTTCTCGGTCGAGCGCGGCGGCCAGCGCGAGTTCGACGTGGGCCTGCACCGCCACTGGATCGATCCGACGAAACCGTTCGCCGACGTGGTGCTGTCGCCCGCCCACGGCGTCGTCGTCACCTCGGCCACCCTGCGCGACGAGACGGGGCGCGACGAGGCGGGTGCGGAAGGCGCGGGCCAGGACGGCTGGCGCAACGCCGAGCTGCGCACCGGCTTCAACCACCTGGTGCTGCCGGCGAAGCGGTCGAGCCACCGATCGCCGTTCGACTACGGCGCACAATCGAGGGTGCTGGTGGTCCGCGACGTCAAGCGTACCGACGCCCAGCAGGTGGCGGGCGCCTACCGGGCGCTGTTCGAGGCGGCGGGCGGCGGCGGGCTGGGCCTGTTCACCGCCATCAACCGGCTGAAGGACGTCCATGGCCGCATCGCGGCGCCGCTCGCCCAGCAGGGCATCGGCCTCTACGCCCAGCATGTGGATGCGTTCGATCCGGGCACCCTGGTCGACATCTTCCGCGCCGAGCAGAATTCCTGCCTGCTCGGCACCGACGCCATCCGCGACGGCGTCGACGTGCCCGGCGACGCGCTCAGGCTGATCGTGTTCGACCGGGTGCCGTGGCCACGCCCGTCGATCCTGCACCGCGCCCGCCGCGACGCCTTCGGCGGCAACCGCTACGACGACATGCTGACCCGGCTGCGGCTGAAGCAGGCGTTCGGCCGGCTGATACGCCGCGCCGGAGACCGGGGCGTGTTCGTCATGCTCGACAGCGCCATGCCCAGCCGGCTGCTCGGCGCCTTCCCGGCGGAGGTGGACGTGGTCCGCGTCGGCCTCGCCGAGGCGGTCGAGACCACGCGGGCTTTTCTGCGTTCGGCGGTGACGGCGGCATAAGCCGTTGAAAATCCGGCGATCGCGCCGTATTTTGGAGCCATCGAGGCCAATTCTAGGGACTGTGCCCGTGAACGCTCCGGTTCTTACGCCCCATTCGGCGCTTGTGTACCTGATGGTTGCGGTCGCCTCCGCGGACGCCCGGATGACCGACGAGGAGATCGGCGCCATGTCCCATGGCGTCGCCGATCTGCCGGCGTTCAAGGGGTACGACAGAGCTTGGCTGGTATCGGCGGTACGGGCCTGCAACACCATGTTGCGCGAGAAGGATGGGCTTGAGACCGTGCTGGGGCTGGTATATGCCGCCCTGCCCGGCAGCGTGAGCGACACCGCCTACGCGCTTGCCTCCAACATGGCCGTGAGCGACGGCAATGTCGGCCAGCGGGAGTCGCGGCTGCTGGAGATGATTCGGCACGATCTGGGCATCGAACGGCTGACCGCCGCGGCGATCGACCGGGCCGTTGTCGCCCTGAACCGCAGCCTGCCGGCCTGACGTTCGATCACCGGCACGATCAATCCCGTTTCACGGGAACGACACGGTCGCGCTGTATGGTGCGCCGTGAAGCGAGGGGAGAACTTCCTTGAAGCGTCTGTTGCTGCTGCGGCACGGCAAGTCCGACTGGAACAATCCGGACCAGCCGGACAACGAGCGGCCGCTCAACGACCGCGGCCAGCGCGCCGCCGCCCTGATGGGCGCCTACCTGCGCCAGCGTGGCCTGACGCCCGACCTGATCCTCTCCTCGCCCGCCGTGCGCACCCGCGAAACGGCCCAACGGGTGCTGACCGCGCTGCACGCCGACGTCCCGCTGGAGTTTCGTGCCGAGCTTTATCTGGCCGATCCCAAGACCATCGCCGATGTGGTGCGCGCCGCGCCGGACGAGGTGGCAACTCTGCTGCTGATCGGCCACAACCCCGGCATGCAGATCGCCGCGCTGAAGCTCTCCGCCGGCGACCCGGCCGGCCGGCGCGACGAGATCGGCGACAGGTTCCCCACCGCCGCGCTGGCCGTCATCGAGTTCGACACCAAGAGCTGGGCGAAGGCCAAGGCCGGCGATCTGGTCGCCTTCGACAGCCCCAAGGCGCTGGTGTGATGCACCCTTCTCGTCCAGCCGGACGGTGATAGAATCCGGAGTCTGGACCGGACCATTCAGGGGAGCATGACGATGGCCGATTACAATCCGTTCGCCGAGAACACGCTGAACAACCCGGCGTCGGCCTATGGCTATCTGCTGACCGAGAAGCCGGTCCACCATTTCGCCGATTACGACCCGCCGTTCTACACGCTGACGCGCCATGCCGACCTGGAAGCGGCGCTCAGGGACATCGAGCTGTTCTCCAGCGAATTCGGCCAGGGGCCGCGCTTCACGCCGCCGGGCGGCATGCTGTCGGACCCGCCGCAGCACACCTTCTTCCGCCGCTTGGTGCAGCAGGCGTTCACGCCGGGGGCGATCCGCGCGCTCGCCGCCCGCATCGAGGCGCTGGCCGAGGAGTTGCTCGACGCCGTCGAGGGCCGGGAAGGCTTCGACATCCACGACGACTATGGCTTCCCGCTGCCCGTGGTGATCATCGCCGAGCTGCTCGGCGCGCCGGGCGAGGACATCGCGCAGTTCAAGAAGTGGTCCGACAGCTCGGTCGAGGCCATGGGCGCGTCCGATCCGACGCCGTGGCTCGCGGACCTCGAGGCCATGGGGAACTACGTCCTGCGCCAGGCCCAGGCGCGGCGCGAAATGGCCTCGCCGCCCGACGACCTGATCACCCGGCTGGTGCAGGCGGAAAGCGACGGCGCCCGCCTCGCCGACGACGACATCCAGAGCGTCATCCGCCAGCTGCTGGTCGGCGGCAACGAAACCACCACGTCGCTGATTACCAATGTGGTCTGGCGCCTGCTGGAGCGGCGTGAGTTGTGGGAGCGAGTCGTCGCCGACCCGTCGCTGGTCGACCGGGCGATCGAGGAGAGCCTGCGCTATGACCCGCCGGTGCTCGGCCTGTTCCGCAACACCACCCGCGACGTGACCCTGCACGGCGTGCGCATCCCCGAAGGCTCCAAGGTGATGATGCACTACGCCGCCGCGAACCGGGATCCGGCGGTGTTCGAGGATCCCGACACCTTCTCCCTCGACCGGCCGTCCCGGCGCCACCTGGCGTTCGGCCTCGGGGTGCATTTCTGTCTGGGCTCGGAACTGGCGCGGATGGAGGCCCGCACCGCCCTGACCGCGCTGGTGAAGCGGTTCCCCGACCTGCGGCTGGAGAATTCGGGCAGCCGGATCAAGCCGTTCTTCCTCTGGGGCCGCCGCCGCCTGCCGGTGCGGCGCGGGTAGAACCGCATACCAGGGCACCTTCCAGTCAGCGTCGTCGCCTGCGGCATCACCAGCGTGGTGCTCGCCGGGCGCTGGCCTTTCGAAGGCCCCAGGGCACTGGTCTGACGTGGCCGAATGCGCGGAGCGCGCTTGATCCCGCGCAAGAATTCTGGCGCTATGCCGTGAGAGGATGGCCTTCATGGACCAGCAGTCAAGGCAGACCGCGTTCCGCGTCAAAGGCCTGACCAAGGTCTATGACATGGGCGAGATACAGGTGAGGGCGCTGCGCGGCGTCGACATCGACCTGTACGAGGGCGAGTTCGTCGTCCTGCTCGGCCCCTCCGGCAGCGGCAAGTCGACGCTGGTGAACATCCTGGGCGGGCTGGATTCGCCGTCTGAGGGCCATGTCTTCTTTCGCGGCGAGGACCTGACGCTCGTCGGCGACAAGAACCTGACGCTGTACCGGCGAAACCACGTCGGCTTCGTGTTCCAGTTCTACAACCTGATCCCCAGCCTGACCGCGCGTGAGAACGTCGCGCTGGTGACGGAGATATCGCCTGATCCCCTGACCCCGGAGGAGGCGCTGACGCTGGTCGGACTGGGCGAGCGGATCAACCATTTTCCGGCGCAGCTTTCGGGTGGCGAGCAACAGCGGGTCGCCATCGCCCGTGCCGTCGCCAAGCGGCCGGACGTGCTGCTTTGCGACGAGCCGACCGGCGCCCTCGACATCACCACCGGCGTCGTCGTGCTCGATGCGCTGGAGCGGGTGAACCGGGAGTTGGGAACCCTGACGGTCGTTATTACCCACAACGCGGCGATCCGGCACCTCGCCGACCGGGTGATCTACTTTGCCGACGGGCGGATCAGCCGGATCGACCTCAACGAGCAGCGGATGAAGCCGTCGGAAGTGTCCTGGTAAAACATGTCGATGCTTGACCGTAAACTGCTGCGGAACTTGCGCTCGATGGGCAGCCAGGTGATCGCCATCGGCCTCGTCATGGGGGCCGGCATCGCCACCTTCGTCATGAGCACAGGACTGATCGATTCGCTCGGCGAGACGCGCCGCCTGTATTACGAGGAATTCCGTTTCGGCGACGTTTTCGTCGACGTCAAGCGCGCTCCCGAAGGGCTGGCGCGGCGGCTCGCGGAAATACCCGGCGTCCGGCGAGTGGAGACGCGCGTCACTGTCGGTGCCACGCTCGACGTGCCGGGCATGCGCGAGCCGGCGACCGGCCTGCTGGTGTCGCTGCCCGAGGGAAGGCAGCCCGAGCTGAACGGGCTGTACCTGCGGGCAGGCAGGCTGGTCGAGCCCTACCGGGAGAACGAGGTGGTGATTGGCGACGCGTTCGCCGAGGCGCAGGAACTGGGTCCGGGCGACCGGATTTCCGCGCTGATCAGCGGCCACCGTCGGGAACTGGAAATCGTCGGTGTCGCCATCTCGCCCGAGTTCGTCTATGCGGTGCCGCCCGGCGCCCTGTTTCCCGACAACAAGCGCTTCGCGGTGATGTGGATGGGTCGGGACGCGCTCGAAGCCGCGCACGATATGGACGGTGCGTTCAACGACGCGGTCCTGTCGCTGATGCCCGGCGCATCGGAGCCGGACGTGATCGAGGCGGTCGACGCGCTGTCGCGGCGTTTCGGCGGACAAGGCGCCTATGGCCGCGAGGATCATACCTCGGACATGTTCTTGCGCAGCGAGCTCGACCAGCTCGCGGTGATGGCCATCGTCCTGCCGGTCATCTTCCTGGTGGTGGCGAGCTTCCTGCTGCACACCGTACTGTCGCGGCTGATCAGCCTAGACCGGGAGGAGATCGGCACGCTCAAGGCGCTCGGCCTGACCGACCGTGAGGTTGCCTGGCACTACGCCAAGTTCGCCGCCGCTATCGCCGCCCTGGCCGCCGTCACCGGTATCAGCGCGGGCGCCTGGTTCGGACACGCGATGGCGGGCATGTATGCTGAGTTCTACCGCTTCCCGGCGCTGCACTACGAGCTGGCGCCCTGGGTGCTGGCCACGTCGTTGAGTCTCGCCTTCGGAATCGCCCTTCTTGGCGCGTTGCAGGCGATCCGGCGGGTGATGCGGCTGAGGCCGGCGGAAGCGATGCGGCCCGAGCCGCAGCCGGTATACCGTCCTCTGCTGCTCGAGCGGCTCGGTGTCGCCCAGGCGCTCTCGCCGGCCGCGCGGATGATCCTCCGGCACCTGGAGCGGCGCTGGCGGCGGTCCATCCTCACCTGCCTCGGTATCGCCACTGCCCTCGGCACGCTGATCGCCTCGAGCTTCTTCCTCGACACCATCGACTTCATGCTCGACGTGCAGTTCAACCGAGCCGAGCGGGAAGACGTCGCGCTAGCGTTGATCGAGCCGCAATCCCTGCGCGCGCTTGACGACATCCGGCACATGCCCGGCGTCATGCGCGCCGAACCGTATCGCGCGGTGCCGGTCAAGCTCCGGCTGGAAAACCGGACGCGGCGGCTGGCGGTCCTGGGCATGCGACCCGGCGGCGACCTGCACCGCGCCCTCGATCGGCGCCAGCATCCGGTCAGCCTGCCGCCCGACGGCATCCTGCTGTCGGACATGCTGGCGCGCCTGCTCGGCGCCCGGCCGGGCGATGTGCTGACCGTCGAGGTGCTGGAGGGTCGCCGGCCGGTCCGGCAGGTCCGCGTCACCGGCATCGCCGAGCAGTATGTGGGCACGGCGGCCTATATGGATATGGACGCACTGAACCGGTTGATACTGGAGGGGCCAAGCATTTCGGGCGCGTGGCTCAAGGTTGACGGTGCCGCCGCCGGCACATTCTATGACGCCGTCAAGCGGACGCCGGCGATTGCCGGCCTGTCGATCCGCGCCGCCGCGATTAGCGGCTTCAACGAAACCCTGGCTGAGAACCTCATCCGGATGACGCTGACCAATATCGCCTTCGCCTCGATAATTGCCTTCGGGGTGGTCTACAACTCGGCGCGGATCAGCGTCTCCGAACGTGGCCGCGAACTGGCCAGCATGCGCGTGCTTGGGTTCACGCGCGGCGAGATTTCCGCCATCCTCCTCGGCGAGCTGGCGATCCTCGTACTGTTCGCCCTGCCGCTGGGCATGGTGATCGGATACGGGATCGCCGCCGTGG
>LNFM01005006.1_pt1 | contig 29002 bp, 32 predicted proteins | sample 596031 | NCBI WGS metagenome assembly LNFM01 (sample SAMN04254537, study PRJNA301005) | activated carbon metagenome | isolation source: dual media filters at the Ann Arbor, Michigan drinking water treatment plant | place: USA: Ann Arbor
GTCTTCATGCAACGCCAGTTCGTGCGCGGCCTCGTCGAAGTCGAGAAGTAGGAAGGTTGGGGAAACAGGCCATGGCGCAAGTCCACCTGCGCGGCGTCAGGAAGAGCTACGACAAGCTCGAGGTGATCCATGGCATCGACATGGAGATCGCCGACGGCGAGTTCGTCGTCATCGTCGGTCCCTCGGGCTGCGGCAAGTCCACCCTGCTGCGGATGGTGGCGGGGCTGGAGCGGATCACCGGCGGCGAGGTGGCGATCGGCGATCGCGTGGTCAACGAGCTGGAACCCAAGGACCGCGACATCGCCATGGTGTTCCAGAACTACGCCCTCTACCCGCATTTCAGCGTCTACGAGAACATGGCCTATGGCCTGAAGATCCGCGGCGTGTCGAAGGCCGAGATCGACCAGCGCGTGCAGAAGGCCGCCAAGATTCTCGAGCTGGGTACGTTCCTCCAGCGCCGGCCGCGCCAGCTCTCGGGCGGCCAGCGCCAGCGCGTCGCCATGGGCCGCGCCATCGTGCGCGAGCCCGCCGTGTTCCTGTTCGACGAGCCGCTCTCCAATCTGGACGCCAAGCTGCGCGTGCAGATGCGGCTCGAGATCAAGCGCCTGCAGCGCGAGCTGGCCGTCACCTCGATCTACGTCACCCACGACCAGGTCGAAGCCATGACGCTCGCCGACCGGCTGATCGTCATGAACTCGGGCGTCGCCGACCAGATCGGCACGCCGATGGATGTCTACGACCGCCCGGCCTCGGTGTTTGTCGCGGGCTTCATCGGCTCGCCGTCGATGAATTTCCTCGCCGCCAAGGTGTCGAACGGCGGCAAGTCCGTCGAAATCGCGGGCCTCGGAATCTCGGGCGTCGCGCTGCCGCTGGCGCGGCCGACCTCGGCGCCCGAAGGCACGTCGATCGCACTCGGCATCCGGCCCGAGCATCTGCTGCCGGCGTCCGATGGGCCGCTGGAATTCACCATCGAACTGGCCGAGCCGCTGGGCGCCGACACCCTGCTGCACGGCCATTTCGGCGATGCCCGCGAGCTGGTGACGGTGCGCCAGGGCGGCCACGTGCTGGCAAGACCCGGCGACAAGCGGCGCTTCGCTGCCGATCCCGGCAACCTCCACCTGTTCGATTCCCAGACCGGTAAGCGCATCGCCGACGCGTGATGACTACCGGGGCCTGCAGACATGCCTGAGGCGGACGAAGACGATTTCCTCAAGGGCTGTTCGCCAACAATCGCAACTGGGCGAAGCAGATGGAGGCGAACAACCCCGGCTTCTTCGACAGGCTCGCCAAGCAGCAGGCGCCGCGCGTGCTGTGGATCGGCTGCTCCGACAGCCGCGTCCCATGCCGCGCATGCCATGGAAATTCCGCCGAACGCCAGGCTGCTGTTCTGCAATGGCCGGATCGGTACGCGCCTGGACGGCACGGTACCCGAGGCCATGCTGGAACAGGTCGAGGTGATCTTCGAGCGCATCCGCCTGATACTCGATCGATGACTTGGGAATGATGCTCGTGCGGACCGTGCGCGTCCCGCATGCTCATGATCGAGCAGATCGTCTTGGTCTTTTGGCCTTCACGAGGATGAGCGAGCGCGGGCGGAGTAGTCTCCGCCCTGTGGCTCGCGGTCCGGAGAAGCATGGCAACTGTTTTAGTGACTGGAGTCTTTTCAGGCCGGCCTCTCGGGGTGAGGTGGCGGGGTGAGATAAACCTCGACTCGTCCCGGTAGGTGGCGGTCGGCCGGTCTTGCGAGACGGGGGTCATGGCCGATATGAGAGGGCAATCTCGCGTTTCTCGCTGCGACTACCTGTTGATTCCTTTCCCGCACCAGCCGCGTATGTATCCCGGATGCGAACTCACCTGAAACGTGCCGCGTTGATCGCACTGGGCCGGTTCCGCGCGCTTCGGCGCGGGAACGCGCGTTTCCGCGGCGCCTTTGCCTCCTACGACGAAGCGCTTGCCCATGTGCGCCCCGGCCTGCTGGCCGGCTACGACCACGACCGCGTCACCTCCGTGTCCCGCGAGCTGATGCAGCAGGTGCCGCTCTGGGATTTTCCGATCCTCTATTGGCTGAAGCGGCTGACGCCGGAGATCACGCGGCTGGTCGACGCGGGCGGCCATATCGGCGTCAAGTACCGCGGGTTCGGACCCTACCTCGACCTCGATTGCATCGACTGGATCGTCTACGACCTGCCGGCGCTGGTGAAGGCCGGCCGGGCGCAGATGCGGCCCCAGGATCGGACCCTGTCCTTCGTCGAGCGCATCGAGGAGGCACCCGCCGCCGACGCCCTGCTGGCATCGGGTCTCATGCCCTACCTCGACGAGCCGCTGGTCGACCTGGTGCGACGCCTGCGCGTGCCGCCACGCTACATCCTGCTCAACAAGGTGGTGACGCGCGACGGCCCGACCGTGGTGAGCTTGGAGAATTTCGGCGTGGCCGAGGTGCCCTACCACATCCGCAATGTCGACGAGGTGCCGGCGGCGCTGGCGACGCTCGGCTACGACATCGTCGACAGCTGGACCATCGATTCGCTGGCGCACCGGATCCACACCCATCCCGAGCTCGGCCGCGCCACCTACCGCGGCTACGTCGCCCGCCTCAGGTCCTAGTCACCGGCCGGCTCTGGACCAGCTCATGCCCGGTGAAGCTGCGGGTTTCGGGCGGCGGCAGTTTTGAACGGCCCTTGAAGTCCGCCAGCAATTCCTGCTTGCGGCTCTCGAGGCGTTCGGCCAGCTCGACCATATCGACGCCGGCGGCCTTGGCCTGGGCGAACAGGCCTTCGGAACGGGCCTCTTCCTCCTTCACGTGATGCTTGATCATCTCCGACAGGACCTTGACCTTGGCATCGTAGAATTCGATCGACGGCCGGCTGCCCAGAAGCTCGGAGATGAGAACCTTGGCGCCGTCATGTTCGACATAGGCCTCGTCGAGCAGCTCCTCTTCCTTGATCTCGCCCTTGCAGGCCGGATAGAAAATCTCTTCCTCGATCATGGCGTGCACGCAGAGCTCGGTGCAGATTTCCAGTACCAGGGCCTTCTTGCGCGAATCGTCCCGTGTGTGCTCGAACTTCTCGAACAGACCCTCGACCTTGCGGTGATCCGCCTTCAACAGAGCAATGGCATCTGGCTTTTGCTTCGCGGGCATCTCGTACTCTTGGAAGTGATTGGTGGCTGGTGGCCGACAACGTCGCCCCTGTTCGGGCGTTGCGCGGGCGAGGCACAAAAAAGAAGGGGCGGGAGCCAATGCCTCCCGCCCTCGCTTTTCTTGGCGTCTCTTGACGCTTTAGGCTGCGAGATCGTCTCGGCGCATGCGCTCGATCTCGGCCTGGCTGGGCTTGTAGGCCGGGGCGGCCGGGTCGAAGGTCGACCAGCCGCTCTTGCGGTAGTCGGCGCCGCGGGCAACCGGATCGATCGGCTTGTAACGGTCGAGCAGGCCCTGGATGCGGGCTGCGTCACCGTCGGGCACGCGCACGCTCACGAGCGTGCCGCCGCGGCGGACCGACTCGGAATAGACGTGCGCATGCTCCTCGGGAATGCCCGAGCCGATCAGCGCGCCGACGATGCCTCCGGTAGCCGCACCCGCGACCGCGCCGACGGCAAGCGCCGCCAGCCAGCCAGCCGCCACGACCGGGCCGAGGCCCGGGATGGCCAGCATGCCGAGGCCGGCGAGGAGACCGGCGCCGCCGCCGACCACACCGCCGATGCCGGCGCCGGTGCCGGCGCCCTCGGAGGCCTTGGAGGCGTCATCGACGTCGGCGTACTGCTCGCTCACGTACTTGTTGGCGACGATGCTGACGTCGGCCGACGCAATGCCCGCCGCTTCGACGGCGCTGACCGCATTCCGGGCCTGCGCATATGTGTCGTACACTCGGCTGATGGTCTTCATGATTTGTGATCCTTTGACTGGATTTGGGGGATTGATTACGGCGCGGCCGTGAAGACGACGTTGCCCTTGAAGTCGATGGCCACCTTGCTGGGCTTGCCGTCCATCGTGGCGGTGCCGCGCCAGATGCCGTCGTCATCCTTGGTCAGGCTGGTGACGCCGGTGGCCCCCCAGGCGATGGCGCGGTCCTTGGCCTGACCCTCGGTGAAGCTGTTCGAGCCTTTAAGCGGCGCGCCCGCATCGAGCTTCGGAACTGCATAGACGTCGGCCTTGCAGGCCTCCACGAAGGCCGCCTGCGTGATCTTGCCGTCGGCTGGCGCCTTGGCGTCTCGCACGCGCATCGCCGCGGCATAGCGCATGGATTCGGTGTCGGAGAGCGTTCCGTCTTTGTTGACGTCGGCTTTCGTCCACATAGCGGTGCATTCGGCGTCGGTGGCTGCGTAGGCCGGTAGCGCCGCGCAGGTTGCCACCACTGCGGCGGCCAGAAGCAACTTCTTCATGATTCCTACCTTCGTGAGTTAATTTTCGACGCTTCGGGTCGAAGCGCCTGGTGCTTCAACAGCCGAAGCCGGAGCGAGTTGCGTCGAAAAAGAATAAACGGAGTTGTGCATATAGTCGGGCTTTCCAACTTGGCGGCGACAGTGTTTGTCCTTCTGAACACAACTCTTCGAAAAGAGAGTGGCGTCGCTTCCTATTGGCGAACTTCGCGTCCAAGTAGGGGTGACATGACCAGCAAAAGACAGTAGAGCGTGAGCGCGAGAGCGTGAGCGCGATATTCAATGGCTCGTTCCCAGCTAATGACCCACCAGACAATGACCAAGAAAAGCAGCAAGCCAAAGTCGGCGTCGAATAAACAAAAGGCTGCCTTGTCACATGAGGACGAAAAGCTGCCACCGGCGCGTGCGGCCGCTCAGGCAGAGCGCGAGGCCCGGCTCCGTCAATTCGTCACCGGCTCCCTCATCGACAAGATCAAGAAGTGACCGGCTTCCCGGGCTTCATGCTCCGTTAGAATACAAGCGACGACCCGCTCCCGAGGGCTTTTGCAGGGTTCGTCGTTCGCGTTAGTCGCGGCGCCAGTCGGGAAAGGCTAGCGCCCGCCAGCCGCTGCTGCGATCGAATTTCTTCCAAGCGCCTTCCGGCTGGGCGAGCCGGTCGGCGATTGCATAGACCGCGGCAGGCAAATGGCCGAGCCCGCAGTGACTTCCGTGGACCTCGATGTTCTCGACCTCAAGGCCTTCTCCATTCAGGCAGTTCTGCCAAGCACAGATGCCGTCGGTGCGACTGAAGATCGAGGTCGTTGGCACGGGCGGCGCCTCGGCCAGCGCGGCACCGATAAGATCCTGGTCCTCGACCTTGCTGCCAGAAGCCAGCTCATAGACGCGCCAGGCGTTGGTTGACTTGGGAGAGCCGATGAAGGGGCTACCGAGGCTTATCATGCAACGGACTTTCTCCGGCACCAGCTTTGCGAGCTGCCGCGCGTAGAGGCCGCCGAGGCTCCAGCCGACCAGGCTGACCTTGCGCCGGCCGTGACGCTCGAAAAGTTGGTCGATGCGCGCCAGCATGTCCTGCTCGACTGTGCCGCGCAGGCCGAGGTTGCGGCCCTGCTTCCAGCCGTGCGCCTGGTATCCGTGCGAATCGAGGAAGCCTCGGAGGGCCTGCGTACTGGTGTCGTCGGCCAGCAGGCCGGGCAGCACCAGTACGGGATGCCCGTCACCCCTCGGCGTGATCGACAGCCAGGGTCGCATCAGCCAGAAGGCGCCAAACTCGGTCAAGGCGCGGCTCTCCATCATCATGAGCGCCTTGGACGGCGGTGAACGGGCTTCGACATTGACGGTCATGCGTAATTCCTGACGCGATACATGGACACTGTTAGTCCCGCCAACGCGTGCATCGCGGCATCGTTGCGCGCACCGATGCGCGCGGTGTCGCAGGCGGCAGCGCTGTCGCTGCTCGGGCCATTCAAATCAGGACACCACATCTTGCTCGATCTTGCTCGGCGCCGGCAACCCACCGGCCAGGCGCGCGTTCGCCTAGGACGGTCGCTCTCGACAATAAACCCGCACAAACCCTGTACAAACGAGGATATTCATTATGGCGCAGAAGCTCGATGCCATTGCGATGCTCAAGGCCGACCATCGCAAGGTTGAAGACCTTTTCGAGAAGTTCGAAAGCGCCCGGGACAAGCCGCGCAAGAAGGCGCTGGTCCTGGAAATCTGCACCGAGCTTTGCGTACACGCGACGATCGAGGAAGAGATTTTTTATCCGGTCTGCAAGGGCGAGATAAAAGAGGAGGAATTGCTCGACGAGGCCTATGTCGAGCATGACAGCGCAAAAGTTCTGATCTCCGAACTTCTGCGGAGCGGCCCCGACAGCGAATTCTACGACGCCAAGGTCAAGGTCCTTTCCGAAATGATCAAGCACCACGTCAAGGAAGAGGAGGCGCCTGGCAAGGGGCTGTTCGCGCAGGCTCGCGCCGCCGGCGTCGACCTCGCGGCAGTCGGCGAACAACTGGCGGGGCGCAAGGCGGAGCTGCTGGCGGAGTTCAACGGCGGTGACTTGCCGCCGCCCGAGACGCGCAGCTTCACGGGCCACGAGCTGGTCCAGGGCCACCCTGTCGGCAGCCCCGCCTAGTTCGATACAGGGGCCGTCCCGACTGCGTCGGGGCGGCCTCTCTTCGGGCTTTTAGCCGTCCAGTTCCATCGCTTTTCCGGAGGCTTTCATGCGCGCACTTTGCTGGCACGGAAAGGGTGACGTCCGAGTCGACACCGTTCCGGATCCGAAGATCGAACATCCCCGCGACGCCATCATCAAGGTCACTTGTTGTGCGATATGCGGCTCCGACCTCCATTTGTTCAATGGTTACCAGCCGACGATGAAAAGCGGCGACATACTCGGCCATGAGAACATGGGCGAGGTCATCGAGCTGGGTTCGGAGGTTGCCAACCTCGCAATCGGCGATCGCGTGGTCGTCCCCTTCACGATCAGCTGCGGCCAATGCTGGTTCTGCCAGAAGGGCCTGTTCTCGAGCTGCGACCGGACCAATCCCAATGCCGAGATGGCGGTCAAGGCGATGGGTCAGTCGCCCGCGGGTCTCTTCGGCTTCAGCCACATGCTGGGCGGCTACAGCGGCGGCCAGGCGGAATACCTGCGCGTGCCGATGGCCGATGTCGGCCCGATCAAGATTCCCGACAGCGTCACCGACGAACAGGCTCTTTTTCTCTCCGATATCTTTCCGACCGGATACATGGCGGCCGAAAACGCCCAGATTCAGGATGGAGATACGGTCGCCATCTGGGGCTGTGGGCCGGTCGGTCAGTTCGCCATTCGCTCGGCGCTGATGATGGGTGCAGGGCGGGTGATCGCAATCGACGAGGTGCGGGAGCGGCTCGCCATGGCGGAGGCTGGCGGCGCCGAGACCATCGATTTCTCCAAGTGCGATGTCTACGATGAGCTGATGAAGCGCACCGACAAGCGCGGCCCCGACAGTTGCATCGATGCGGTGGGCTGCGAAGCTGCCGGCCACGGTTCAGCCGATGCGGTGCTGGACAGGGTCAAGGTCGCGGTGATGCTCGCCACGGACCGGGTGCATGTCCTGCGCGAGGCCATCATGAGCTGCCGAAAGAATGGAACGATCTCGATTCCGGGTGTGTATGTGGGTATGGGCGACAACATTCCCATTGGTGCCATGATGAACAAAGGCCTGACCCTCAAGATGGGGCAAACGCACGTCCAAGCCTATACCCAACCGCTCCTGGCAAAGATCGAGTCTGGCAAGATCGACCCGAGCTTCGTCGTGACACATCCGGCAAGCCTCGAAGACGCCCCAGCGATGTACAAGAAGTTCCGCGATAAGGAAGACGGCGTCATCAAGGTGTTGCTGCGGCCAGGGACCTGAGCAGGCTACATGACAAAAGTGCGCGTTAGGCCCACCGTCGAGCAGGGAGCAACCCGGCGCTCTAGAGTCTTTCCGACTCAAATCGAATCGACTCGCACCACCTCATCCTGAGGAGCATCGCGCAGCGATGCGTCTCGAAGGATGGGCAACAGCATGACTGGTTCCACCCTTCGAGACGCGCCCTGCGGGCACTCCTCAGGGTGAGGTGAGTTCGTGTAAGTCAGAAAGACTCTAATGCGGCTATTGAATTCGTCGCATAAAAAGGCCCACCAGTGAGTCCACTGGCGGGCCTTTTCCGGCTGCTGTCGCCGTCTTTACTGCTGCGCCATCACCTGGCCGGACGAGTCGATGCTGACGGCCACTTCGACGTTGTTTCGCATTCCAATGCCGCGCCACGTCCCGTTGGGGGCCATCGTCAGACCCTTGACGCTTGAATATCCCGCGGCTTCGATCTTGCTGCGGGCAGCGGCTTCGGCGGCCGTCGTGGTGGACGGGCTCAGCGCGCTGGGGCTCGGCGTGTTGGTGGCCGACGGCGGCATCGAGGTCGATGGCATGCCGCCCGGGGCGGGCGAGGGGGTCGAGGGGGTCATCGTGCCCGACTGGGCATTGGCGATGCCGGCGGCGCCGATCAACGTCATGGCGATTAGAGCGATTTTCATGGGGTTCACTTTCTGTTGCAGACTCGCCGAATGACGAGGCATGGAAGGTCAACACCCCGCTTCAACCGGCGTTCCGTGTCGCGCGGGCTTTATGATAAACTTGGCGTGTCGGGTGATTCGCGACAGGCCTCGTGTCGCTCTCGAGCAGCTTCGCCGCGTGCGTGCGAAGCCGTTCCACCACACCGCGCCATAGCCGGCGGTGCGCAGCGCGTCTTCGGGGAAGCAAGATGCTCCGCCTTCAGTTCCTGCAGGCACACTGCGTCGGGCCCCGCGCGTTTCGGCCACGCGAGAAGGTTGGGTAGACGGCGCTTGATGTCGTTGACGTTGAAGGTCGCGATCTTCACGCCGCGCGACGGCTCTGGCGCACCCTAGGATGGGCGCGCCGCCGCGATTCGATTCCAGATGAAGAGGACAACCACCGCTCCCACGATTGCGGCGATGAAGCCGGCGCCCTGGTCGAGACGATACCAGCCCACGGCCTGCCCGATGAAGGTCGCCAGGAAAGCGCCGGCGATGCCGAGTGCCGTGGTGAGCAGGAAGCCGGCCGGCTTGTTGGGGCCGGCCGAGAGCAGGCGGGCGACGATGCCGGCCACGAAGCCGATGATGATGATCCAGATAATGCCCATGACTACACCGTCCGCGAGAGTTCTTCCGCGGTCGGAAGACGTCCGTCCGGCGTGAGCTTGTCGACGACGGCCGGAAGCTGCTGGCTGAGACCGGCCAGCAGTTCCTCCTTGGACAGGCCGGTGCGGGTGGTGAGGAAGTCGATCTGCTGCTGTGTCAGGACCTGGCCGAGATCGCCGGGTTCGATCGTCTTGTTCTGCCCGGTCGATACCCAGGAATCGGCGACCTCGGCCTTGCCGGCGCCCTGGAACTGCTTGATCAGGTCGCCGAGACCGCCGCTCAACAAGCCGCCCAGGCCGCCGGCGCCCAATCCGGCAAGCCCGCCACCTTTGAACAAGTCGCCCAAGCCGCCGCCTGGCGCCGGCGCGCTGGGCCCGCCGGCGGGCGCGGTGCTGCCGCCGAAACCCTTGACCGCCTTGTAGGCAAGCAGGCCCAGCAGTGCCATCGTTATGGGCGACATGCCGCCGCCCGCGGAACGGCCGCCACGCGGGCCGTTTTGCATACCGTTGAAGATATCGAGCAGGCCCATGATCCCTCCGATGGCGGCGCGGCACGGTGCGCATCCCCACAACGCCGAGGAAACGCGAAGGGGACGCCGAGGTTGCGGATCGTTTCTCCATCGAGAAGTTGCAAGTTCAGCAGGTTTCAGGCTATGTTTCCGATATCGTTGCCAAGAAGTGTTTCTGCTCGTGCGGCCTCCGAAGGGCGGGGCAGTTGCGCGTTCGGCCATCGCCGGAAGGCGGGTGGCTTGCGAACAGCGCCGCGATTCGGACCGGTTCCGGCGGGGCATCGGCGTTGTCCCGATGAATCGCGTCAAGCCGTTGAAAGCGCTCGCGAATCGGAACCCGGCCGCACAGGCAACGGCACAGCTGGCAGACTTTCACGGGACACTTCGTGTGCCGTTGCCCGTCAGCGGTGCGGCTGGCGGCGGTAGTGGTCGGCCAGCGCGTCGTTGCCGAAGTCGGCCGCCAGGTCGCGCCATACCGTGTGGATGTGGTTGGCGCCGTTCTGGGTGTTGTCGTGCTCGATCACGGTGGCAGGGCCATGGACGCGGAAATAGTGAGCCTCGCCGGGGGTGAGGGAGCCCGCCCAGGCGAAGCGGAAGGCGGCAAGCCCCTGGTCCATCACCCGCTTTTTCTGGGCGGCCATGAGGTCGGGCGCCAGCGTGCCCAAGAAGCGGTCCATCAGCGCCTCGATCAGCGCGCGCTGGGCTGCGTCCATCCGGCCGAGGTCCAGGCCGCGCGGCTGGCCGAGGTCGCGCTCGCGCTGCGGGCTCGCCACGATCTCGCCGAACGAACGGTCGGCGATGATCGCCGTCTGGCGCTGCTGAGCGGAGAGGCCGGCCATGATCTGGCGGGCGAGGTCCTCCGACGTGCCGAGCAGGCGGAAGCCGCGGTTGGGGCCGTCGCGCACCGTCGCGGGATGGGCGCCGACGAAGAACGGCGTCACGGCGACGTGGCCCGCCGCCGGCAAGGTCACGTTCAGCGACAGGTGATGGCCCTCGAAGCGCCAGCCCCAGGGGAAGCGGCCGGGCGTGCCGAAAATCGAGACGTAGTAGCGGCTTGGGTCGCGGAAGCTGCCCTGCTGCTCGCGCAGCACGCCTTCCAGCAGGCGCACGCCGTCGAGCAGTTTTAGGCCCTCGTCGTTCAGCACCGTGGCGAACAGCGCCCGGGCGGCCGTGGCCTGTGCCGGCAGCATCTCGCCGAGCGGGAGGCCGGAGCGGTTGCGCGGGATGTAGTGCCAGTCGATCCGGTTGTCGGCCTCGAAGGCGATCAGGGCCCGCAAGCGCTGGGCGGTGTCGAGGGAGGCGAGGAAACGGTTGGCCGCATCGGCGATGCGCTGGGCCGCATCGGCCGTCTGGGCGCTGGCCGTGCCGAACGGCAGCAGGGCCGCCGCCGCAAGAACGGCCCGCCGTGTCGGCGGGCCGTGAGGGTGGTGCTCTTCGTCGTGTGGATGCCAGCCGTCGTGCGGCATGGCCTCCTCCTCAGGTCGAGGTGCGCGGATACTTCATCGAGCAGCCATAGGCCTTGGTCGACGCCTCGGTCACCGGTTTGCCGGCCAGCACCTCGTCGAGGGCGAGGCGGACATACTGCTTGGCCTTGGGGACGTCGCTGACGCTCGACGACGGGATCGAGTCGATGCCGCCCTTGTAGACCAGCACGCCCTTGGCATCGATGATGTACATGTGCGGCGTCACGGTGGCGCCATAGGCGCGCGCGATCTTGCTTTGCGGGTCGATCAGCACGGCGGCCGGCGCGGCATCGCGGCTCCTGGTGAGTTCGTTGGCCTGGGCCGGCGTCACGGCGCCCTGCTCGCCGGCGGCATTCGACGCCGTCGTCAGCCAGACCACGCCCTTGGCGGCGGCCTCGCGCTGCTGGTCCTGCATGTTCTTGGAGTTGTAGTGCTTGCGCACATAGGGACAGTCGTGATTCGTCGTCTCGAGAACCACGACCTTGCCCTTGAGGTCGGCCAGCGACCAGCTCTTGCCGTTGCTGTCGACGGCGGTGAAGAGCGGTGCGGGCTTCCCGATATCTGGGCCGGCAGTGGCGAACGCTGCGACGGGGGCCAGGGCGAGGGCGGCACCCCCTGCCGTTAGGGTCAACATCAGGGAACGACGGGGAACGCTGAAATTCGACATGTTCGCCTCCTAGCGCTTGGCTTGCTGAATGGAAGACAACTCCGACAGTATCATCGCCTCGGTCAGAACTTGCGGCAGAATCCTGGGAGCCGCCGCGCCGGGCGCCCAGAAGAGATAGAGCGGCACGCCGGCCCGGCCGACCTCCTTGAGGACCCCCGTGATCTCGTCGTCGCGGTTGGTCCAGTCGCCCTTGAGTTTTACGACTCCCGCCTGTTCGAACGCCTTCTTCGCGGCCGGCGTCTCGAGGGCGACGCGCTCGTTCACCAGGCAGGTAATGCACCAGGCGGCGGTGAAATCGACGAACACCGGCTTGCCGGCGGCAACCGCCTCGGCCATGCGGGCGCGCGAGAAGCGCTCCCAGCCCTCGAAATTGACGCCCGATGTCGGGCCGCCCGAGGCCGAGGCGGCGGTGGCCGGCGCGTCGTCGAGCTTGAGCGTGGCGGCGAAGGCCAGCAGGACCGCCGCCGCCGCAACGCCCCGGCGCATCCAGGTGCCCAGGGAAGCGCCACCGCCCAGCCGCAGCAGCCAGATGGCGAAAGCGATCAGGATCATGCCGCCCAGGGCATACAGCACGCCGTCCGACCCGGTTTGTTGAGTAAGCACCCAGATCATCCAGACCGCCGAGGCGTACATCGGAAAGGCGAGGAACTGGCGCAGCCGGTCCATCCATGGACCAGGCCGCGGCAGAAGCCGCTGCAGCGCCGGGATCATCGTGAGGGCGAGATAGGGAAGTGCAAGACCCAGGCCCATCGCCAGCAGCACCGCCACGGTCGCGGGCGCCGGCTGGCTGAGAGCAAAACCAAGGGCCGCGGCCATGAACGGCGCGGTGCAGGGCGTGGCCACGATCACCGCCAGCACGCCGGTGAAGAAGGCCCCGGTCGTGCCACCACGCGCAACCAGTCCCTGGCCGACGCCGGCGAGGCGGCCGCCGAATTCGAACACGCCCGAGAGGTTGAGACCGACGATGAAGAACAGATAGGCGATCAGCAGCGAGAAGACTGGCGACTGGAACTGGAAGCCCCAGGCAACATCGCCGACGCTGGCGCGGATCGCCACCACGACAGCCGCCATGGCAGCGAACGAGACCAGCACGCCCGCCGTATAGGCAAGTCCGTCGCGGCGCATCTCGCTCTGTTCATGGCCGGCCAGGCGCGCGAAGGCCGCGGCCTTCATCGCGAGCACCGGAAACACGCAAGGCATCAGGTTCAGAATCAGGCCACCCAGCAGCGCAAACAGCAGCGCTTGCATGAGGGAAAGCTGCTCGCCGGTGGCGGCATCCGCCAGCGATGCCGACGTCGGCACGAACGCCGGATCGAGCTTGGCCGACACGTCGAAGGCCTGCTTCACGTTGCCGTCGGCCGTCTTCTCGGTGAGTACCAAGGTGCCCGCGAGACGTTCGGGCATCGCCGTCTTGGCCTCGCCCTTGCGGAGCGGGATGCGGATGCCCTCGGCGGTCACGCTGGCCGTCTGCCTGGCCATGGTGGCGACGGCGCCCCATTCGGCGGGGAAGAAATAGACGTCGCTGATCGTGTCGGGCTTCAGGCCTTTGGCTTCGACGATCAGCGTCGGATCGCCCGTCTTGCCGACACCGTAGCGCGCGGGCCAAGGGCTTTCGGTCGGCACGCGCCGCCGCGCGGCATCGAACAGCGTGCGAACGGCGGGCGGCGCCGGCGTGGCGGCGGCACCCGAGGCCAGCGTGATCTCGAACTTGCCTTCCTCGGGGATGCAGACGTCCTCGCAGACCAGCCAGTTGGCTTCGGCGGCGATCTTCAGCGGGCCCGCGAGATCGGCCGGCGGCGTGATGCGCACCAGCAGCATCGCCTCGTCCTTGAAACCGTAGTTGGTGACGCCGCCGATATCGAACAGCGTGGGCGCGGGCCACACGATGGGATCCGCCTTGGCGCCCGCCGGCAGGGTCCAGGCGATTTCGGTCGGCAGGCCGGACTCACCCGGGTTCTTCCAGTAGGTGTGCCACTTCGGCCGGATGGTCTGGCGCAGCCCGACCCAGAACGGCTCGCCAGCCTTCACCGTCGCCACGTCGGACACGAGTTCGGCCCGCACATTGTCGGTCTGGACGACGGACGACTGGGCGAAAGCCGGGCCCGCGAGAAGCAACGCGAGCAGGAGGGCAAGGGGGGCAAAGAAACGCGGCATCGGAACCAATTAAGTGACCCCAGCCCGTGGCGCTTGCAAGGCAATCCCGATCAAGGCGGCGTGATATCTTGCCCATGTGGTAAGGTCTTGGCGTCATTGAGGAAATCATGTTGCGTTTGGATGACCGGCGCCTGCTCGGCGCCCTGGACGAGTTGGCCAGGATCGGCGCCATCGAGGGCGGCGGCTGCGCGCGTCTGGCGCTGACGGACGAGGACAAGGCCGGCCGCGACCTGGTCGTGGGCTGGATGAAGGCCGAGGGCCTCGACGTCCGGATCGACGCCATCGGCAACGTGATCGGGCTCCGCGCCGGAGCTGAGAACCTGGCGCCGATCATGACCGGCAGCCATATCGACACCGTGCGTACCGGCGGCCGCTACGACGGCAACTACGGTGTCCTGGCGGGGCTCGAAGTCGTGCGGGCCCTGAACGATGCCAAGGTGGTCACGCGCCGGCCGATTGCCGTCGCCTTCTTCACCAATGAGGAGGGCGCGCGCTTCCAGCCCGACATGATGGGAAGCCTGGTCTATGCCGGCGGCATCGGCCTCAACGAGGCCTATGCCGCCACCGACAAGGAAGGCGTTTCGGTCGGCGACGAGCTGCGGCGCATCGGCTATCTCGGGCCGCAGAAGCCGGGCGCGCTCAAACCGCACGCCTTCGTCGAGTTGCACATCGAGCAGGGCCCGATCCTCGACGAGGAGAGAGTGCAGATCGGCGTCGTCGAGAGCGTGCAAGGCATCTCATGGATCGAATACACGGTGACCGGCGTCTCCAATCACGCCGGCACGACGCCGATGCGGCTGCGCCGCGACGCGGGCTATCTCGCCGCCTCGGTCAATCTCTTTGCCAGGAAGCTCGCCTGGGAGATGGGCGGCCACCAGGTGGCGACCGTGGGGGCGCTGTCGCTGCGGCCCAATCTGATCAACGTCGTGCCCAACCGTGCCGTCTTCACCGTCGACCTGCGCAACACCGACGAGGTGAAGCTCAAGGAAGCCGAGGCCCGAGTCGCCGCCCACATCGCCGAGGTCGCAGCGGCGGAGCGAGTCGAGGTGATGGCCGATGTGCTTGCGCGTTTCGAGCCGGTGATCTTCGATTCGAAGCTCGTCGACCGTGTAGAGCGCCATGCCAAGGCGCTGTCGCTCAGCATGCGCCGCATGCCCTCGGGCGCCGGCCATGATGCGCAGATGATGCAGCGGCTCTGCCCCACGGCCATGATCTTCGTGCCGTCGGTTGCGGGCCTCAGCCACAATGTGAAGGAACACACCGAGGCCGCCGATCTCGTGGCCGGCGCTCAGGTACTGGCCAACCTGATGTTGGAACTTGCCGAAGGATGAACGAACCGAAGGATGCCGACATGACCGACGCTGAAGACAAATCGCGCCGCATCGTTTTTACCGGCGCCTCGGGCGGCATCGGCACCATGACACGTCCGTTGCTGGCCAAGCTCTATCCCGGCCTGGTTCTGAGCGATCGGGTCAGGCCCAAGGACCTGCGGACCGGCGAGACCTTCGTGGCCGCTGACCTCACCAAACCCGAGGAAGTGGCGGCCGCGGTGAAGGGCGCCCACAGCATCATCCATCTCGGCGGTCATTCGGTCGAAGGCACTTGGGACCAGATCCTGCAGGCCAACATCATCGGCTGCTACAACGTCTTCGAGGCGGCGCGCCAGGCCGGCGTGAAGCGCGTGATCTTCGCCTCGTCCAACCACGCCGTCGGCTTCTACCCGCGCAAGCGCAAGATCCGCACCGATGTCACGGTCCGGCCCGACAGCCGCTACGGCGTCAGCAAGGCGTTCGGCGAGGCATTGGGTGCGCTTTTTGCCGACAAGCACGGCATCGCCGTGACCTGCCTCCGCATCGGCAATGTCGGACCGCGTCCGCTCGACGTGCGGCGGCTCTCGATCTGGATTTCGCCCGAGGACATCGTTCAGCTCTTCCGCATCGGCCTGGAACATCCCGATATCCGCTTCGACATTCTCTATGGCGCGTCCGACAACGAGGCGAGCTGGTGGGACAATTCGCGCGCGCGTCAGCTCGGCTACCGCCCGACCGGCAAGGCCGAGGATCACCGCGCGCACGCCGAGGCGGAGCAGGCAAGGATCGGGCCCGATCCCGTGGGGGATCTCTTCCAGGGCGGTACTTTTTGCTCGGCAGAGTTCACCAACGATGTGAAGCGCGCCGGCCCCTAGAGGCTATAATCGTCCCGAAGAGGTGACGATGACGCGTTTCCTGACTGTCGGTGCCGCCCAGATGGGTCCCATCCAGCGTAGCCACACGCGACGTGATGTCGTGGAGCGCATGATCGCTCATCTGCGCGAAGCCAAGCGCATGGGCTGCGATCTGGTGGTGTTCCCCGAGCTCACGCTCACAACGTTCTTTCCGCGCTGGTGGATGGCCGATCAGGCGGAAGTCGATTCATTCTTCGAGCGCGAGATGCCGGGCAACGAGACAGCGCCGCTGTTCAATGAGGCCAAGCAACTCGGCCTCGGCTTCTGTCTGGGCTATGCCGAACTCGCGAACGAGGGCGGCAAGGTCCGGCGCTTCAACACCTCGATCCTGGTCGAGCGCGACGGCCGCATCGTCAGCAAATACCGCAAGATCCACCTGCCGGGTCACGCCGAGCACGAACCGGCGCGCCCGTTCCAGCATCTCGAGAAGCGCTACTTCGAGGTCGGCAATCTCGGCTTCCCGGTGGTGAAGGCGCTGGGCGGCAACATGGGCATGTGCATCTGCAACGATCGCCGCTGGCCCGAGACCTATCGAGTCATGGGCCTGCAGAACGTCGAGATGGTGCTGCTGGGTTACAACACGCCGCTGCACAACGCGCCGTCGCCCGATCACGACGAGCACAGCTGGTTTCATAACCAGCTTTCCATGCAGGCCGGCGCCTATCAGAACGGCGCCTGGGTCGTTGGTGTCGCCAAGGGCGGCACCGAAGAGGGCGTGCCGTCGCTCGCCGACAGCATGATCGTGGCGCCTTCGGGCAAGGTGGTGGCGCGCGCGGCGGGCGATGGCGACGAACTGGTCGTGCATCGCTGCGATCTCGACGCGGGCAAGAGTTATAAGACGACCACGTTCAATTTCGCCGTCCATCGCCAGCCCGATCAGTACCGCCTGATCGTCGACCGCAAGGGCGCGGTGGATCCACCGTAGCGGCGGACAGGCCGGCGCCGGTCTCCGGCAACAATACGTAGAAACAAGACCTCGGCTGCAACCGGATGGACAATCCGGCGGCGCTGGGGTTTGCTAGGCGTCTGCGTGTCTCGGGGGAGGCCGGCATGAAGCCAGTTTGGCGCATATTGAAGGGAACTGGCGCCGCGATCGAGGGCCTGTGGTGGGTGTTCGAAGACGGCGCGCGCGTTCTTTATGCTTGCCGCGCGGCCGCGCTGATCGTGGCAGTGGGCGCCGTGCTCATCGCCCAGACGGACCAGGCACGCGACATGGTCCTCATCACGGCATATGACGCCACGACTTGGGCGCAGGTAGGTTTGGCGGCGTGCGTTCTTGCCTGGGCCACGGCCAGTTGGTTTTGGTCGCGTCTGACCCTCGACCTGGCCTTTGCCAGCCCGCAGCCGCCGACCGGGCCGCCGTGGCGCGATTTCGTGCATTCGGTTTGGGTGGGCAACATGCCGCGTCTGATAGGCGCGGTAGCGATCTGGTCCCTGGCGATCGCATTCTTCCGCTCCGCCGCCGCTTTGCGCCTGGCCGGCTCGGAGGTTGCGGGCTTCTACGAGACTCGGGGCTGGATCACCGCCGTCGGCGGTGTGCTGTTCTATGTCGTCATCGCTGCGCGCCGACCGGTCATGCGATGGCTCGCCAGGATTTCATCCGGCGAGGAAGCTGTCGCAAGGTTTTCCGGTACGCGCACTCGCTACGGTCTCGTACGCCACGTTCTGGGCAGAAGCGGCGTTGCTTTGCTTGGTCTGTCGTTGACCTTCATGCCGGCATTCTCCTACTGGTTCTGGGTCGATCCGGTTGCGGCGGCCGCTTTCTTCGGCGATGCGGTGCGTGCCGTCCTGTTTGGGTTGGCACTGGCGGTATCCGTCCTAGGAGCACTCGTCCTGTATGGAGAGCGCCGCGGTCTTCCAATGTTCTCCGGCGTCATCCTGGCAGCGGTGCTGGTTCCGGTGGCCTGCAGCGACAATCACGATGTGCGCCTCTGTCGGGACGGTCCGATGTGCGTGAACCTGGCCGCGAAACCCGATCCGCGAATGTCTCTTCGGGAAGCTTTCTATGAATGGTGGACGGAGAATGCTGCGCCTGAGCTGACGAAGCCCGTCGATACGAAGGGCGGCCCTGACATGATCGTGCCGCCGATGATCGTCGTGGCCACGGCCGGCGGCGCCAGCCGGGCGGCCTATTGGACGACACAGGTCCTTGGCGAGCTCGCCGGTCGCGAAGCCGATTTTGCGCGCAGGCTGTTCATGATCAGCGGCGTGTCGGGCGGCTCGCTGGGGGCGACTGTATTCCGTTCGTTGATCGAGGAGGATCGGCGCAACAACGGCGGCTTGGATTCCCGGAATCTTGCGGATGCGGCCGAACGCGGCGGCAAGTTCGTCTCGCACGATTTCCTCGGGCCTGCGATGGCGACAGGTCTTTACGTGGATATACCGCTCGCCCCGCTGTCCTTCTCTCGCGACCTCCTCCCCTTCGACCGGGCCGTGGCGCTGGAGAAGGCCTGGGAACATGCTTGGCGGGGCCAGCGTCTGCCCCCGCCGAGCAAGGAGCCCTTTGCCTGGTCCGACGGCTTCGTCCGGACCTTCGGTGCCTCTCAGCGGCCATGGCCGATCCTCGCCTTGAACGGCACGTCGGTCGAGAAGGGCAAGCGCATGATCACCTCGAACGTGGAATTCTGGGAGGGGAGCTTTGAAAGCAGCATGTCGCAGCCCGAGAATCGCTACGACACGCTGTCGATGCTTCGGTCGGACGTGCCGATCAGCACGGCGGTCACCATGAGCGCCCGCTTTCCCTTGATCTCTCCATCGGGTGGTCTTCGGGACCGCGACGGCAATCCTGTCGGGCGCATTGTCGACGGCGGCCTGTTCGAGAATTTCGGCGCGCTAACGGTCGACGAAGTCGTGCGGTACGTCGCGCACCGCCTGCCCGAAGCGCGTAACCTGACAAAGCCGGTAGTTCCGATCGTCATCTTGATCAGCAGCGACCCGACGCTCGATCCTCTGCTGAGCCACGAAAAGAAGCACGGCAACAAGGGTTTGCTCATCGCGACGGCCGGCTCGAAGCCTGACTGCGATTCATTGGATGGCGAGAAGATGGCGGAGCCGATCCCGGCGCCCGGTCACGAATTCGTCGAGTGTCCATACCGTCCACGGCAGACGGCGCAGTCTCTGATCGATACGGCTCTGGCATTGTACACCGGGCGCACCGCGCGAGGTGAGGCCGTGGCAGCCTCGCTGCTCGGCAGGCTGAAAGACCTCAATCGTTCGATATATGACGACCTGATAGAAAAGGTCGATCTCCACCTCACGGACCGAGGACGCCCCCGCTTAGTACCTCCCACACCGATCTATCTTCGCATGGGTGGCACCGAAGAAGCTGGATTCTTCCATTTCCGACAGTGTCGGCTCGCAGGTCGCAAAAGTCCAACCATGAGCTGGCATAACGCGGAGAGAGGCCGGGAAACGATGCGCATGATGACCGGGCTTGGCGGTGATCGCGATCCGAAAGGCGTCCGTATGGATCGCAACCCCGCCGTAGCGGACCTGGATGTCTGCGGAAATGCCGCAGAGTTCTTTCGTCTGTGCGTGAAGCTGGCGCGCGTGGCGGAAGGCCTGAATGAAAGCGACGCAGAGGCTCAGTGTGGCCAACGCTGGCCGGCGCCGTCACGGGCTCTCGTCAAGCCAGTCGTGAACACTCCGGCGATGAGTGGACCTTCCCAGATGAACTGAGCTACGGTTTCATCGCGGCGGCCGCGTGGCTTGGCCCGCCGCCAGCGTCGAACGCCTGGATCGCCGGCCGCGCCGCGCTGATCGCCGACCGCACTGGCTTGTCGCGACAGAAGATCCGCACCGATCTCGGCGACGCCTACTGGCGAGTGGCCCGGGCACCGGCCGACTTCGGGCGGATCGTCTTGTGGGGCGAGCATGATCTCTACGACCAGGCTGCTCTCGTGCGCGTGCTGGCGAGCTTTGCACCGCGCAAGAAGCTGCCGCGGATCGAGTTGATCGCGATCGACCGGTTTCGCGGCATAGAACGGTACATCGGCCTCGGCCAGCTCTTCGCTACTCAGCTCGCCACGCTCTGGCCACGGTCGGCGGCGGAGGTCTTTGCCGATGCATGGGCGATCTCTTCTCTTGGTCGGTGCTGCGTGACCTGCTCGAGGCGCCGCGTCCGCCGATCGCGGTCAGCGCCGCCACGCGCCGGTTATCATGGCACAAGCGGGTGCTGCGTCTCACGCCGACGGGCAAGGCGCTGCTTGCCGGCAAGCTCGACTGGCAAGCGACAGGTTCGCATGAGCGTTGGGTCGGCGGCATCTCGGTTGCGCGCAACGCGCCGGCCTGGCGATGGACTTCACGAACGGCCCGGGCCGTCCAAAAGCAGGGTTGATTTTGGTGCCCGCTGTCCTATCTAGGACGGCGACCCTGTGGGGACGACCCCGCCGCGCAGAGGGTGTCGGTCGGGACGGCCCGGCCTTTGAAGCGGAGGGCCTACCATGGCGTGGCTCATTCTTCTCGTTGCCGGTATTTGCGAGATCGGCTGGGCTGTAGGCCTGAAATACACCGAAGGTTTTACGCGGCTTGTTCCGTCGGTACTCACCGCTGGCGCGATGATCGTCAGCCTCGTGCTGCTGGGCATCGCGCTCAAGACCCTGCCTGTCGGTACCGGTTATGCCGTGTGGACCGGCATCGGCGCCGTCGGCACGGCCATCCTGGGCATCATCCTGTTCGGCGAGTCGATGGAACCGATGCGTCTGGCCTCGATCGGGTTGATCGTGGCCGGCATCGTCGGCTTGAAGTTCGCGACTCCGGGCTGAGTCAGCCGAACTTGCCGAAGCTGCGGTCGGGCGTGCCGCGGAACAGCGACATATGCGTGTGGGTGGCCACAAAGGGGTCACCCACTTTCTTGCGGCCAAGGCCCACCGTGGTCCGGCCCGGGCGGTCGAAGGGATCGCCGTTGGGATGGAAGCCGTCTGACTGCCACACGCCCATGCCGATCGCCGTCAGCCGGTCGGCCGAGACGATGGCCTCGATCTTGTCGAGGTCGAAGCGGAAGTTGCGGATGGTGCCCCAGACGTTGCGCCACTGCTTCCGCTCGGCGAGGTCGCGACCGATCATGAAGTCGGTGAAGGTGCCGAAGGCGATCATGTCGTCGGCGAAGATCGCCCGCGCACCCTCGTAGTCGATGGCGCGGCAATGTTTCGACAGCGTGTCGAACCAGGCCTGGACGGCGGCGAGATCGTCGGGCTGAACGGGCGTACGCAGATTCATCGCAAGGGTTCCTTGAGGTCTCCTAAAGTCCGAAGCGCTGCCGGTGCAGGCGCTCCTCGACGGCGGCAACTGTCGCGGGTCCGATCTCGTCCAGTCCGGCCGTCAGGCCAAAGCGCGACAGCAGGCGGCGGCGCGGCCCGATCACCGGCAGGCGCACCTTGTCGCCGTAGCGCGCCTGCAGCGTGGTGCGCAGCTCGCCCAGGCTGTCCACCAGGCCCAGCTCCAGGCCGCACTTGCCGGTCCAGAACTCACCATTGAACAGCGCGGCCTCGTCGGCCTTCAGCAGCTTGCCGCGGCGCTGGCGCACCCAGTCCTTGAAGCCCTCGTGGATCTCGGCCTGTAGGCGCTTCAGCCGCTCGACATCCTCGGGGTCCTCGGGTCGGAACGGATCGAGCATCGCCTTGCGTTCACCCGAAGTGTGCACGCGGCGTTCGACGCCATGACGCGCGATCAGTTCCTGGAACCCGAAGCCCGCGCTGATGACACCGATCGAGCCCACGATCGAACTGGGATCGACGATGATCTCGTCGGCCGCGCAGGCGAGCCAGTAGCCGCCTGACGCCGCCACGTCCTCGACGAAAGCGATCACGGGCAGGTTCTTTTCCTTCGCATGCAGGCGGATGCGCTGGGCGATCAAGGCCGACTGCACCGGCGAGCCGCCGGGCGAGTTGATTGCCAGCGCCACGGCCTTGGCGCCGCGCATCTCGAAGGCCCGCTTGAGCAGGGGCGCCACCGAATCGATGGACAGGCTGCGGCCCGCCAGCAGGCCGCCCGAGGAGGCGATGACGCCCGACAGCCGGACCACCGGCACGGTGGGGGTACGGCGAAAGCGGTTTCTGATCCAGTTCAACATGGCCGGCACTGTCGCGGCGCGCGCGCTAGAAGGCAAGCGGAGCGGCGTGACGCAGGATCGCCTCGGCTTCGTCCGTATAGCTGCCCTCCGGGCGATGGAGCACGAGCGGCGGCGACGTGCACCGCGCCGGCATGCTCGACCGGCGGGCGCGAAGCAGGACGCGTGCCGCGGGCGGCAGATGCTTCACCGCAAAGTCGCCCCAGCCCAGCGCGGCGAGATGGGCCACGATCTCTTCCAGGCGGTCGCTGCGATGAATGACAGTCAAGGCACCGGTTGGCTTCAGGGCAGCTACGGCTACGGCGAGCCACCGGGCAAGGTCGGCGCTCGATTCGACGGTCGCTAGGGCCTTGCTCGCATTCGGCGATGGATCGGCAACCGCGGCCGGCAGATAGGGCGGATTGGTGGCGACGTGATCGAAACCCGTAACGCCGGACGGCAGGGGGTGGGCAAGATCGTGGATGACCGTCTGCATCCGGTGCTCGGCGCCGTTGAGGATGGCATTGCGGAGGGCGAGAGCCGCCAGCTCCGGTTGCAGTTCGACCCCGACGATCGTGCAGCCGGGCACGCGCGCGGCAAGGCAGAGGCCGACCGCACCGACGCCGGCGCCGAGGTCGAGCACGCGATCGCCCGGGGCCGCGTCGATGGCGGCGGCCAGCAGTACCGCGTCCACGGCGACGCGGTAGCCTCGCGATGGCTGCAATAATCGCACGCGGCCACCTAGCAAGGCATTTTCGGTCGACGCCATTTCCATGCTAGTCATCATCTCACGACAACGTGTCGCAACAACAAGGCTTCATCGGGCACCTATCCTCTCGCCATGGCAACGGTCGTCTCCCTCGAAGGCAAGCGCAAGTCTCCCAGCCTGGAGCCGCTGCTGTCGCTCTGCGCCGATGACATGGTGCGGATCGACCGGGAGATCCTGGCCCGGATGCGGTCGCCGGTTGCGCTGATCCCCGAACTTGCCAATCACCTGGTCGGCGCCGGCGGCAAGCGCATGCGGCCGCTGCTCACGGTCGCCTCGGCAAGGTTGTGCGGCTATGCCGCCGACGATGACCGCCACATCAAGCTCGCGACCTGCGTCGAGTTCATCCATTCGGCCACGCTCCTGCACGACGACGTGGTCGATGTCAGCGCCCTCAGGCGCGGCAAGCCGTCGGCCAACTCGGTCTGGGGCGACAAGGCTTCGGTCCTGGTGGGCGACTTCCTGTTCACGCGTTCCTTCGAGCTGATGGTCGATGTCGGTTCGCTCGACATCCTGGGCGTGCTGTCGCGCGCTTCCTCGACCATCGCCGAAGGCGAGGTGCTCCAGCTCGTCAGCCAGCGCGACACCAGCACGCCCGAAGCGACCTATCTCGAGGTGATCAAGGCCAAGACCGCCAAGCTGTTCGCCGCGGCGGCCGTGGCGCTGGAAAGCTTCGGCATGAACCTCGGCATCGCCTTCCAGCTGGTCGACGATGCGCTGGACTATGTCGGTCGGCAGGCCGACCTCGGCAAGACCGTGGGCGACGACTTCCGCGAGGGCAAGATCACGCTCCCGGTCATCCTGGCCTTCCTGCGCGGCGGTGCGGTCGACCGCGCGTTCTGGAAGCGGACCATCGAGAAGCTCGACCAGCGCGAGGGCGACCTCGAACACGCCCAAGTGCTGATGGAACGCCACCATTCGGTGGCCGATACGCTGGAACGCGCCCGTCACTACGGCGCCATGGCGCGCGACGCGCTCGGCCTGTTTCCCGACACGCCGCTCAAGGCCGCCCTGCTCGAGGCGGTCGACTTCGCCATCGACCGGGCTCACTGACCGGCACGCACGCGATGGCCGGCACACACGTTCTCGCCATCGACCAGGGCACCACCAGCACCCGCGCCATCGTCTTCGATGCCACGGGCCGGCCGGCGGCGACGGCGCAGAAGGAACTGCCGCAGATCTTTCCCAAGTCCGGCTGGGTCGAGCATGACCCCGAGGAGATCTGGTCGGCGACGGTGGAGGTCTGCCGGGGCGCTTTGGCCAAGGCGAAGCTGAAGCCCTCCGATCTCGCCGGCATCGGCATCACCAACCAGCGCGAGACCACGGTGGTGTGGGACCGCGCGACCGGCAAGCCGATCCACAATGCCATCGTCTGGCAGGATCGCCGCACTGCCGAACGCTGCGCCGAACTCAAGAAAGCGGGACACGAGAAGAGTTTTACGGACAAGACCGGCCTGCTGCTCGATCCGTATTTCTCGGGCACCAAGATCGAGTGGATCCTGAAGCATGTCGCCGGCGCCCGGGCCGCCGCCGACAAGGGCGCGCTGGCGGCTGGCACGATCGAATGCTTCCTGCTGTGGCGGCTGACCGGCGGCCAGGTGCATGCGAGCGATGCCACCAACGCCAGCCGCACGCTGTTGCTCGACATCCGCAAGGGCGACTGGGATCCCGAGCTGATGAAGCTGCTGGGCGTGCCGGCGTCGATGCTGCCGCGCGTGGTCGACTGCTCGGGCGAGCTCGGCGTCACCACGGCCGACTTCCTGGGCGCGCCGGTGCCGGTCCTCGGAATGGCCGGCGACCAGCAGGCGGCGACCGTGGGCCAGGCCTGCATCAAGCCCGGCATGATCAAGACGACCTACGGCACGGGCTGCTTCGCGCTGCTCAACACCGGCAGCATGGCCGTACATTCGCGTCACCGGCTGCTCACCACCATTGCCTATCAGCTCGACGGCCGCAGGACCTATGCGCTGGAGGGCAGCATCTTCGTCGCCGGTGCGGCCGTGCAGTGGCTGCGCGACGGCCTCGGCGTGATCGAGAAGTCGAGTGATGTCGAGGCCCTGGCGGCCAAGGCCCGGGACGGCCATGGCGTCTACTTGGTGCCGGCGTTCGTTGGCCTGGGAGCGCCGCATTGGGACCCCGACGCGCGCGGCGCGCTGCTCGGCCTCACGCGCGATTCCGGCCCCGCGGAGATCGCGGCCGCCACGCTCGATTCGGTCTGCTACCAGACCCGCGACCTCGTCGACGCGATGCGGGGCGATGGCGCCCGGATCGACGAACTCCGGGTCGACGGCGGCATGGTCGCCAACGACCTCCTGATGCAGCGCCTGGCCGACACGGTCGGCGCGCCCGTCGAACGGCCCAAGGTGACCGAAACCACGGCGCTGGGTGCGGCTTTTCTGGCCGGTCTGCACGCAGGCCTCTGGCCCTCGCTGGAAGCGCTTTCGGAGACCTGGGTGCTCGACCGGGCTTTTAGGCCCGCCGAGGGCGCCGCCTCGCGCGATCGCCGCTACGCCGGCTGGCAGGATGCGGTGCGCAGGGTGCGTACTTCCTGATTGCTGGAACAGGGCGTGGCCTCTAGGTTGCGCCCGCCATGCGAACCAGTTCGAACCCCGTTTATTGCGGCATCGACACCATCGATCTCGCCCAGGCCACCAAGCTCATCCAGAGCATCGCCGGGGGGCCTAAACCGGCCGTCGGCGGCATCAAGCTGGGGTTGGAATTCTTCCTGGCGCACGGCGCGCCGGGCGTGCGCTACGCCTTCCCGACCCCGGTCCGGGTCACCGGGGTGGGCTTCTTCCTCGATCTCAAGCTGCACGACATTCCCAACACCGTGGCCGGCGGCATCCGCGCGGTGGTCGAGCTGGCCCCCACCTTCATCACCATCCATGCGAGCGGCGGTCGCGAGATGATGAAGGCGGCAGTGGACGAGGCCGCCGCCCAGGCCGCCAAGTTCAACGTGCCGCGGCCTAAGCTGCTGGGCGTCACCGTACTCACCTCGCTCGACCGGTCCGACCTCGAGGCGACGGGCGTCAATGCCGATCCGTCCGACCAGGTGCTGCGGCTGGCCGATCTCGCCCACGGCAGCGGCCTCGACGGCGTGATCTGCTCGCCGCACGAGATCGCCGCCCTTCGAAAGCAGTGCGGCCCCGATTTCGTGCTGATGGTGCCGGGCATCCGGCCCGTCGGCAGCGCTGCCAATGACCAGAAGCGGGCGATGACGCCGCGCCAGGCAGTCGATCTCGGCGCCACCAACCTGGTCGTCGGCCGGCCGATCTACCAGGCGGCCGACCCGCGCGCGGCGGCTGAGGCCATTGCCCGCGAAGCCGGCGTCAACGAACTGTGAGTGTCGAGGCCAAAATCTGTGGTCTCTCGACACCCGAGACGCTGGATGCCGCGGTCCAGGGCGGTGCCCGCTGGGTTGGGTTCGTCACCTATCCGCGCTCGCCGCGCCATGTTTCGACCGACCTGCTGCGCACTCTGGGCGCGCGCGTGCCGAGGAGCGTCGGACGCGTGGGCCTGTTCGTCGATCCCGACGATGCGCTGCTCGACGAGCGACTGGCCACCGGCGCGATCGACATGCTGCAACTTCACGGATCCGAGACGCCAGCGCGCGTGGCCGCGCTGAAGGCGCACACCGGCAAGTCCGTGATGAAAGTGATCAAGGTCACCCGGGGGGAAGACGTCGAGCAAGGCGTCGTCGCCTATGCCGGGATAGCCGACCGGCTGATGTTCGAACCCGCCGATGGCATCCTGCCCGGTGGCAATGCCAAGACCTTTGACTGGACAATCCTGTCGGGGCGCAAGTTCCTCGTGCCGTGGATGCTGGCCGGTGGACTCACACCCGACAACGTGGGCGAAGCGGTGCGCGTTACGGGCGCATCAGCGGTCGATGTTTCCTCTGGCGTCGAATCGAGCCGGGGTGTGAAATCGCTCGAACTGATTCGTGCCTTCCTCGACCGAGTGAAGGCGCTTTGAGCGGATTTGAGAAGGGGATGGCATGAAGGTTGAGCAACGATTGAAGGAGCTCGGCATCGAGCTCACCAAGCCCACGACGCCGGTGGGTAGCTACGTGAACGCCGTGCGCACCGGCAACCTGCTCTATCTTGCCGGCAAAGGCCCGGGCCTTCCGGGCAAGCCGCTGCCCGTGGGCAAGCTCGGCCGCGACTTCTCGATCGATCAAGGCTACGGCTTTGCGCGCGACACCGGCCTCAGCATCCTCGCCGCCCTCAAGGAGGAGTTGGGCGATCTCGACCGCGTGAAGCGCATCGTCAAGGTGCTGGGTATGGTCAATGCCACGTCGGAATACGGCAGTCAGCCGGAAGTGATCAACGGCTGCTCCGATCTTTTCGTCGAAGTGTTCGGCGACCGCGGTCGTCACGCCCGTTCTGCGGTCGGCATGGGTTCGCTGCCGCGAGGCATTCCGGTCGAGATCGAGGTGATCGTCGAGGTTGAGGATGCGCCGGCTCGTCGTGCCGTGGCCACCAAGCCCGCGGCCAAGCGGAAAGCCGCTCCCCAACCCAAGAAGATGGCCAAAAAGAAGTCGGCCAAGAAAAAGAAGCGCTAGGGCTTTTGACCGACCCCTGTCGGGACTGCTAAGCCCGCCCGTCCCGACAGGAACCACGATGGCCAATTCACCCAACAGCTTCCGTACCGGCCCCGACGAGCGCGGTCATTTCGGCATTTTCGGCGGCCGCTATGTCGCCGAAACGCTGATGCCGCTGATCCTCGAGCTGGAGCAAGCTTATAACGCAGCCAAGGCCGATCCGGCATTCCAGAACGAGCTCGACTATCTGCTGGAGCACTATGCCGGCCGGCCGAGCCCGCTCTACTACGCGGAGCGGCTCACCAAGAAGCTCGGCGGCGCCAAGATCTACTTCAAGCGCGACGAGCTGAACCACACCGGCAGCCACAAGATCAACAACGTGCTGGGCCAGGTCCTGATGGCCAAGCGCATGGGCAAGACGCGCGTCATCGCCGAGACCGGCGCCGGCTGTTCGACATTCCCTGCGTGGTGTTCATGGGTGCCGTCGACGTTGACCGTCAGGCGCCGAATGTGGTGCGCATGAAGATGCTGGGCGCCGAGGTCCGGCCGGTGACGGCGGGCTCCTCGACCCTGAAGGACGCGATGAACGAGGCGTTACGCGACTGGGTCGCGACCTGCGAGACGACCTTCTATTGCATCGGTACCGTCGCGGGTCCGCATCCCTATCCGGCGATGGTGCGCGATTTCCAGTGCGTTATCGGCAACGAGACGCGCGCGCAGATGATGAAGGCCGAAGGCCGGCTGCCCGACACGCTGGTCGCCTGCATCGGTGGTGGCTCGAACGCGATGGGCCTGTTCCATCCCTTCCTCGACGACAAGGGCGTGCGCATCGTCGGCGTCGAAGCGGGCGGCAAGGGCGTGGAGACCGGCGAGCACGCCGCGTCGCTCACCGGCGGCCGCCCCGGGGTTCTGCACGGTAACCGCACTTACCTGCTGCAGGACGAGGAAGGCCAGATCACCGAGGCGCACTCCATTTCGGCCGGTCTCGACTATCCCGGCATCGGGCCCGAGCATTCGTGGCTGAAGGAAACGGGCCGCATCGAATACGTGTCGGCGACAGACGGTGATGCGCTGGAGGCATTCCAGCTCCTGTGCAAGCTCGAGGGCATCATCCCCGCACTCGAGCCGGCGCATGCGCTGGCACACGTCACCAAGCTCGCGCCCACGCTGCCCAAGGACAACCTTCTGGTGATGAACCTCTGCGGCCGTGGCGACAAGGATGTCTTCGCCGTCGCCGAGCGTCTCGGGATGAAGATCTGACCATGAGCCGCATTACCAAGCGCTTCGCGCAGCTCAAGGCCGACAAGCGTGCCGGACTGGTGACCTACATCACGGCCGGCGATCCCGACGGCGACGTCAGCTACCAGATACTGAAGGGCCTGCCGGCGGCTGGCGCCGACCTCATCGAACTCGGAATGCCGTTCACCGACCCGATGGCCGATGGCCCGTCGATACAGCTTGCGGGCCAACGAGCGCTTAAGGCCGGCATCTCGGTCGACAAGACCTTCGACATGGTGAAGCGCTTCCGCAAGGAGACCGGCGACAACGACACGCCGATCCTGCTGATGGGCTACTA
>LNFM01003795.1_pt1 | contig 28994 bp, 29 predicted proteins | sample 596031 | NCBI WGS metagenome assembly LNFM01 (sample SAMN04254537, study PRJNA301005) | activated carbon metagenome | isolation source: dual media filters at the Ann Arbor, Michigan drinking water treatment plant | place: USA: Ann Arbor
CTGGCGGCGCGCGCCCAGCTGCGCGCGGTGGATGAGGGCGTGCCGCAGGCGCTCTCCGGCTGGCGGCCCACCGTGGTGGTCAATGGCAATGTCGGCGCGGCGGACCAGCGCACCCGCAGCCAGTCGCAGGTCTTCCGTGACGACAACAGCAATTTCTTTCGCGACCCGCAGTCGAATATCATCAGTCGCCAGACCGGGTTGGCCGGCGCCGCGGGCTTCGTCTCGACCACCCAGCGGCAGGAGCGAACCCCGGCCGGCGCCAATATCACCCTCACCCAGCCGATCTTCCGCGGCGGCCGCACCGTCGCCAGCGTGCGCCAGGCCGAAAACCGCGTGCTGGCCCAGCGCGCCCGTCTCTACGGCACCGAGCAGCAGGTGATGTCCGACACCGCGACCTCCTACATCGCCGTCATCCGCACCCAGGAAGAGGTGCGGCTGAACATCAACAATGAGCAGGTGCTGACCCGCCAGCTGCAGGCGACCAATGAGCGCTTCCGGGTGGGCGAGATCACCCGCACCGACGTGGCGCAGGCCGAGTCGCGCCTCGCCGGCGCGCGTGCCGCCCGCGCCCAGGCGGAGGGCCAGCTGGAAACCTCGCGCGCCACCTATCAGCGCCTGGTCGGCGCGCCGCCGCAGCGCCTCGTCGCGCCGCAGCCGCTGCAGGCGGCCGTGCGCAGCGGCCAGCAGGCGCAGGAGCAGGCGGCCAACAACAACCCCAACGTCGTCGCCGCGCTGTTCGACGAGGCCGCGGCGCGCGACAATATCGACGTGCAGCTCTCGGTCCTGATGCCGCAGGTCAGCGTGACCAGCCAGGCCTTCCGCAACGACAATTCCGGCGGCCCGCACAGCCGCGTCACCGGTGGCCAGGTCACCGCCAACCTCTCCGTGCCGCTGTTCCAGGGCGGCGCGGAGCACAGCCAGGTCCGCCAGGCCCGCCAGCAGGCGCAGCAGAGCCGCGCCCTGGTGAGCGATGCCCGCGCGGTGGCGGTGCAGCAGGCGACCAGCGCCTGGGAAACCCTGCGCAGCACCCGCGCCCAGGTGGAGAGCGTGCGCGCCCAGATCCGGGCGCAGGAAATCGCCCTCGATGGCGTGCAGCGCGAGGCCATCGTGGGCAGCCGCACCACGCTCGACGTGCTGAACGCCGAGCAGGAATTGCTCAACGCCCGCGTGTCGCTGGTGCGGGCGCTGGCGGACAACATCAACGCCTCCTACAGCGTGGCCTCGGCGGTGGGGCGGCTGACGGCGCAGGATCTTGGCCTCCCCGTCGAATTCTACGACATGCGGGCCTATTACAACGCCGTGCGCGACCGCTGGGTGGGGCTGGGTGACTATTCCCGCTCCGCCGCGGCCGTCGTGCGCTGAGGGAGACAATGCGATGAGCGGAGCCGACAGCACCAAGGCAGGCACCGAGCCCTCGATGGATGACATCCTGGCCTCGATCCGGAAGATCCTGAACGAGGACGACGCCCCCGGCGCGCCCGCCACCATCCCCGAGCCGCCGAGCGAACCGCTGATGCTCACCGAGGAGATGATGGTGCCCGAGCCGCAAGTGCCCGCAGCCGTGGCACCTGAACCCGCTGCGCCCCAGCCAGTTGCACCCGTGCCTGTTGCACCCGCGCCTGTTGCACCTGTGCCCGTTATCGCCCAGCCCGCGCCCGCCCCGATGCCCGAGCCCCCCCCGACCATGGCGGCGCCGGTGGCACTGCCCACACCGCCGCCGGGCTTGCAGATCGTCGCCCCGCCGCCGGAACAGCGCCCGGCCGCCATGCCCGAGCCGCCGGCCGTGCCGGCTTCGGCCATGGCGGGGTCGGACCTTGTGGCACCGGCCGCCGCCGCCGCGGCAGCGGCCTCGATGAACCAGCTGCTGCGCGCCGTCACCCAGGAACGCAGCACCGCCATCAGCCGCGGCGGCCCCACCATCGAGGATGTGGTGCGCGAGACGATTCGACCGATGCTGAAGGAGTGGCTGGACACCCACCTGCCCGGCATTGTCGAGCGCTCGGTTCGCGCGGAGATCGAACGGGTCGCCAGAAGCGGCCTGTAAACCGCGGCGCCATGTCCCCGCGCGTGCCGGTCAGGACCAGACTTTGGCCAGCCTGCCGCCGCCTGCCCGGCATCCCGGCGCCGGCATGGCGGGTGTGACGGCGTCGCTGCTGCAGACCCGGTTCCGGCCTTCCTGCTTGGCGCGGTAGAGTGCGGCATCGGCACGCGCCACCATCTCGGTGACGCTCTCGCCGGGCAGCAAGGTTGCCACGCCGAGCGACACGGTGACGTCGCTCAACCTTTCGCCACTGCTGCGCAGGGCCAGGCGCTGGGCGGCGACCGCAAGCCGGGTCTTCTCGGCTTGGTCGAAGCCGGCGGCCGGGGGCGTCGATGGCAACAGCACCGCGAATTCCTCGCCGCCGAAACGGGCGGCCATCCCGGTCGCGGGCAGACAGCCCCGGATGGTGGCGGCGGTGCGGCGCAGCAGCGCGTCGCCCACGGGGTGGCCGAACTGGTCGTTCACCCGTTTGAAATGGTCGATATCGACGAGGACCAGCGTCAGCGGCTCATCGCCCGCGGTGGCGGCCATCGCCTCCAGCCTTTCGTCGAAGGCGCGGCGATTGGGCAGGCTGGTCAGCGCATCGGTCAGCGCGTCGCGCCTGGCGTCATGCAATTCGGCCCGCAGGTTTTCAATCTGATGGGTCGAATCGGCCAGACGATTGCCCATGGCCAGGCTGCGCCGTGTCATCTCCCGCGCCTTGTCGGCGAGGTGGGAGAGGGCCGCGCGCAGGCGCTGCGAATCGTGAACCGGGGCGGTCGAGAGCTCATCCAGCGCGTCACCGAAGGCCGCGGTATCGGCGCCGTGGCTGGCCATGGTGCCCATGGCCTCGCTCAGGGTGCCGCTCAGCCGGGTCAGCGCATCGCTCAGCGCGGAGAATTCGGGCATGGCTTCGAGGAAGCGGGCGTGGAGGTCGCGCATCAGCGCCTCATCCACCGTGCCCGCGGCGACGGCGGCCTGCAGCGCCGCCGTCAATTCGGGCCGCCCGCCCGAGTGATGTTCGAACCACACCGCGTAATGGCAGGGCACCGGCGCCAGCCCATGGCTCTGGATGGAGCCGAAGGCCGCGCGGGCATGGGCCAGCGCCGTCACCATCGGCAGGGTGTTGTGAGGGCTGTGAGGCAGAGACGCTGCCATGGAGAATCCGCTTCCTGGGGTGGCCAGGGCAGAGTGACGGCAAAAGCTGAACAAGCCCTTGCCAGGGTGCGCCCTTTGCCCCTGGGCAACGGCCCCGCCCCCTCCTATCGTCCCTTGGATGGACATTGCCCTGCATCAGCGCCTGACCCAATGGCGACGACATCTCCACAGCCATCCCGGCCTGACCTTGCATGAGCAGGACACCGCTGCCTTCGTGGTCGAAAAATTGCGTGAGCTGGGGGTGAGCGAGATCACCCCGGGCGTGGGTGGCCATGGCGTGGTGGCCACGCTGCGGCGGGGCAGCGGGCAGGGCGCCAACCGGGCCGTGGGCCTGCGTGCCGACATGGACGCGCTGCCGATCCAGGAGACCAACACCTCGCTCCCCTGGTCCAGCACCATTGCGGGCGTCATGCATGCCTGCGGCCATGATGGCCATACCACCGCGCTGCTCGGCGCGGCGCGGCTGCTGCTGGACGACACCTCCTGGTCGGGCACGGTGCAGCTGGTCTTCCAGCCCGCCGAGGAGGGCGGCGGTGGCGCGCGGTCGATGATCGCCGACGGGCTGTTCCAGCGTTTCCCGATGGATCGCATCTTCGGCTGGCACAATTGGCCGGGCCTGCCGGTCGGCACCATCGCGGTGCATGAGCGGGCGGTGATGGCGGCCGGCGCGCGCTTCGGCATCACCTTCGAGGGCCATTCCGGCCATGCCGCGCTGCCGCATATGACGCGCGACCCCATGCTGGGCCTGGGCCATGCCATCGTGGCCCTGCAGAGCATCGTGGCGCGCGGCGTCGACCCGCTGGCGAGCGGCGTGGTCAGCGTCACCATCGCCCGCGCCGGCGAGGCGCAGAACCAGATCGCCGACCGGGCGGAGCTGCTGGGCACCGCGCGCTGGCTCGATGACGCCGTCGGCGACTTCATCGAACACCGCATCCGCGAGGTGGCGGCGGGTGTCGCCGCGAGCTTTGGCCTTTCCGCCACCGCGCAGTTCAGGCGCGGCGTGCCGGTGACGGCCAATTCCGCCGCCGAGCGGGAGATCGCAGCCGGTGCCGCGGCCGCGGTGGCGCCGCTGCGGCGCGACATGCCGCCGGCGATGACGGGGGAGGATTTCTCCTGGTTCCTGGCCGAGGTGCCCGGCGCCTTCGTCTGGATAGGCAATGGCCCGGCCGAGGGCGGGCGCGAGCTGCACAATGCCGGTTATGATTTCTGCGACGACGTATTGCCCTATGCCTCGGGCTTTCTGGCCGAGGCGGCGAAGCGGGCGCTGGCGGGGTAGGGGGCCTGACGCTGGCCGCGGGGGCTTCCTTTTCCCCCTGGACCATGCTGCGTTCACCTGCGTTCACTGCGCATGGTCCAGTCGTTGCTGAGAGGATGATTCAGCGTTTTCGGCGTTTCCGCCTCAACGCATCATGCTCTACCGGTTCATCCCGATGACCGAGCGTTGCTCATCGCGCACGCGGCGTTCCGCCGCCACGCGTTCGCGTTCCAGCCGTGCCTCCCAGCGCCGGCGTTCCCGCTCCTCGTCCGAGGCGCTGACCATCGCAGGTTCGGCCCGCGACATGCACAGCGCAAAGCCTGGCGAGCCCGGCGCGTGGCCACCGGCCATGCATTGGTTGACATGCAGCGAGAGCGCATTGGGCGCCGCGCATCCGACCAGCGCGAGGCCGCCGCACAAGGCCATGGCCCAGGCGTGGCGAGGCCTCGGCGGGTTGGTTGATCGAGGCAAGGCGAATGGCTCCTGACGGCGTCGCAATGCTAAGCCAGGGCGCGCCGTCCTGACAACCACAGGTTGCGCGGCGCGACCCGGGCGCTTGGCTCAATCCTCCTCGATCGGTTCCTCGACCGGCTTGGCGCCGGGTTTTTCGGCGCTGCGCATATGGGCGATCAGGCGCTCGATCGCGGTCGGCTTGTCGGTCTTTTCGATCGCGGCGAATTCCATCGCCAGGCGGTCCAGCGCCTGCTCGTAGATCTGGCGCTCGGAGAAGGACTGGTCGGGCTGGCCGGCGTTGCGGAAGAGGTCGCGCACCACCTCGGCGATCGCCACCGGGTCGCCCGAATTGATCTTCGCCTCGTATTCCTGGGCGCGGCGCGACCACATCGTGCGCTTGATGCAGGCACGGCCCTTCAGCGTATCCAGCGCCAGCTTCACCAGCGCGGGGCCGGCGAGCTTTCGCAGGCCGGCGCTGGCCGCCTTGTTGGTCGGCACCCGCAGGGTCATGCGGTTTTCCTCGAAGGTGACGGTGATCACCTGCAGGGAAATCCCCGCGACATTGACATCCTCGATGCCCTGGACGGTTCCCACCCCATGGGTCGGGTAGACCACCATGTCACCGGTCCTGAAATCGACTTTCACGGGCGGCCCTTTAGGGGCGTTGGGTGCCCCGGCCTGGGTTTCTGCCATACCTCCGCTGCGAAGTGCACCCATCGGCATACGTGGCGTGATGCTGAAAGCCGGCCGCATGCCGGGCATGCCCGGGCGCGACATGCCGGGGCGGGAGGCGATGGGTGGTGAAATCACCTGCACCGGCGGCGCCGCGGCGGCCGCCGCCGCCTTGTCGGCGATGGCCTTTTCCGCGGTGGCCTTGTCGGCCGCGGCGCGGGCCGCGTTGCGCACCGCGGCTTCCTTGCTGGCGGCGGCCGAGGCCATCAGCGCCTGGGTGGCGGCGGCATTGGTCATGGCCTTGCGCGGCGCGGGCTGCGGCTTGGCCTCCGTCGCGTCGGCTGCCACGGGGGGTTTTGCTGCGGTCTTGGGGCTGGATTTCGCGGCGGGCTTGGCGATTTGGGTCACGGTGGCTTTCAATGAGGTCGGCGCCGTTGGGCGGGTTGCCTTCGGGTCAGCGGCCGGGGCGGCTTTGCTGGCCGGCTTGGCGGGTTTGGCGGCGGCGGATGTTGGTGTGGCCGCCTTCATGGCGGCCGGTGTTGCTATGGTCTTGGGCGGAGTCACAGGCTTCGGGGCAAGCGGCCTGGCCGAGGTTTTCGGCGCGGGTGGTGCCGCAACCGGCTTTGCCGTCACGGGCTTGGCTGGCGCCGGCTTCACCAGATCAGGTTTCGCGGTCACGGGCTTGGTTGGCGCCCCCGGCTTGCCCCGATCCACCGCCGACGCCCGTTTCGCGGGGGCCGGCTGCGGGGTGCCGGCCGGTGCGCCGTGCTCAGGCTTGGCGGCACGCGAGGCACTGGACCGGGTTGCGCTGGACATGGAGCAAACCTTTCATTCACCGCGCCTGGCATTGCCGCGGTCGCTTGGCGTTGTGGCCCGGTGCCACGCCCCGGGCGCGCCAAGGGCCCCGAACCCCCAAGGCCCCGAAAGCCCAGGCCCCCGAAACCCCAAGGCCCCCGAAACCCCAAGGCCCGGGCCGCGCCCCCATCGCCGTGTGGCAAAGCGAGCCGCCGGCAAGCATGCAGACCAACGCCTGAACAAAGCGGAAACCTCTGGGCAAAAACCCTTCGCGCAAAAGGGACGTAACACAAAACTGGCCCCTCGTCACGCGCCGCCGGGCTGGCCTGCCGGCAATGGGAAGCTTGAACCCTCGTCGCGGGGACTGCCATAAGTCTTTCGTCAAACCGTCATCGTATTGAAACCTCGGGCGTCTATCGCCCCCCCCACAATCAAGGTGAGGCCATGCTGGAAATCGAGGGACTGACGCGGCAATTCGGCGCGGTGCGCGCTGTCGACAACGTTTCCCTGCGAATCCCCGATGGCCAGATGGTGGGTGTCATCGGCCGTTCGGGCGCCGGCAAATCCACCCTGCTGCGGCTGATCAATCGCCTGGCCGAACCCACGGCGGGCAGCATCCGCTTCGGCGGGCGTGAGGTCAGCCAGCTGAAAGGCCAGGAGCTGCGCGACTGGCGGACCGGCTACGCCATGATCTTCCAGCAGTTCAACCTGGTGCAGCGCCTGGATGTGCTCACCAATGTGCTGATCGGCCGGCTCAACCACCGCCGCGGCATGCTGGCCCATCTCGGCTCGCTGTTCGCGCAGTTCTCGGCCGCGGAGCGGGCGATGGCGCTCGCCACGCTCGACCGTTTCGACCTGCTCTCCACCGCCCTGCAGCGCGCCGATACGCTCTCGGGCGGCCAGCAGCAGCGCGTGGCGATCTGCCGCGCCCTGATGCAGCAGCCGCGCATCCTGCTGGCCGATGAGCCCATTGCCTCGCTCGACCCGCAAAATGCCCGGGTGGTGATGGACGCCCTGCGCCAGGTCAACCGCCAGGATGGGCTGACGGTGCTGGTCAACCTGCACCATCTCGACACCGCGCGCGCCTATTGCGACCGCATCATCGCCATGCAGAAGGGCCAGGTCGCCTTCGACGGTCTGCCGTCCGAACTCACCGCCGAACGCGTCGCCATGATCTATGGGGTGAGCGAGGCCGAATTCCACGGCCAGGCGGAACCTCTCGTCGAGCCGGGCACGCCGATGCCCGCCGGCGCACTAGCCTGAACCACCCCACACAGGAGAACGCCATGTTCACCCGCCGTATCCTCGGCGCCGGCCTTGCCGGTGCCGCCCTCACCCCCGCCGCCCTTTCCCCCGTATGGGCGCAATCCGTCGCCCCCGGCGCTCGCCGGACAGCCGACGCCGCCACCGCCATGCCGCCCGCCGGCCGCAAGGCCTGGGCGGCCCAGGTGCCGCAACTGCGCATCGGTCTTCTGGGCGGCGAGAACGAGGCCGACCGCCTCGGCCGCTTCGGCGCCTATCAGGCGCTGCTGGCCTCGCATTTCGACATCCCGGTCCGCCTCTTCCCGGCCTCCGACTACGCCGGCGTGCTGCAGGCCTTCTCCGCCGGGCAGATCGACCTCGCCAGCATGGGCCCGTCGGTCTATGCTGGCGCCTGGATCGATACCAATGGCGGTGTCGAGCCGCTGCTGGTTGCCGAGGAGCGCGACGGCTCGATCTCCTACGTCGCGGTGATGGTGGCGCGCGCCGACAGCGGCATCACCGACCTGGCCGGCATGCGCGGCCGGTCGCTGGCCTGGGCGGATGCCAATTCCACCTCGGGCTACCTGGTTCCGCGCTTCGCGCTGCGCCGGCAGAACATCCCGGTCGAAAGTGGCCAGTATTTCTCCCGCACCGGCTTCGGCGGCGGGCATGAGCAGGCGGTGGTCGCTGTCCTCCAGCGGCAATACGATGCATCGGTAACCTGGACCTCGGGCCAGGGAGACGTGAATGAGGGCCATACCCGCGGCAATCTGCGCGCCATGGTCGAGAAGGGCATGCTCAACATGCGCGACCTGCGGATCATCTGGACGTCGGACCCGATCATCAACGGCCCGCTGACGGTGCGGCGCGACCTGCCGCAGGCGTTCAAGGACGACATGACCAACTTCCATCTGGCGCTGCCCAAGACCCACCCGCAAATCTATCAGCAGGTCGAGCGCGGCGGCGGCACCGGCTACCGCACGGTGACGCATGAGCAATTCGCCTTCCTGGTCGACATGCGCCGCGAAGAGGCCGCCGAGCGCCGTCGGCGCTCCTGAGCGAGCGCCGTCGGCGTTCCTGAGCGAACACCGTCGGCGGCACCGCCGACGGACACCCAGAACCGGGGCGGCAAGCCGGCCGCCCCGGCACCCCCCCACCGGGGACAGCCGGACGAACCACATGCCCGCCACCCGTCGCGCCAGCCTCGCCGCCGCCCTTGCCATGGCCACCGCCGCGCAGGCCCAAGGCACGGCCGCCCCGGGCGAATGGCGCCCCCGCCGCACCGCCGAAGGCCCGCACCCGATGCCCGCCCCCGGCCGTCGCGCCTGGGCCGAGCAAGTGCCGGTCATCCGCCTGGGCCTGATGGGCGGCGAGAACGAGGCCGACCGGCTGGTCCGCTTCGATGGGCTGCGCCGGCTGCTGGAGACGACCTTCGAAGTGCCGGTTCGGATCTTTGCCGCCTCCGACTATGCCGGCATCCTGCAGGCCTTCTCCGCCCGGCAGATCGATTTCTCGGCGCTCGGCCCCAGCATCTACGCCGCCACCTGGATCGACACCAATGGCGGGGTCGAACCCTTCCTCACCATCGAGCAGATCGATGGCAGCATCTCCTATGTCTCGGTCATGGTCACCCGCGCCGATAGCGGCATCACCGGCCTGGAGCAGATGCGCGGCCGCTCCCTGGCCTGGGCCGACCCGAACAGCGCCTCGGGATACCTCATCCCGCGCTTCCAGCTCCGGCGCGAGGGCGTCGGCGTGGAGCCCGGCCAGTTCTTCGGCCGCACCGGCTTCGGCGGTGGCCATGAGCAGGCGGTCGTCGCCATGCTCCAGCGCCAATACGACGCGGCGATGACCTGGGCCTCGGGCGTGGGCGAGGTGTCGGAAGGCTATTCCCGCGGCAATCTGCGCGCGATGGTCGAGAAGGGCATGCTGCGGATGGCCGATATCCGCATTATCTGGACCAGCCAGCCCATCCTCAATGGCCCGATGACCATCCGCACCGACCTGCCGCGCGAATTCCGCGACGACCTGACCCGCTTCTACCTCGCATTGCCCATCGCCCACCCCGCCGTCTTCGAACAGGTGGCGCGCGGCACCGGCGCGGGCTTCCGCGAGGCGCGGCACGCCGACTACGAGATCTTCATCGAGATGCGGCGCGAGGAAGCGGCGGCGCGCCGGCGCCGCTCATGAGTGGCGTCCTGGCCAATCCGCGGGTGGTGGCGCAGGAGGCCGCCTTCCAGTCGTTGCGCCGGCAAAGGCGGAGCGCCACGCTGCTTGGCGGCGCCATCTTCCTGGCCTGCCTGCTGACCTCGGGCTGGGTCAGCGAATTCTACCCCTCCAGCCTGCTCGCCGGCCTGCCGCGCATCGGTGAGTATTTCGTCCGCATCACGCCCGCGCTGGAATGGGACAAGCTCTTCGCCAGCACAACGACGGAAGGCTCGCTCGCCTTCTGGATGTACCGGCTGGATGCCTGGGGGCTGCTGTTGTTCGAGACGGCGCAGATGGCCGCCCTGGCCACCCTGATGGGGGCGGGCGTGGCGTTGCTTCTTGCATTCCCGGCCGCCCGCAACCTCGGCCTGCCGGGCTGGATGAGCGCCACCGCCCGCCGCCTGCTCGAAGCCACCCGCACGGTGCCCGAAATCGTCTTCGCGCTGATCTTCGTCTGGGCCTTTGGCGTGGGCGCCCTGGCGGGCATCCTGGCCATCGCCCTGCACACCGCCGGCGCGCTCGGAAAACTCTTCGCCGATGCGATGGAGAATATCGAGATGCGCCCCTGGGAGGGCGTGCGCGCCTCGGGCGGGTCCTGGTTCCAGGCCTGCCGCTATGCCGTGCTGCCGGCCTCGGCCCCCGATCTGCTGAGCTACGCCATGCTCCGCTTCGAGATCAATCTGCGCGCGGCCAGCGTCGTCGGTTTCGTCGGCGCCGGCGGCATTGGCGAGGAACTCTACAAGGTGATCAGCTTCAATTACTATGAGGAGATCAGCGCCATCATCGTGCTGGTGATCCTGGCCGTGGTTTGCATCGACCTCTTGTCGGAAAAACTGCGGCGCCGGCTGATCGAGGCGGTGTCGTGAGCGCCGCCATGCAGCCCGGTGGCCACAATCTCAGCCCGGCCGAGGTCGCGGCATGGCAGGCGCGCATGCCCTCGGCCTTCGGGCTGACAGGCGCCGCGCGGTTCTGGCGCTGGATGGGCGTGGCGGGGTTCCTGGCCTGGCTCGGCGTCACCTTGTGGTGGTTCGATGTCAGCCCCGCCCGGATCTGGAACGGGCTGCAGGGCCTTGGTGTGATCGTCCGGCTGATGGTGCCGCCCAGCCCCGGCGAGCAATGGGTGGAAATCCTCCAGGGCCTGGCCGAGAGCCTGGCCATGGCGTTTCTCGGCACCGCCATCGCCGCCACCATCGCCATCCCGCTGGGTTTTCTGGGCGCCCGCAACGTTGCCACCAGCCTGATCTTCCGCTTTTCGCTGCGGCGGTTCTTCGACGGCATGCGCGGCATCGACCAGCTGATCTGGGCGCTGGCCTATGTCCGCGCCGTGGGGCTGGGGCCGCTGGCCGGCGTGCTGGCCATCGCCACCGCCGATATCGCGGTGCTGGCCAAGCTCTATGCCGAAGCCATCGAGAATGCCGAGAAGAAGCAGGCCGAGGGCATTGCCGCCGCCGGCGGCTCGCCCACGCTGGTCATGCGCTTCGGCATCCTGCCGCAGGTCGCCCCCATCATGCTCGGCCATGCGCTGTATTTCTTCGAGAGCAACACGCGTTCGGCCACCATCCTGGGGGTGGTCGGCGCGGGCGGCATCGGGCTGCAGATCGCCGAGCGGATTCGCGTGCGCCACTGGGACGAGGTGGCCTTCATCATCATCATGATGGTGGTGATGGTGATGCTGATCGACTGGATCTCGGGGCGGCTGCGGCGGCGGCTGATCGGCGGGCTGTAGAGCATGATGCGTTGAGGCGGAATCGCCGGAAACGCTGAATCATCTCTCAGCAACGGTTATACCATGCGGAGTGAACGCAGGTGAACGCAGCATGGTCTAGGCCGCCACCTATTGTATGGGCCTGACCCCGGCCGGGCCTGGCGGGAGCCCCGCCAGAAACGCCTCGACGGCGGCGAAATGCGCGGGCCAGGCGGGCGGGCGCCAGCCGGCCAACCGGACCATCTGCGCCGCCCGCGCCGGGCTTTCGGGCGCGGCATAGGCCGCGATCATCGCCTGCCACGCCGCGGGGTCCTGGGGTGAGAGGTATTCCGGCACGCCGCCGCCCACCTCGCGCAATGCTGGGATGTCCGAGCAGATCACCGGCACGCCCGCCGCCAGCGCCTCGATGACGGGGATGCCGAAACCCTCGGCCAGGGTGGGCAGCAGCAGGGCGCGGGCACCGGCGAGCAGTTCGGCCAGTTCCGCATCGCTGGCATGGCCGCGTTCCTCCACCCGGTCGCCCAGCGCGCCGGAATCGAGCAGCGCCAGGTCCTGCCCGGCGCCGAAGCTGCGGCGGCCGACCAGGATCAGCCGTGGCGCCCCCGGCCCCAGCCCGCGCCAGACATCGAGCAGCAGGCGGTGGTTCTTTCGCCGCTCGATGGTGGCGATGCAGATGAAATAGGGCGGCATATCGCCGGCCACCGGCCCGGCCGCGCGAAGATCAAGCCCTAGCGGCGCCACCACCGCGGGCGGCATCGCCAGCTCCTGGCCGGTCAGCCAGGCCCGCAGCGCGCCGTGCACGCTCCGGCTGAACAGCACCACGCCATCGGCCTCATGCCCCACGCCGAGCATGCGGGCGCGGGTCATACGGCGCTGCAGCCAGCGCGTGGTCTGGGGGTGCTCCAGCGGGATGATGTCGTGCACCGCTGGCACAAAACGCGCGCCGCAGCGCCGCACCGCAGCGATCGCCCGCCTGCGGTGCAGCCCGTGATGCGAGACGATGCTGAAGACGGCACCCGGCCTCGCCGCCTCGGCCAGCAGGGCGGCATGCCCGCCCAGCATCAGCCGGCGCTGCATGCGGGCTGCCAGGCCCGGCATATCCGCCCCCGGCGCCAGCAGCGCCGCGACATCGCCGCGCGGAATGAGCGCGAAGCGACCAAAGGGGTCGGTGCCGCAGAACACCCCGCCCGGCCTGGCCAGCACCGCCCTGGCATAGGCCAGCTCAACCCGCTCCATCCCGCTCGGCCGCCCGCGGCGGGCGGAGGCGAGCAGGCGGGAGATTTCCAGGATCCAGGGCGCCGCGGCCCTGAAGCTGGGCTCGCTCAGAGTGAAGCCAGGACCGTCTCGGCCTTGCTCACGTCGAAAGCGCCGGGCGCCTCGACGGCGATATGGCTGACCTTGCCAGCCACCACCACCATGGCGAAGCGCTGGCAGCGCACGCCCAGGCCGCGCGCCGTCAGGTCCAGCTCCAGGCCGAGGGCCTTGGTGAAGGCGGCCGAGCCATCGGCCAGCATCACCACATCCTCGCCCACGCCCTGGTCGGCGCCCCAGGCGCCCATGACGAAGGCGTCATTGACCGAGAGGCAGACGATGGCGTCCACCCCCTTGGCCTTGAACGCCGCGGCGTGGTTCACGAAGCCGGGCAGGTGTTTGGCCGAGCAGGTCGGCGTGAAGGCACCGGGCACGCCGAAGACGACCACGGTCTTGCCGCCGAACAGCGCCTCGGTGCTGATCTCCTTCGGGCCCTCGGCCGTGCCCTGCATGAGGCTCATGCTGGGGATGCTGTCGCCGACCTGGATGCTCATGGGAAATCTCCTCTGGGTGATGAGCGGGGTGTAGCGAAGCGTGGCGCGGCTGTCATCCTTGCGCCGGGCGGGCGGCGCTGCCATCTCCCTGTCATGGCCAGGAAATCCTCTCCCCCTCGCGCGGCCGTCCAGGATGCCTGGCTGACCGGCCAATTGCTGATCGCCATGCCCAGCCTGCGCGACCCGAATTTCGCCGGCAGCGTGGTCTGCCTCTGCGCCCATTCGGAAGATGGGGCTATGGGGCTGGTGCTGAACCGGCCATTGCAGAAGCTGAGCTTCAATGCGCTGCTCAAACAGCTCGGGGTCGAGCCGGTGCCGCCGGCGCGCAGCATTCGCATGGTCTCGGGCGGGCCGGTCGATGGCGGCCGGGGCTTCGTGCTGCACAGCGGGGACTGGTCGACCGAGGGCAGCGTGGCGGTGGATGGCCGGATCAGCCTGACCTCCTCCATCGAGGTGCTGAAGGCTGTCGCCGGCGGTGGCGGCCCGCGCGACTGCCTGCTGGCGCTGGGCTATGCCGGCTGGGGGGCGGGCCAGCTGGAGGCCGAGATCGCCGCCAATTCCTGGCTGAGCGTCGAGTCCGATGACACGCTGCTCTACCTCACCCCGCCCGAGGATGCCTGGCGCCAGGCGCTGGCCAAGCTGCGGATCGACCCGCTGCTGCTGAGCGGGGCCGCCGGGCGGGCCTGAAGCCCGCGCAACCATCCCACCCGTGTCGCGTTTCCCTGCTGTCGAAAACAGGAGAAACCCCGATGCGCATCCAGATGATCTGGCCAGTTCTTGCGGCCCTTGGCCTGGCCGCCTGCACCGTGAACAATCCGCCCGCCCCGCCCACCGTCATCACCACCCAGCCGGTGGCACCGCCGACGGTGATTCTGCGATAGGGCAGGCGGCTGCGGGCCTAACGGCAGCCGTCACGGTCCATCGCCTGCCTGGCCAGCCCGGCGCGGAAGCCGGCCTGGCCCAGGCTGGCCGAGACCTCCGCCGCGGTGGCCTGGGAGGCTGCGATTTCGGCCCAGCGCGCCGCTTCGCCCGTGAGTTCGGCCAGGCGGGGGCAGAGGCAACGGCCGAAACTGGTCTCGGCGCGGGCGAGCATGGCGGCGGCATCGCTCGCCGCCGCCCGCCCGGCCAGCAGGCCCGCGCCCGGCGAGGCCAGGCGCTGCTGGGCGCCGCGCAACCCGGTCACGCCCTCGCCGAAATCACAGAAGGGGCGTTGCGCCGCGGCAGGGCCGGCCAGCGCCAGAAGCATCAGCCACCACATGCGCTGATCGCCCGCAGCATATGGCCCGGCACCGGCGCGGTGACATCGACGGGGCCGGGCAGGACGATGCGCCGGGCCAGCAGCTGCATCGCACCCTCACCGCCGCCATAGCGCACATCGCCCAGGATGGGATGGCCGAGATGGGCGGCATGGGCGCGCAGCTGATGGGTGCGCCCGGTGAGCGGCTGGAACTCCACCCAGGTGGTGGCCGCGCCGCGGCCCAGCACGCGCCAGCGGGTGCGGGCGGCCTGGCCCTTGGGGTCCACCACCATGCGCCAGCCGGCTTTAGCCGAGCTGATCTTCGACAGGGCCGCGTCGATCTCGCCACTTTCGCCGGGCAACAGGCCGGCCAGCACCGCCCAATAGGTCTTGCGGGCCTCGCCCCGGGCGAAAAACCCGCCCAATTCCGCCATCGCCGGCTTGGTGCGGCCGAGCACCAGGCAGCCCGCCGTGTCCTGGTCCAGCCGATGCGCGGGCTGCGGCAAATGCCGCTTACCCATCTGCAGCGCCGGCAGAAAATCCTCCAGGCTCGCGCCACCCCGCGGCCCGCGATGCACCGCGAGGCCGGCCGGCTTGTCGATCACCAGCGCGGTGTCGGACTGGAAGAGGATTGTGGGAGTCACACCAGCTTCGGCGTGGTTTCCATCCAGTTGAAGTAGAGCTCCCGCGCACGGGTCGTGAGCGGGCCGATCTGCATGTCGCGGCCATTGTAGCGGCTGCAGGGCTGCACCTTGGCGTAATTGCCGGTGGAGAAGATCTCATCCGCCTCGTCGAGCTCGGCGGGCGAGACGGCGCGCTCCTCGACCGGCACGCCGGCCTCGCGGAACAGGGTCATCACGCGCCGGCGGGTGATGCCGGCCAGGAAGGTGTGGTTGGCCACCGGGGTGATGGCCACGCCATTCCTGCCGAACCAGATATTGGCCGAGGCGAATTCCGCCACATTGCCCGCCGGGTCGCACATCACCGCATTGTCGGCGCCGCGCGCCTGCACCCAGGCCGCCGCGCGCGAGCCATTGGGATAGAGGCAGCTGGCCTTGGCATCGGTCGGCGCCATATCGAGTGCGGCGCGGCGGAAGGGCGCCATCATCGCCGAAAAACCGCTCCAGGGCGGCAGCGGCGCGTCATAGATCGCCAGGATGAAATCGGTGCTGGTGGGGTCGGGCCGCGCGGCGCCGAGGCCGCGGCGGATGAAGAACATCGGCCGGACATAAAGCTCGGCATCCGGTCCCATGCGGCGAATGCCCTCGCGGCACAGGGTCTCGATCTCCTCGGCCGTGCGGGTGGGGTGCATGTTCAGCGCCAGCGCCGAGCGGATGGAGCGGGCGCAATGCAGTTCAAGGTCGGGCGCGTAGCCGCGGATGGCGCGCGCGCCGTCGAAGATCACCGAGCCGAGCCAGAAGGCATGATCCATCGGGCCCAGCACCTTGGGCTCCTCGGACAACCATTCGCCGCCATACCAATACACGCCTGCCATGTGATGCCTCCCTGTCAGGGCTTTGGGTGTGCCACGTCAGGCGCGGCTGTTGAAGTAGGCGAGGTCGCGCGTGTCGGCCCAGGCCTGGCGGAGTTCCACCGGCTTGCCATCCACGGCGAAGGCCACGCGCGCGATCATCAGCACCGGCGCGGCCGCGGCCAGGCCGAGGCGGGAGGCGACCTGCGCGGGGGCGGCGATCGCGCGCAATTGTTCCTCGATGCGGGTCACGCTCAGGCCGAATTCGCGTTGGTAGAGGTCATAGACCGTGCCGGTGCGGCCGGCGAAGCGCGCGCCGTCCAACCCGGGGAAGAGGGTTTCGGGCAGCCAGAGCTCCTCCAGCATGGCGGGGCGGCCGGCGAGGTGCTGGAGGTGGCGGGCGCGCAGCAGGGCGGCGCCGGGGGCAAGGCCCAGGGTGCGGGCCTGCGGCGCCGTGGCCTTCCGGCGGCTGAAATCGAGGAATCGCGTGTCGGGCAGCACAGGCCGGCCATCGGCGGGGCGCAGATGGAAGAAGCGGAAACTCCGCTCCGGCGTATGCCCGGCCACGAAGGTGCCGCGGCCCTGCTGGCGGGTCAGCGCGCCCTCGGCCACCAGCCCGTCGGTGGCTCGCCTGATCGTGCCTATGGCGCAGCCGAAGCGCTCGGCCAGCTGCTTCTCGGCCGGCAGCGGTGTGCCGGGAGGGAATTCGCCGCGGGCGATCTCGGCCACGATGGCGGCGCGCACCTGGCGCCAGATGGGGGTCTCCGCATTCATGGAAACATCTAGGTCATATAGTTGACCTGGGTTCAATGGGGGCCTAGCGTCGGGCCATTCAACAGGAGGGAATGATGACAATCCATTTCGTCGTGCATGACGAGGGCGACAGCGTGGGCGTCGTCGTCGTCGAGGGGCTGACCGCCTCCAACCGCATCCAGGGCTGGGTGATGGATCAGGACAAGATGATCGACTTCGACGCGAAGTCCGACATCCCCATCGGCCACAAGCTCGCCATCAAGGCGATCAAGGCCGGCGACACCATCATCAAATACGGGGTGGATATCGGGCGCGCCATCGCGGATATCGCGCCGGGCGAGCACCTGCACGTCCACAACGTCAAGACCAAGCGCTGGTAGGGGGAACGACACCATGGGAATCAACCTGAAAGGTGCCGCCTTCGAGGGCTGGCGCCGCGAGAATGGCCGGATGGGCGTGCGCAACCACGTCATCATCCTGCCCGTCGACGATCTGTCGAATGCGGCCGCCGAGGCGGTGGCGAACAACATCAAGGGTGCGATGGCCATCCCGCATTCCTATGGTCGGCTGCAATTCGGCGCCGATCTGGACCTGCATTTCCGCACCCTGATCGGCACCGGCTGCAACCCGAATGTGGCCGGCGTCATCGTCATCGGCATCGAGCCGGGCTGGACCGGCACGATCGTCGAGGGCATCGCCAAATCCGGCAAGCCGGTCGAGGGTTTCGCCATCGAGCAGAATGGCGACATCAACACCATCGCCTCCGCCTCGCGCGCGGCCTATCGGTTGGTGAAGCATGCCTCGCGGCTGAAGAAGACCAAGACCGACATCGTCGAGCTTTGGGTCTCCACCAAGTGCGGCGAGAGCGATACGACCTCGGGCCTGGCGAGTTGCCCCACCGTGGGCAATGCCTTCGACAAGCTGTGGGCCAATGGCAATACGCTGGTCTTCGGTGAAACCTCGGAGATCACCGGCGGTGAGCATCTGGTGGCGGCGCGCTGCCGCACCCCGGAAATCCGCGACCGCTTCATGTTCATGTTCGACCGCTATCAGGCGCTGATCGAGAAGAACAAGACGAGTGACCTTTCCGACAGCCAGCCGACCAAGGGCAATATCGAGGGTGGCCTGACCACCATCGAGGAAAAGGCGCTGGGCAATATCCAGAAAATCGGCAAGCACTGCATCGTCGATGGCGTGCTGGACAAGGCCGAGGACCCCACCCATTCCGGGCTGTGGTTCATGGACAGCTCCTCGGCCGCGGCCGAGATGGTCACGCTCTGCGCGGCCTCAGGCTATGCCGTGCACTTCTTCCCCACAGGCCAGGGCAATGTGATCGGCAACCCCATCCTGCCGGTGATCAAGCTGACGGCGAATCCGCGCACCCAGCGCACCATGAGCGAACACATGGACGTGGATGTGACCGGCCTTCTCCAGAAGACCATGAACATGGACGATGCCGGCGAGGCGCTGCTGGATTGCATGCTGCGCACCGCCGATGGCGAACTCACCGCGGCCGAACTGCTCGGTCACCGCGAATTCTCGCTGACCAGGCTTTACGAGAGCGCGTGATGACCGAGCCCGGCCCGGGGTCCCCCCCGGGCCGGCGCCCTGTCGCACACCAGGGTTGCAATACGTGACAGCCGATTGCCTTGATTGCGCCATGCCTAGCCTGTAGCGGAGTGTGCAGTGCACCATCGGCTGAGCCCAGCCGGCCCGGCCCAACGGAGATTTCCCATGACCGCACCCAAGTTTCTGGCAGCCTTTGCCGCCGCCGCACTCCTCTCCGCCTGCGCTTCCGAGCCCGAGACCGCCGCCGCCACCGGCGCGGGCGGTGGCAATGCCAATGCCAATGCCGGCGCCATCCGCCCGGGCAGCCAGGAAGACCTGCGCGCCAATGTCGGCGACCGCGTCTTCTTCGCCACCGACCGCAGCACCATCCAGGGCGACCAGCGCCCGGTGCTGGAGCGCCAGGCCCGCTGGCTCGGCCAGTTCGCGCAGAACCAGGTCACCATCGAGGGCCATGCCGATGAGCGCGGCACCCGTGAATACAACCTCGCCCTCGGCCAGCGCCGCGCCAATGCGGCGCGCGACGTGCTGGTGGCCTCCGGCGTTGCCGGCAGCCGCATCCAGACCGTGAGCTACGGCAAGGACCGCCCGGAAGCCCTGGGTTCGGATGAGACGTCATGGGCGCAGAACCGCCGCGCGGTGACGGTCGTCCGCTGATGCGCAGGGCTGTCGCGGCATGCCTGATGGCACTGGCCCTCGCGGGCCTGCCCTCACCGTCGCGCGCCCAGATTGAATCGCGTGAAGGGATCGCATTGCAGAACCAGCTTCTGCAATTGCGGCAGGAGCTGGAGCAGCTGCGCGCCCGCGGCGGCTCCGGCCCAGCCCCGGCCGCCAGCGGTCGGTCCGGCGCGGGCAATGAAATGGTCGGTCAGCTGCTCGACCGTGTGAACACCATGGAAGAGGAAACCCGGCGCCTGCGTGGCCGGGTGGATGAGCTGGACAACCGCAACCGCCGGCTCGCGGCCGATCTGCAGAAACTGAACGACGACATGGAATTCCGGCTGCAGCGGGTGGAGGGCGGCGCCGCTGCGGCCCCCGCCGGCCGCCCTGCGGCGGCGCCGGCAGTGCCCCGCCCGGCGGCGCCCACCCCGCCCGGTGTGGCCCCCCCGGCACCGGTGGCCGGGCCGCGCCCGCCGGAACGCGCGCTGTCGGAAGGCCAGGCTGCCCTGGGCCGGCGGGACTTTGCCGGCGCCGAAGCCGCGGCGCGTGAGGCCCTCGCCGCCCGTGGCGGTGCCCAGCAGGCCAATGCGCAGCTTCTGCTCGGCGATGCCCTGGCCGGCCGGCGCGACTGGGGCAATGCCGCCATTGCCTATAACGAGGCCTATACCCGCGCCCGAAACTCGCCCCGCGCGCCCGAGGCGTTGATCGGCCTGGCCAATGCCTTCCAGGGGTTGGGCAGCCGGCGCGAGGCCTGCGACACCTTGGCCGATCTGCGCTCCAATCACCCCAATATCGCGCCGGCGATGCAGGAGCGGGCGAATGCGGTGCGGGCACGGGCGCAGTGCCGCTGAGGCGCCTCCGCGCGGGTTGACCGCGGCGCCGCCGCGCCGGAGCCTGACAGGATGACACTATCCGCAAAGCCGCTCGCCGGCATCAAGGTCGTCGAACTCGGCCAGGTCCTGGCCGGGCCCTTCGCCGGCGCCATCTTCGCCGATCTCGGCGCCACCGTGATCAAGGTGGAAAAGCCCGATGGCGGCGATGACGCGCGCCAGATGGGCGTGGAATTCCGCGATGGCGACGCGCTGATCTTCAAGGATTTCAATCGGGCCAAGCGCAGCCTCGTGCTGGACCTGAAATCGCCGGCCGGCGTGGCGGCGCTGCATGCCGAGCTCGCAGATGCCGACATCATGCTGCACAATCTGCGCCCCGGAGCGGCGGAAAGCCTGGGCCTGGGCGGCGCCGCCGTCACCGCCCGTCACCCCCGGCTGATCTATTGCGAGATGGGCGCCTTCGGCCACAAGGGGCCGCTGGCCGGCCGGCCGGGCTATGAGCCGTTGCTGCAGGCCTATTGTGGCCTCTCCGCCATCACCGGCGCGCCGGACGGCCCGCCCACCCGCATGGGCGCCTCGGTGGTCGACCAGGGCACGGGCATGTGGACGGTGATCGGCGCCCTCTCGGCATTGGCCGAGCGCGCCCGCACCGGGCACGGCGGCGTGGTGAACACCAGCCTGTATGAAACCGCGGTGATGTGGGCCGGCCAGAAGTTGTCAGCCTTCGTCAACCAGGGCGAATTGCCCCAGAAGCATGCCTCGGGCCACCCCGCTTTCGTGCCGTATCAGGGCTTTGACACGGCCGATGCGCCCGTCCTGGTCTGCTGCGGCAATGACCGTTTGTTCGAAAAATTCGCCCGCCTGCTGGGCCGGCCGGATTGGGTGGCCGAGCCCCGCTTCGCCACCAACCGGGCCAGGCTCGCCAACCAGGGCGAACTCCTGCCACAGATCCAGGCGCTGATGCTGCGGCGCGCGCGGCAGGAATGGCTGGCGGCGCTGGAGGCGGCGGGCGTGCCCTGCGCGCCCATCAACACCATCCCCGAATTGGCGGCGGACCCACAGACCGCGGCGCTGGGCCTGCTGCAGGACGTGCCGGGCACCGATTATCGCCTCGTCGCCATGCCGCTGTCCTTCGACGGCGTCAGGCCCGCGATCGTCGCGCCCTCGCCGGCGCTGGGCGAATACGGCCGGGGATGAACCCCGACACCTTCGCCGCTGCCATGGCGGGCTTCGGCCCCGCGCCTGCCCGGGTGGCGGTCGCGGTCTCCGGCGGGCCGCATTCCCTGGCACTGGCCCTGCTGGCCCAGGCCTGGGCCGCGCCGCGCGGCGTGGCCTTGCGCGCGCTGGTGGCGGAGCATGGCCTGCGGGCGGAAAGCGCCGCCGAGGCCGCCGCGGTGGCGGCCATGCTGACGTCACAGGGCATCGCCTGCGAAGTCATCCCCCTGGGCCTGGCCGGTGGCGGGGCGATGCAGGCCCGCGCGCGGGAGGCCAGGCTGGCGGCGCTGCTGGCGGCCTGCCGGCAAGGGCGCGCACCCTGGCTGCTGCTCGGCCATCACCGCCTTGACCAGGCCGAGACCCTGCTGCTGCGGGCCGGCCGGGGCGAAGGCCAGGCCGGCCTGGCCGGCATGCCCGCCCTGCGTCCTCTCGCCGAGGCGCTGCTGTTGCGCCCGCTGCTGGGCACGCCGCCCCAAGCGCTGGAGGCGTTGTGCGCGGCCGCGGGCCTGACCCCGGTGCGCGACCCCAGCAACGACAATCCGGCCTTCGCCAGGATCCGCGCCCGCAGGCGGCTGGCCGATCCGGGCGGCGCGGGGCCGGCGGCCGGCGCCCTGGCCGATGCCGCCGCGGCCTTCGCCGCCCGCCGCGCCCGGCTGGAGGAAGCGCTTCTGGACCGGATGGCTGCGGCGGTGGCGCTGCTGCCCTGTGGCGCGGCGCGGATCGATCGGGCGCGGCTGGGGCGGGACGGGGTCGCGCTCGAACTGCTCGCCCGGCTGCTGCGGGCGGTGAGCGGCGCGGCCCATGCCCCGTCTCACCCGAATGTGAACCGCCTGCTCGCCGCCGGCGCCGGCACATTGGGCGGCGCCTGGTGGCGGCGCGATGGCTGGCTGCTGCGCGAGCCGGCGCTGGTGGCGCCGCCGGTCGAGGCCAGGGCAGGCGCGCTGTGGGATGGGCGGTTTCACCTCGCCGAGGCGATGCCGGGATGTCTTCTGGGGGCGCTGGGCGGGGGTGTGAGGGCGCATTCGTCGCTTCCCGCGGCGCTGCGGTCCGGCTTGCCGGCGGTGTGGCGGGATGGTGAAATCATCGCGGCACCCCATCTGGGAATAGGGAAGGCCTTGCCGTCATTGGTTTTTCGTCCTCAAGGCGGCCCGGTGGGCGCGGTTTTCGCGGCTTTCGCGCATTTGGGGCATTCACCCGGCGGCAATCCGACCTATGTTATGTGAAATGCCCGCGTCATGTGGGCGATAGGAAACCTGAAGCTGTGAGCAATTTCGGCCGGAATCTTGCCTTGTGGGTCATCGTGGCTTTGCTGCTGGTGGCGCTGTTCAACCTGTTCCAGCCCTCCGGCGGCACCGCCAGCCGTGCGCAGATGCAGGTCGCCTACAGCGACTTCCTCAATGAAGTCGGCGCGGGCCATGTGCGTGACGTGACGATCCAGGGGCCGAACATTTCCGGCAGCCTGACCGATGGCCGCAGCTTCACGACCTTCGCCCCGTCCGACCCCGGCCTCGTCGGCCGGCTGACGGAAAAGGGCGTGCGCGTCGTGGCCCGGCCGATCGAGAGCGATGTGAACCCGCTCTTCCAGATCCTCATCTCCTGGTTCCCGATGCTGCTGCTGATCGGCGTCTGGGTCTTCTTCATGCGCCAGATGCAGGGCGGCGGCGGGCGGGCCATGGGTTTTGGCAAGTCCAAGGCCAAGCTGCTGACGGAGAAGTCCGGCCGCGTCACCTTTGAGGATGTGGCGGGTATCGAGGAAGCAAAGTCCGAGCTGGAAGAGATTGTCGAGTTCCTGCGCGACCCCCAAAAATTCCAGCGCCTGGGCGGCAAGATCCCCAAGGGCGTGCTGCTGGTCGGCCCGCCGGGCACCGGCAAGACCTTGCTGGCGCGCTCCATTGCCGGTGAGGCGAATGTGCCATTCTTCACGATTTCCGGTTCGGATTTCGTGGAAATGTTCGTCGGTGTCGGCGCCAGCCGCGTCCGCGACATGTTCGAGCAGGGCAAGAAGAACGCGCCCTGCATCATCTTCATCGACGAAATCGACGCCGTCGGTCGCCATCGCGGCGCTGGCCTCGGCGGTGGCAATGATGAGCGTGAGCAGACGCTGAACCAGATGCTGGTCGAGATGGACGGCTTCGAATCCAATGAGGGCGTCATCATCATCGCCGCCACCAACCGGCCCGATGTGCTTGACCCCGCGCTGCTGCGCCCCGGCCGCTTCGACCGTCAGGTCGTGGTGCCGAACCCGGACGTGAATGGCCGCGAGAAGATTTTGCGGGTCCATATGCGCAAGGTTCCGCTGGCGTCCGACGTGGACCCGAAGGTGATCGCCCGCGGCACCCCTGGCTTCTCCGGCGCCGATCTCGCCAATCTGGTGAACGAGGCCGCGTTGCTGGCCGCGCGCACCGGTCGCCGCACCGTCGGCATGGCCGAGTTCGAGCATGCCAAGGACAAGGTGATGATGGGCGCCGAACGCCGCTCCCTCGTCATGTCCGAGGATGAGAAGCGCATGACCGCCTATCACGAGGCCGGCCATGCCCTCGTTGCCATGCATGAGGAAGAGTGCGACCCCGTTCACAAGGCCACCATCATCCCGCGCGGCCGCGCGCTGGGCCTGGTGATGAGCCTGCCGCCGGGCGACCGCTACTCCAAGCACAAGTCCAAGATGAAGGCCGAGCTGGCCATGGCCATGGGCGGCCGCGTCGCCGAGGAAGTGATCTTCGGTTCCGACAAGGTCTCCAACGGCGCTTCGGGCGACATCAAGATGGCCACCTCCATGGCCCGCATGATGGTCACGGAATGGGGCATGTCGGACAAGCTCGGCATGGTCGCCTATGGCGACAACAGCCAGGAGGTCTTCCTGGGCCATAGCGTGACGCAGACCAAGAACCTGTCGGAGGAAACCGCGCGCGCGATCGACAGCGAGATCCGCAGCATCATCGACGGGGCCTATGCCCGTGCCACGCAAATCCTGACCGACAACAAGCACGAGCTGGAAATGCTCGCGCAGGGCCTGCTCGAATACGAGACGCTCTCGGGCGATGAAATCCGCACGGTGCTGCGCGGCGAACCGGTGGTTCGCAACCGTCCCGATGAGCCGACCAACCAGGGCCGCGGTTCGGTGCCGAGCTCGGGCCGGCCAAATCCCCGCCCGGATACCGGCGGCTTCGCGCCGCAGCCCTCCGGCGGTTGATCTTCGCCGGCTTCCCCTGGGGCGCGCTCCCGCCCCGGGTGATGGGTATCCTGAACGTCACACCGGATAGCTTTTCCGGCGATGGCCGCCTCGATGAGGCGGCCATTTTGCGTGGTGAGGCCCTCATCGCCGCGGGGGCGGAGATGCTGGATATCGGCGGCGAATCCACCCGGCCGGGGGCCTTGCCGGTCTCGCCGCAGGACGAAATCCGGCGCATTGTTCCCGTCATCGAAGCGCTGGCGCCGCGCATTCCCATCAGCATCGACACCCGCCACGCCGCCACCATGGCCGCCGCGCTGCAGGCGGGGGCGCGGGTGATCAATGACGTCACCGCCCTGCGGCACGACCCGGCGGCGCTGGAGGTGGTGGCGCGGGCGGGCTGCCCCGTTATCATCATGCACATGTCGGGCACCGACCCCCGAACCATGCAGGCGCAAACCGGCTACAGCGATGTGGTGGCCGAGGTGACCGCTTTCCTCCTCGCCCGCGCCGCCACCCTGCGCGCGGCCGGCCTGGCCGAGATTTGCCTCGATCCCGGCATCGGCTTCGGCAAGACGCTCGCCCAGAACCTTGCCCTGCTGCGCGCCTTGCCGGCCCTGGCGTCACATGGGTTTCCCGTGCTGCTCGGCGCTTCGCGCAAATCCTTCATCGCCGGCGTCTCGCCCGCCCCGGTCGAGGCCCGGCTGCCGGGGAGCCTTGCCGCCGCCCTGGCCGGCGCCGCCGCCGGAATCGCCTGGCTGCGGGTGCATGATGTGGCCGAGACCCGCCAGGCGCTGGCGGTCTGGGGCGCCATTCACGGCACCGGCAAAACCGCCTAGGCTCATGCCGCCTTGACTGTGTCAGGGCGGCTTGAGCCTGGCTTTGCTTGGCCCGGCAATTGGCGCTCTGGGTGTTTCCACCCAGAGCGATTGCGGGCTAGACACAACCCATGAGCCCGCGAAAACTTTTCGGCACCGACGGCATACGCGGCACCGCCAACCGCGCCCCGATGGACCCCGCCACCGCGCTGCGCCTGGGCCAGGCGGCCGGCCGCTTTTTCAACCGCGGCAACCATCGCCACCGCGTCATCATCGGCAAGGACACCAGGCTCTCGGGCTATATGCTCGAGCCTGCGCTGACCGCGGGCTTCGTATCGGCGGGCATCGATGTCGTGCTGGTCGGCCCGCTGCCCACGCCGGCCATCGCACTCCTCGCGCGCTCCATGCGGGCCGATCTTGGCGTGATGATCTCGGCCAGCCACAACCCCTATGAGGATAACGGCATCAAGCTCTTCGGCCCCGAAGGGCTGAAGCTGTCGGATTCCGATGAGGCCGAGATCGAGGCGCTGATGGCCGGCGACCTCTCCTCGGCCCATGCCGGGCCTCAGAAACTCGGCCGCGCCAGCCGGCTCGAGGATGCCCCCGGTCGCTATATCGAAGCGGTGAAGCAAAGTTTTCCGCGTGGCCGCACGCTGGAGGGGCTGCGCATCGTGGTCGATTGCGCCCATGGCGCGGCCTACAAGGTCGCCCCCACCGTGCTGTGGGAACTCGGCGCCGAGGTGGTCGCCATCGGCGTCTCGCCCGATGGCTTCAACATCAACAAGGGCTTCGGCTCCACCCATACCGGCCCCTTGGTCGAGGTCGTGCGCGAACGCCGCGCCGATCTGGGCATCGCGCTCGATGGCGATGCCGACCGCCTCGTGCTGGTCGATGAGCTCGGCACCGTGGTCGATTGCGACCAGATCCTGGCGCTGATCGCCGATCGGTGGTCGGCCGAGGGCCGGCTCACCGGCGGCGCCGTCGTCGCCACGGTGATGTCCAATATGGGGCTGGAGCGGCATCTGGCGGCGAAAAACCTCGCCCTGCACCGCACCGCGGTGGGCGACCGCTATGTCGGCGAACGCATGCGCGAGGCCGGCTGCAACCTCGGCGGCGAGCAATCCGGCCACATGATCATGAGCGATTTCGGCACCACCGGCGATGGCCTGGTCGCGGCGCTGCAGGTGCTGGCCGTGCTGGTGGAGGAAAGCCGCCCCGCCTCCGCGGCGCTGCGCCGCTTCGAGGCGCTGCCCCAAAAACTGGTCAATATCCGCCATGCCGGCGGTGCGCCGCATCGCCGGCCCGACGTGCTGGAGGCCATCGCCGCCGAGGAGACCGCGCTGGGCAGCCGCGGCCGCGTCCTCATCCGCGCCAGCGGCACCGAGCCCGTCATCCGCGTCATGGCCGAGGCCGAGGACGAAGCCCTGCTGGAGGCCACCATGGAGCGCCTTGTCGCCACCATCCGCCGCGCGACGGCAGCATGAAGGGCCGCGTCCTGATCATTGCCGGCAGCGATTCCGGCGGCGGTGCCGGCATCCAGGCCGACATCAAATCCGTCACCGCCATGGGCGCCTTCGCCGCCACCGCCATCACCGCGCTCACCGCGCAGAACACGCTGGGTGTGCATGGCATCGAGGCGGTCTCGACACCTTTCCTGCGGCAGCAGATCCGCGTCGTGCTGGAGGATATCGGCGCGGATGCGATCAAGACCGGCATGTTGCACGACGTGCCCACCATCCTGGCGGTGTGCGAGGACATCCGTGCCCTCGCCCCCACCGTGCCGCTGGTGGCGGACCCGGTGATGGTGGCCAAGGGCGGCCATCGCCTGCTGGCCGAGGATGCGGTGGCGACCCTGATGGCCGAGCTGCTGCCCCTGGCCACCATCATCACCCCCAATATTCCCGAGGCCGAGGTGCTGGCTGGCATGGCCATCCGCTCGGAGGCCGACATGCACGCCGCCTGCGCCCGGCTGCTCAGCCTCGGTGTCCCCGCGGTGCTGCTCAAGGGCGGCCATATGGAGGGCGATGTGCTGGTCGACCTGCTGGCCACCGCCGCCGGCACCCGCCGCTTCGAGAGCGTGCGAATCATGACCCGCCACACCCATGGCACCGGCTGCACCCTGGCCAGCGCCCTCGCGGCGGGGCTGGCGCAGGGCATGGCCATCGAGGATGCGGTGGCCCGCGCGCGCGATTACGTCCGCGCGGCCATGCTGGCGGCGCCGGGCTATGGCGCCGGGCATGGCCCGCTGGATCATTCGGTGACGCTGCGGGCTTGACCATGCGGCACCTGCCACTGCCGCTTTTGGGCAGCGTGCTCGGCCTGGGCGGTCTCGGCCTGATGTGGCGCGTGGCGGCGCGCGAACTCGGCATGCCCGGCTGGATCGGCGAGATAGCTTTGGGCCTGATGAGCCTGATATTCGTCGCTCTCACCGCGCTGCACGGGCTGCGCGCCGCGCGCCACCCCGGCGATGTGCGGGCGGAATTCGCCAACCCCGCGCTGGCGCCCTTCTTCTCCATCTTCAGCATCGGCGGGCTGCTGGTGGCGGCGACGATGACGCCCTATTGGCCGGCGTTCGCGCGCCTGCTCTGGGAGGGGTCGGTCATCATCCAGCTCGTGCTGGGCGCCATCCTGCTGTCGCGCTGGCTGCGCGGTGCCGCCGATCCCGCGCTCATGGCGCCGCCGCTGATCATCCCCTTCGTCGCCACGATCCTGGCCGCGCTGTTCGGCGGGCCGCTCGGCCACCCCGAATTGTCCTGGGCTATGCTGGGCATCGGTCTGCTGTTCTGGCTGCCCTTGCAGACGCTGCTGCTGCACCGCCTGCTGGCCGGGCCGCCGTTGCCTCTGGCGATGCGCCCTTCGGTGATGATCCTGCTGGCGCCGCCTTCGGTCCTGGCGCTGGCGCTGATCGCGCTGGAGGGGCAGATCGGCCCGGGCGCCCTGGCCTGTGCCGGCCTCGCCACCCTCCTCGCCGCGGCGCTGGCGCTGATGGCCGGCCATATGACGCAGGCGGGCTTCAGCCTGGCCTGGTGGAGCTTCACCTTCCCCGCCTGTGCCTATGCCGCGGTGCTGATGGAAGTGCTGCCGGCGCGGATGGGCTGGGCCGGCATCGCGATCTCGGCCGTGGCCCTGGCCGTGGCCAGCGCGATCGTGCTGCGGGTCTGCTGGGGCACCTGCCGCCTCGCGATGAGTGGCGCGCTCACCCGCGCTCCGGCCTGATTCAGCCCGGCCAGACGCCGCCCATCGCTTCCGTCAAGCGCGCCGCGGCGGCGCGCACGGCGGGGCCGAAGCTCTCGATCCGCGCATCGGTCACCCGCACCGTGGGGCCTGAGACCGACACGCCGCCCACCGCCTCGCCGAACTCGTTGAAAACGGCCGCCGCGACGCAGCGCATGCCGGCATTGCGCTCCTCGTCATCGATGGAATAGCCGCGGGCGCGGATCGCCTCGAGATCGGCCAGCAGGGCGCTCCGGGTGGTCAGGGTCTTGTCGGTGAAGCGTTCCAGCTTCAGCCGCTTGAGCAGCGCGTCGCGCGCGCGGGGCTCGGCATGGGCCAGGATCGCCTTGCCGATTCCCGAGCAATGCAGCGGGCTGCGGGTGCCGGGGCGAAAGAAGGCGCGGATCGCCTCATGCGTCTCGACCTGGCTGACGAAGACCACGCAATCGGTGTCGGCGACGGCGAGGTTGGCGGTCTCGCCCGAGGTCATCATAAGGGCCTGGATGATGGGGCGGCCCTGCTCGGCCAGCTTGCGGCGGCGCAGGAAGGCGCTGCCGATGCGAAAGGTCTCGATGCCGATGAACCAGAGCTGGTCGGTCTCGTTGAACTCCACCATCCCATGCGCCGCCAGCGTGGTGAGCATGCGATAGGCGGTCGAAGGCGGCAGGCCGGAAGCCTGGGCGACCTCGCTCAGCGCCAGGCCGTTGCCCTCGGCCACCAGCCGCAGCAGCGCGATGGCGCGGTCGAGC
>LNFM01005465.1_pt1 | contig 28993 bp, 25 predicted proteins | sample 596031 | NCBI WGS metagenome assembly LNFM01 (sample SAMN04254537, study PRJNA301005) | activated carbon metagenome | isolation source: dual media filters at the Ann Arbor, Michigan drinking water treatment plant | place: USA: Ann Arbor
CTTACACGAGCGGAGTAGCAGGCGACATGGTATCCGCAACCGAGTATGAAAGGCGATAGTCGTGAATAGAAAGTCGCTCACCGTCTTTCGACTTGTCGCCGTTGCAGTGCTGGTTTCACTAGGGATCATGGCGCATTTTACTCTATTGCGTCAGGGCGTCTGTCCGGCCATCCTCGACAGCGGGCAACCAGATTGCAGTATCAATTCGCGCTTGCGCTACTTTAGTCAGAATCTAGGCGTGACCGCATTTGGTTTCTTTGTGTCTTTTTGCATGGGTGCATTTGGATCTGTTGCTTTTTTCTCGGCCATAGAAAGATACCGCAAGGATCCGCCTCAATAGTCGTTGGGTCCGTGATGTCAGCGAAACTGGCCTTGAGATGTCGTCGCGGATAGGCATTTGAAAATGCACTACAGTCACTGACCCAGCCCCCTGATCCGGGCCGTTTATTTGGAGACTCCGTTCGCCTTTCTTTCTGGTTGGGGGTTGGTGGTCAAGGCCCGCTGAGCGGAGCTCTTGCGTAGCTCAGGCGAAGCGGGCCGGGCGCGCCTGGTGTTGTCGGCGAACACAGCCGGAGCGAGGCCGCCGAGGGATGTATGTGGACGGACGGTGTTGTAGTCCATTCGCCACGTCTCGATGATGCGACGAGCTTCGCTGAGCCGGTCGAACAGATGCTCGTTGAGGCACTCGTCTCGCAGTCGGCCATTGAACGATTCCACGAACGCATTCTGCGTCGGCTTTCCCGGTGCGATGTAGTGCCATTCGATCCCAGCGTCCTTCACCCATTTCAGGATCGCGTGACTGGTCAGCTCCGTGCCGTTGTCAGAGACGATCATCTGAGGACGCCCGCGCTGGTCGATCAGCCGCGAGAGCTCTCGGGCTACTCGGATGCCCGACAGCGAGACATCAACGACCGTGGCCAGGGCCTCGCGCGTGAAGTCATCGACGACGCAGAGCGTCCTGAACCGCCTGCCATCACTCAAGGCGTCTGAGACGAAGTCGAGGCTCCATCTCTGGTTCGGTCCCTCGAGGAGCTGCATCGGCTTGCGGGTGCCGACCGCGCGCTTCCGGCCGCGCCGGCGCTTCACCGCGAGGCCTTCCTCCTGGTAGATCCGGAACACCTTCTTATGGTTGGCGCCAAGCCCTTCACGGTCGAGCAGGATGCCCAGCCGGCGGTAACCGAACCGGCGGCGCGTCGCAGCGAGGGCGCGCAGACGCTCACGCATGGCCGCGTCATCGCCTGCCTGTTTCTCATATTGGAACGTTGATCGATCCAGCTCAGCCAGCTTGCAGGCCCGACGTTCGCTCAGCTCGTGCACCTCCATCAGGTGCTGCACGGCCTTGCGTTTGACATCGGGCGTCAGAAGTTTTTTGAGGCAAGATCCTTCAGCGCTGCATTGTCCAGCATCGCCTCCGCCAGTAGGCGCTTCAGCTTGCCGTTCTCGGTCTCCAGCGTCCGCAGCCGCTGGGCGTCCGACACCGTCATCCCGCCAAACTTGGCCTTCAGCTTGTAGAAGGTCGCGTCCGACAGACCGTACTTCCGGCAGATGTCTGCCGTCTTCACGCCGCTCTCGTGCTCCCGGATCATCGCAATGATCTGCTCGTCTGTGAATCTGCTCTTGCGCATGTGTCATCCTCTCTAATCGAGAGAGTCTGCAAAATCATGGCCGGATTTCCGGGGGCTGGGTCATCACCTCAAGGGTAATGTTAGCGGAACCGGTATGTGAAGCCGCCGGGCGGCGCGGTTAGCCTTGGAAATTGAACCCGAAGCTATTCAGTTACTTTCAGATCTCGCCTGAGATCATCCAGACGACCACACGGCGTAGTCTCACTTTCGAAGATAGAGCTCTCAAAGTCATTCTGTCAGTGAGAATTTGAACGTCCGTCTTCGGCGAAGTCCGGCCTGGATCCCCTAATGCGGCGGAACGGCTGGACTGAGGTGACCCTGCCAGATGGCAATCCCTTCGATCCGAGCCGACCTGGCCCATTTGCGCCGCTCAAGAACCGAATGCGCCCGAGTTTTTTTTCGGGGGCTTGGGTGCACGGAACGTGCTTTCGACTGCCGGCGATCCAGCGCACCCTTGCCTCCGCGCAGTGCCGCTCCCCCTCACTTGCCGCCCATTCAGTTCTATGTAGACTTCCGAAATCTGGCAGGCGAAATCCTGCGCCCGGGGGAAGAGAGAAATGACGTCTGAGGTGCACCGTGGTCGGCTGGCCAAGTTGTTTGGCGTTCTTCGATTTGCGGTCCTGGCAGCGGCACTCACCCCCGCCTCCCTTGTCGCCCACGCTCAAGCATTCACACTGCCGCCGCCGGAGAAAGTGCCCACCTTCCTCGGCATCGACCTGCCGCTGCGCCCGGGTGAGCGGCTGGTGCCCTTGGGCAATAGCGGTTGTTCGATGGTCGTTTTCGCGCCCAAATCCGAGCACTACGAGGCTCATCGCAACTTATGGAAAAATTGGGAGTGGTCGGGTGCGTGCCGATTTGGTCTGATCCATGGCAATGGCAAACTCTCAATTCCGAACAGCGGCTCATATGCGCAAGATATCTCGGCGATCTACGGAATGAGGTATTTTCCTGCACGGTATCAGAATGCGTATGGATCCTATAGCTTTGCATATAGCGGCGAGGCATTCAGCGATCTAAGTTCCAAGCAGAGCGATTTGTCCGGATCCGGTGATTTCGATAGTCTGGACAGCTTCGAGAAAACTTCAGGGAACAAGTTCGGAGTTGGACTGAGTGCGTTTGACACAGCGGCAAACGCCCGAACCGTGTTGGTCCAGAGCGATGACGTTTCATACGTCTGCGAAAACGACAATCACGACATTTACAAGCCCTTCGCAAAGGAGGTCAAAAGGGTCTGCTCGAGAAATCAGGCAGGACAATTCGTCGTGTACCGCAGGGAAGGCTCTGCTGTTTTCAGTTACGCGAATCCTTTCGTTTGGTTGAAAGCCTGTCCACTCAAAAAGGGCTCCAGTGAAGCCGATTGTACTGCTCTCATGCGCGAGGCGATCGGAGAGCACTACGGCGAGATCGAGGCGGTAATGGAGGGCAGCCCGGCGGCGCGCGCCGCAATGATCCAGGAGGTACTGAACCGCTACGCACCTCTTGAGGCTGCGGTTGAAGCAAGGCTGAAGGACAAGGTCGCAGCTGGGGGCGCGCAGTGATGAGCAAAAGACAACAATTCGCGAAGACCTGCCGTGCCCTTGTGTTTGCCAGCCTGCTTGGCTTGCTCGCCAGCCCGGCTGTGGCACAAGCCAGCGGCTATGACGCCAACTGCGATCCGCGCAACTACACCGCCGACGAAATGCTGCAGCAGGAACTCTGCTCGGCGCATGTCGGCTGCCGGCTCACCCAGAAAGCGGTGACCTCGGCCTGCAAGGTGAAAGACTTCTTCTCCAGCCTTGGCGGCGTCCTCGGTGGGCGCAGCACGCCGGACAATCTCGATGTGCTTGAGGCTCTGAACCAAACGGAAGTGCCCCAGACTTCCGGGGTCAAGAAGACCAATGCCAGCGCCCGACCTTACTACGAAGGCTCGCGCTTGCCGTCTTATGACCGGACCAACGCGGCCCAGATCAGCGTGGAGCCCCCGGTGGACGGACGCCCGTCCGGTTCTCTCAACCAAGACAAAGATCTTACGATCCGCTGGTTTGAAGGCACGGGCGCGCGCAATGCGTCGAACCAGCTTTCCGGCAATGGCGTGCAGATCGAGTCCACGGGTCGGATCAGGGCAGGCATCCTGATTGATGACGCCATCGGCGGCGGCGGAATCGCTCGCACGCCGGATGCCTCCTGGGCAGCCGGAAATTTCAAGTCCGGCCGTCTTGAAGGGGATGGATACCAGCTCAAGTCCGACGGGACTGGCAATGCACCCGTTCTGGAGGGCACCTTCAAGAACAACCAGCCCGACGGCATGATGCTGGCGACATATCCGGACTTCAGTTCACGGAAGGAACTGTGGAAAGATGGTAAGCTGATCGTTGCCGGACCCAAGGTGGCCAAAGGTCAGGTGCCGCCCACTCCCAAGACGGCTGAAGAGGAAGCCGCCGAGAAAGCCGCTGCCGACGCGGCTGCCTTCTCCGCCCAGCTCGCCAGCGAAAAGAACCCAGGCGCCCTTTACGCCCTCGGCGACGAATGGGCCGAAAAGGGCGACATGGCCAAAGCCAAGTCCGCCTGGCGCGAACTCGTCAAGCGCTTCCCGGACAGCCCGCTCGCCATCAAGGCCACGGACAGACTGTCCGGCGGCGGCGCCGCATCCACGTCGGCGCCTTCATCCACCTCGGCGCAATCGGCCGCGTGTACCGGCAGCCCCGCAGAGGCGCTCGACACCTATAATCGGGAGTTCTTCGAGTTCCAGAATGCCTATCCGCATAACCCCAATTGGGGCATGCGCGACAATTACAAGTATTCCCTGTTCGCAGGTGAAAAAGGATTGCAGATTCTTGAGCGTCTAAAGGCTTGCTTGTCCCCGCAGGACTACGCCGCCAACAAGTCGGCCCTCTCCGGCGTCGTGACGGCAGGCCGCGACGGCTGCCGCGCCACATCCAACGATGGTGGCAGAGGCTGCGTGGCGGAGTATCCGTGACGGCGGCGTATTGGGCGCACTGGACTGCGTCAGGCCACAGATCTCAATTCGTCACCTGCGGACACTGAGATTGCTCGGTTCGTTTGAACAAATGTCAGACAGCGGGGGTCACAGCAGGTTGAGAAAACGCATGCTGCGATGCTTCGCCAACGACTGCTATCGGCGATCTCCGGCCTGGTGCAGGTGAGACGGTCGAATGACACGATCGGGTTGAGCCTGCCGTTACCCCATCCGCACGAGGGGAGCCGACCTGGCCCTTTGCTGCCGGTTGCGACGGGCTTTGCGAATGTCTGGTCGCGAGGGCGACAGGAACGAAGTACCTTATCAATCCGAACCGATAATCGGAGCGGGCCGTGGGCGCCGCAGGCCCTTGCCCAACGCCGCCAATTCAGCGAGTTTTTCCGCCCTGAAGGCATTCTCAAGGGGACGGTCTTGAAACGATTCTTGCTGGCTTTGGTTCTGATGGGTTCTTGCGCTGTGGCCACTTCGGCCCAGACTGTGACGGGCGGGGCAAAAGAGGCGCTGCCCTTTTCCTGCCCACCCGGGACTGCGGGCCAGGAGCTGCTTTACTTTCGTGGCACGTCCCTCGCACCGAACCTGCAAAACGGCCTGCACCGCGTCAGCGTGAAGTATCCACCTGCCGGCAAATGCGGGCATGAGCCTGCGCTGGAGGGGCTCTGGAACGATAACGGTACTCCCGTGATCCCGTCGATCTATGCCGCGATGCAGCCCTTCTCGACGACGCTGGCGATTGCGAGGCGGACCGACGGCGTGACCGTCTTCATCGACCTTGCGACGAAAGCGGAGAAGCCCTTTCCATACATCCGCTACTTGCGGGACAAGGATATCGCGGTCTTCGGCATCGTGTCCGATGACCCTGAAACACAGACCTCCGACATCGCGATGCTCTCGCGCGAGACGGGCGAGCCGATTGCGCAGTTCGAGCGGATCATCGGCGTGATCAACACGGAGATGGTCGGCGCCCTGGACTGGCGCAAACAGGCGACGCCCTTACGCCAGCGAACCGAGGATGGTGGAGAGCAGGTCATCTGGGTGAATGCCGAGGGCATTGTGAACCGGATATCACCGCCTGTGACGACGGCCTTTGCATACAACACGAGAGAGGTTTTGGAAGTTGTAGGGCCTTCGCCATTTCCGGATCTCTGGCCGGAGATGTTCGTGCCCGTGCAGGGAAGCGGCGAGCGCTGGCCGTTGCCGGCGGACGTGCTAGGCTTTGCGTTCGATCCCCTCCGCTCGGACCGTCAGGTCGCCTTTTTGAAGCGTGGGACGCAGACGCTGATCTATACAGGAAGAACGCCGTTTTTCCTGAACCCGGATTACCGCAGGGGATGGAGCCTCGATAAAGGCGCGGACCTGTATTTCGAGAACATGGCCATCGTTGCGCCGAAACAGAAACCGGTCGCTGAATACACGGCCGAACGCTACGCGGTGGTGCGTGAGCCGGGCGCGGCCGGGTGGAAACCGCTTGGCATGGAACTGCCGGATCCAGGCTTCACCCGACCGACGCCCCAGGCGGCGCTGGATGAAGCGATCATTGCCTATAACGCCCGCATGGAGAATGGCGGGTTGGCGGAACTTGCGGCGCGGCAAGCGGCAGAGAAGGCCGCATCCGACCGGGCGATGGCGAAGTGGCAGGCCGAACGCGATGCCGAGGCGGCGCGCTATCAGGCGTTGGTCAAGAAAGCCAGGACGTCCAACGTGAGTTTCACCGATGACGAACTTCGCTTCGCCTTCGAATATGAAGCCGCGAGCTTCAACAGTGATTTCAGATACGCGGCGCCGGACTATTGGGAACGCTATCAGGGCCTGAAGATCGTCGATGAGCTTCGCGCGCTTGCGGTCACGCTGCGCCAGCAACCCCACGAGACCACGATCTATGAAGCCGAGCGCCGGGCACGGAGCATCGGCGATCTGGCGCTGCAAGCCTTCGCGCAGGCCTATCCTCTCAAGGATACGCAGTCGAAAGTTATCCTGTGCAGTGCGGGGCAGACCGATCATTGTTACAAGCCGCCCATCGCTGCGTCGGTGTATCAAAGCGCAGGGTATGACGGAAACGCGGCGATGGCCGCTTCGGACAAGGCGCACGAGGCGTTCATTGCCCGCGAACGCGCGATCAACACGGCCAACTGCGCGCGTGCGAGCATGGGCGCCATCATAGGCTGCGGTCAGCCGTAGGTTTCGGCGCGCGACTTTAGCGTTTCATCCTGACCTGCCTCAGGATTTGCGGACCAAGCGCAACGCGTGAATGACCGCTGTCGGCGATCTGCGGCCTGGTTCCGGTGAAGTAACCGAATGACGGGACAGAGGCGACCTTGCCGGATGCCCAAACCGACTGTGAGAGCCGACCTGGCCCTTTGTGCCCATGCGATTTTCCGGGCTCAAGTTCACGTGAATACAACGCCTCCCGGACCAATGCCGCTCGAGAGTTAACTATCCTTTAGGGCGAATTGCGCCAGTTTAGTAAGCGTCCGGCCTGACCGCCCTTGAGCTGATCAGTTCCCGAATTTCCAGGGCGCGAGTTCTGCGACGCGGTTGATCGGATGATCAGCGATCCTGCGGGTCGACGTCATTCAGCTTGGCGGTCTCGATCAGCGTGTAGGCGATGGCTGCGTTATGTCCTCCGCCCTCGGAGCCTGCGAACATCCAGTTTTTACGGCCTATCGCGAGCCCGCGCATGCCGCGCTCAGCGGCATTGTTGTCGATCTCGAGATGTCCGTTCGAGAGATAGACTTCGAGCCGCGGCAGGCGTGTGAGTGCGTAGCGGATGGCCTTCGCCAGATCCGACTTGCCGGAGATCTTCGGCAGCTCTGATTGCAGCCAGCGGATGAGGTCGTCGAACACGGGCCTCGCCTTCGCCTGGCGAACCGCGGCACGCGTGTCTGGCGGCTGGCCTCGTATCTCTGTCTCGACCGCGTAGAGCGCGGCGATGCGGGTGAGCGCTTCGGCAGCGATCGGCGTGCCCTTCGACTGAGCCTCCTCGAAGAACTTGCGCCGGATGTGGGCGAGGCAGGCGACTTCCGTGATCGTGCCAGACCGGTAGAGCTCTTCGAACCCTGCATAGCCATCGGCATGCATGAACCCGGTATAGCCCTTGAGGTGCTCGGCCGGGCGGATGCCCTTCCTGTCCATGCTGAACCTGTAGAACGCCGCTGGCGGCGCGTCCGAGCCCCAAGGGTGCTCATCGCGTGCGTAGACCCAGACGCGGCCGGTCTTTGTCTTGCCGTGGCCCGGCGAGAGGACATCGACGGGCGTGTCGTCGGCATGGAGCGCGGCGCCGGCCCGGACATGCGCGCCGATCGCTTCGGCGAGTGGCTCCAGCAGGGCAGCGGCCTTGCCGACCCAGTCAGCCATCGTGGAGCGTTCGAGATCGATCCCTTCGCGGGCGTAGATCTCGCTCTGGCGGTAAAGCGGCAGGTGGTCGGCATACTTGGAGACCAGCACATGCGCGAGGAGCCCGGGACCGGGGCGTCCGCGTTCGATCGGGCGCGAGGGCAGCGGCGCCTGGTGGAACCGTTCGCAGCAGCTGCAGGCCATGCGTGGACGGATGATCCTGTTCACGACGAACCGGCCGGGGACGTACTCGAGCTCTTCGGTGACATCCTCGCCGACACGCTTCAGCTTGCCCCCGCAATCCTCGCAGGCCTCGCCTGGCTCAAGCAGTTGCTCGGTTCTGGGAAGATGATCCGGCAGCGGCTTGCGAACCGGCTTGTCCTTCGGTGCAGGCTCAGGCTCCGTGGCAGGAATGGCGACGCTGTGGGTGATCTCGAGATCCTCCAGCATAAGCTGGAGTTGTTCGAGGCCTTCGGCGGAGGACCCGAACCGGTCGCGGAGCTGCTTGTCGAGGCGCGCCTTTAGCTTGGCAATCATCAAGGCATGATGGCGTAGCTGTGCATCACGCCGCGCGACCTCCTGATCAAGCTGGGCGATCTCGAGGTCACGCTGCTTCAGGTCGGCGTCTCGCTGCGCGATAAGCGTGCCCTGCGCGGCGATCATCGCCTTCAGCGCCTCGATGTCATCGGGAAGATCAGCCACGTCCGACATGCAGCAGAATCTACCCTGCTTTGCAGCGCCGGTGAATCCAGAAAATCGCGCTACCCTGTCGTCAGCGGCCGCCAGGTCTGCTGCGTGATGCGCCAGTCGATGCCCTCAAGCAGCATCGAGAGCTGGGCCTGGCTGAGATGCACCTTGCCGTCCTTCGCGGCGGGCCAGACAAACCGGCCGCGTTCGAGGCGCTTCGAGAACAGGCAGGCCCCCTGCATGTCCCACCAGATCACCTTCACGAGGTCACCGCGCCGGCCGCGGAACACGAACAGGTGCCCGGAAAAGGGATCTTCCGCGAGCACCTTCTCAGCCAGGACAGCGAGGCTGCCCCAACCCTTGCGCATGTCCGTCACGCCGGCTGACAGCCAGACCTTGGTCGACGCCGGAACCGGGATCATCGCTCGAGCCCGCGGACAAGATCGCAGAGACGGGCAACATCCAGCCCGCCTTCGACGCGCACCTTGCAGCCGCCCGGTGTCGTGATCTCAACGCGGACTTCTGCGGGCGCGGGAACTGCCGGGCGTGAGATCTTCAACGGCAGCGGGCCCGGATCCGCTGTGATCGTCACCGGCAGGAAATCGACACCAGGATCCGGTGCCGAAGAAAAGCGAGGATCGCGCAGCCACTTGAAGATCAGGTTGGCGTTCACGTCATAGCGCCGGGCGACCTGCGCAACTGACACACCTGGTACCCGGGTCTGCGCAATGATCCGGATCTTCTCCACGTCATCCCAGAAACGACGCTTCCGCTTGTCCGTCATCGATAGACCCGCCCTGGTGCCCACTATCGATAGTGGACACCATCGCCCTCTATCGAACACACCAGCATCAATGGATCAGAGAAGGCCGCAAGGTCGGTCAGGCCGGACGCTTACGCCCTTGCGCATAGGTGAGCGCATCGAGCAGCGCTGCCTCGGCTTCTGTCAGTGTTTCGCTGCCTGCCTGGCCGACCAGGCGGCGCGCTGCCAGATCGAATGAAACAGAACCGATCAGGACAGCGCCTGAATTTGGAATTCGATCAATGTTTCTGGGATTCATGATACGTTGGACTCGGGCGTGCAGTTCCTTCACGCTGATCGGCTTCACGAGAAAGTCATCGGCGCCCTGGAGCAAGAGCTGCGCACGGAAGTCGCCATCACCCCAGCCAGAAACAAGAATAACAGGGATCGCACTGGTGCGGCGAATATCTGCCAGGATTTCTGATCCATCGGCATCAGGAAATTTGAGATCGAGAACCACGCAGTCTACAGGCCGGCTGCTACGAGCAAAGAGGGCGCCCCAAGCCTCTTCGTACGAGATGAAGCATTCAACCTCATCTTCAGGTTCCGGCCAGTTCAATTGAATCGTGCGAGCGACCAACGGATCATCATCGATCACGGCTATCCGCATGGCTGAGCTACCAAAACAGGAGTTTCTGCAAACATTTGTGATCCGCACTAGGTCTACATGTGAGCACGCGTCAATGCGTGACAACCGCAGGGCTGACACAATGCCGCAAATGCGACTTGTTCTGACTTCCTGATCAACTTTGCGATACCTGACGCAGCTGTTTCAGCAACCTTGAATGTTCTCAATAAAAGTTCTCCTTTTGGATTTACCACGCTGCAATGCAGCATTGGTCGGCCTTTCCATTCGCCTTTCAACCCGGAGCCTTTTCGTATTCTATCTGTCTACGGAATATTGCGAGGTTTAAGCTCGGGCACCATAGCGTTTACAATGCCGATTTCCACGTCGGAAAAGTACACAAAGGTTTACAGGCGAGCATTCCCTACGGCCCCTGCTCAAGTGCAACCTGGGAGCATGGATCTGGCGGTCAAAGGCGCGCCCAGATCATTGTTCAGGAGCTTGTAACCAGGACCTCCTATGCAACCGCGATGCAGGCCCAAGGCCGCACCGCTCTTCATCCAGGCAAGGAGCCTTCTAGCTCGGGGTGCGGACGTTTCCGGATGCGTGTTCCAGGAACCATTGATACGTCGCCGCGATACCGTCTTCGAGCGAAATCGACGGGGTCCACCCCATCGCGCTGAGGCGGGCGGCAGACATCAGCTTTCGCGGCGTGCCGTCGGGCTTGGTGAGGTCATGCTCGATGGCGCCGGTGAACCCGACAATCCGGCAGATCAGCTGTGCAAGCTCCAGGATGGTCACGTCCGTGCCGGAGCCGACATTGATGTGCAGCTCACCGGAATAGGATTTCAGCAAGAAGACGAGGGCATCGGCGCAGTCATCGGCATGCAGGAATTCGCGGCGCGGCGTGCCGGTGCCCCAGATCATGATGGCGCGGTCACCGCGCTGCTTCGCTTCATGGACCTTGCGGATCAGCGCCGGCAGCACATGGCTTGTGTTGAGATCGAAATTGTCGCCGGAGCCGTAGAGGTTTGTCGGCATCGCGGAGATGTAGTCGCGCCCATACTGGCGCCGGTAGGCCTGGACCAGCTTGATGCCGGCGATCTTGGCGATGGCGTACCACTCATTGGTCGGCTCGAGCGGACCGGTGAGGAGGGCTTCCTCATCGATCGGCTGGTCTGCGAATTTCGGATAGATGCAGGAGGAGCCGAGGAACAGCATGCGGTTCACCCCGGCCCCGTGCGCGGCGGCCGTGATGTTCGCCTCGATCATCAGGTTGTTGTAGAGAAACTCTGCCGGGTACGTATCATTTGCGAGGATGCCGCCTACCCGCGCCGCCGCCATCACGACCGCGTCCGGGCGGGCATCCGCCATGAACCGCTCGACCTCGACCTGGCGCAGCAAGTCAGCCTGCTCGCGGCCCGCGGTGATCACTTCGCAGCCTTCGCGCGCCAGCCGGCGCACCACGGCGCTGCCGACCATGCCCTTGTGGCCGGCCACGAAGATGCGCTTGCCCGTCAGGTCCTGCATTTCAGGCGCCGCGCCTCTCCGCTTCACCCGCCATGACCTTCAGGTCTGCCTGCACCATCTCACGCGCCAGTTCGCGCACGGAGGTCTTGTGATGCCAGCCGAGCTTCTCCTGCGCCTTGCGCGGGTCGCCGAGCAGCAGGTCCACTTCGGTGGGGCGGAAGTAGCGCGGATCGACTTCGACCAGGCACCGGCCTGTCTTCTTGCAATGGCCTTTTTCGTCGACGCCCTTACCGCGCCACTCGAGCTCGATGCCGCATTCCTCGAAGGCCCATTCGACAAAGGTGCGCACGTGGGTCGTCTCGCCGGTGGCCAGCACGTAATCGTCGGCCGCGTCCTGCTGCAGCATCCGCCACATGCCCTCGACATACTCCTTGGCATGGCCCCAGTCGCGCTGGGCATCGAGATTACCGAGGTAGAGCTTCTCCTGCTTGCCGAGATGGATGGCGGCAGCGGCGCGCGTGATCTTGCGCGTCACGAAGGTCTCCCCGCGCAGCGGGCTTTCGTGGTTGAACAGGATGCCGTTCGAGGCATGCATGCCATAAGCCTCGCGGTAGTTCACGACGATCCAGTAGGCATAGAGCTTTGCGGCGGCATAGGGCGAGCGCGGATAGAAAGGTGTCTTCTCGGACTGTGGCACTTCCTGCACGAGGCCGTACAATTCCGAGGTTGATGCCTGGTAGAAGCGGCACGTCTTCTCAAGACCAAGGATGCGGATCGACTCGAGAAGGCGCAGGGTGCCTATACCATCGGCGTTCGCGGTATACTCCGGCGTCTCGAAGCTCACCTGCACATGGCTCTGGGCCGCAAGGTTGTAGATCTCGTCTGGCTGCGTTTCCTGAACGATCCGGATCAGGTTCGTCGAATCCGTCATGTCGCCGTAGTGCAGTGTCAGGCGCGGATCGGCGACATGAGGATCCTCATAGATGTCTTCGATCCGCCCCGTGTTGAAACTCGACGAACGCCGCTTCACGCCGTGTACGACGTAGCCCTTGCCAAGAAGAAGACGGGCAAGATAGGCCCCGTCCTGCCCGGTAACGCCCGTAATCAGAGCCGTCTTCGTGCGTTTCATTTCCTTGCTCGCTTTCCGGATCGGTGAAACATCCGCGCTTCGTCCGTCTGGCAGCGTTTCAAGAGCAGGCGCGCCGGTTCAGCAAGCACAAACTTAAATGACCCGCGCAGGAAGCCCGTCAACGCTCAACTGCCCAAGCCGCTGGCGGCAGTTGCCCGCAGACCACCCAGCGGATCCACGCGGCAGCAAGGCGCGGCGCGCCGGGCCGGCTGCAGCGGCCAGGGTTGGGCGGCGCGGAAAGGCCGCCGGCAGCCTCGCAATGCGCTTCAGGCGGACTCGCGCCAAGATAGGTCCGGAGCTGGCAGGCTTGCTGCAGGCAGGCCAGAAGCTGGCGCAGACGTCTGGCAAGGTTCAGACGCGACGGATACCGGCGAGGCTGCAGGCTTGTCCTTAGGGTTACCGAAATCTGGGCCTAATATCTTGTATTTTAGACATATTATCGGGCGCCGGCAACGGTCAGCACCCTTAGGGGTTCTAGTTTGAACCAAGTCCGGGGACCGAGTCGTCGCAACCGCAAGGGTAGATATTAACCATTTGTTAACTTTTAGGCTTGCGCACCTTTCGTGCCCCTTGGTAGAAAGTACACAAAGGTCTTTCAAAGGGGTAATGGCATGCGGCTGGCAGTCAGGTTTGTTTCGCTCATGAGCTTGCTCATCCTGATCGGGCTCGTCCTTACAGGCTCCTTCCTAGCCTTCGAGGATATCGCAGCGGTCGGAGGCGTCTCGTCTTCGGTCTGACGCGCTCTTTAAAGTAGTCGGTGTGAACCGATTTGGAAGCGCCGGGAGCCACGGCCGGGAAGTCGCGCAGCGAGCACATCGGATAGGGGGCAAAGCGGCGAGAGCCCGGCTGCCAAGGGGGACTAGGCCGTACGTGACGCCTTCCGGGGGACGCCTGCCGAGAGTACGGCTACTTCGTCCCCCTCAAGCCTGACGGCCGACAGAATACCGCTCATGTAGGCCCCGGTGTCCACACCGATACGGTTCGGCCGCAAGGTGACTTCGGGGCTGATCGTATGGCCATGAACGATGACGGCGCCGAAATCTGACGGAGAGTCGAGAAACTCTTCCCGGATCCATCTCAGATCCGCTCCCGACTGCGCGGAGAGGCTTATGCCAGGGCGAATTCCGGCGTGCACGAAGACATAGTCACCAAAACGGACGCTATCTACAAAGGTGTGCAGGAAGCCGAGATCCTCGCTCGGCACTCTGCTGCGGATCGTTGCCTCGAGCAGTTTGGTATTCCGCAGGTTCAGGCTCTCCGGATCAATCCCGTAACTGCGCACAAAGGCCGCCCCGCCATAGCGCAACCAGTCCGGGATGGTTTTTGGATCACCGCCCAGGGCGCGCAGGACAACTTCCTCGTGATTTCCGCGGAGGATGATCTGATGTCCGAAATCCACAGGCCGGTCCCGGAGGTGCCGGATCACGTCGCGGCTCGCCGGCCCGCGGTTGACGATATCTCCTAGAAAAATGACGATGCAGTCTGCGGCAGGACGGGCGAAATGATCGGCCTCGATACGCTGCAGGAGCGAGCACATTTCCTGGTAGCAGCCGTGAACATCTCCGATCGCATAGATACGGATGCCCGGCTTTACCCGTGGCCTGCGTTGAATCTCTTCGGTTATCGTCAGGTCCACACGCACCACCTTCATCAGAATGCACGACAAGCCGCCCTGCCCAATTGCGAGGCAGGTGCGCTCAATTGGCAACATGCGACGGCAATTAAGTCTAATAAAGTCTAAATTCGACTTGATTCGCGTCTCTGGGTTAGGTCTACCTCTACCTAGTAGATAAAAATTCGGGTGGGTCACAATGAGCAGGACGCCTTTCAGGCCGCGCGCGCAGTTTGTGCCCGGCCGCAGTCGGCAATGTCTGAGCACGTCATTTGTGCGCAATGACAGAGCGTTCCCGGGCCGGGTCAATCACCATTCAGCCTCGCGCCAAGCCCTTATCGGGCCTTGCACCGAACGTTCTGGTCCAGGTTCCCACTTTCGCAGCGGGCGAACGGGATGAACGCGCCTGTTCGTCATGTAACGCTCAACGACGCGCGCCTGCTTTCGGGCTCTGTCGGAGCAAGGATTGCCGGCGTGCTGGCCAGCACCCGGTTCCAGCTTGTTGCGGCGCTGGTCACCGGAATTCTCTTGCCGGCGCTGCTGCGCCAGCATTTCGAAAACTACCGCGACGACGTCCTGAGCTACAACACCACGGTCCTTGGAACAGCCGCCGCGATCCTGTTCGGTTATTTGATCTACCGGAAAGTCACGAGCCTGCCCGGAACAACCGCGTTGCTGAATCAGTTGCCGGGCTTCGTCGTCGCCTACCTTTCTGTTGCCGCGCTCTTCTTCGCGCTTCGCCTCGATTTCAGTCGTCAGCAGTTCGTCATCAGCTTCCTTCTGGTGACCACGCTCTTCATTGTCCTGACCCTAACGATCGCCCGGCTGCGTCGGCAGGTCTACGGCTATGTCCCAGGCGGGCGGACGGACGCGCTCTCGAGCATTCGCCACGTCGACTGGGTCCGGTTCGATACCCCGCGGGATGCGGCAGTGGCTCCAAATGTCCCAATCGTTGCGGATTTCAACTATGCGGGCCTCTCCAGCGACTGGGAACGCTATATCGCAGAGGCGGCGATCTCCGGGCGCCGGGTGTTCAATACAAAGCAGTTGAAGGAATCGCTCGAAGGACAGGTCGCGATCGACCACCTGTCGGAAAACTCCTTCGGCCACCTCGCGCCCGACAGCATCTACGCGCCGGCAAAGTTCTACGTCGACTTCCTATTTGCGCTGCTCGCGCTCATTGCCCTCGCCCCGCTCCTGATCCTGGTGGCCATCTGGATCCGGCTTGATTCACCGGGCCCTGCGATCTTCCGCCAACAGAGGATGGGCCACCGCGGCCAACCCTTCAAGCTCTACAAGTTCCGCTCGATGCGGACAGAAGTCCGCGCCGCAGAAGACCCTGCACGGGACATGACCGTTTCGGACGATCATCGCATCACGCGGATCGGCCGATTTATCAGGCGCACGCGGATCGATGAGCTTCCGCAGATCGTCAATATCCTGCTTGGCCAGATGAGCTGGATCGGCCCCCGGCCTGAGACAATCGCACTGTCCGAGTGGTACGAAAAGAGGATACCGTTCTACCGATACCGCCATATCGTCCGCCCAGGGATCACCGGTTGGGCTCAGGTCAAGCAAGGGCATGTAACCAGCGTGGATTCTGTCCGGGAAAAACTTGAGTACGATTTCTACTATGTTCGCAACTTCTCCGTCTGGCTCGATATGCTCATTATCATGCAGACAGTTCGTGTCGTCCTCACAGGTCACGGAGCCAAGTAACCCCCCTGAAACGGCGGCGAATGTGCGACACGAATGCGCCGCACGCCCTTGCACGCCACCTGCCGAGACAAACCATCTTCCCCGCGTCCAGGAAGCAATCATCCGGCTGAATTCCGCCCCGCTCAATCGCCCCCAAGACCGGCGTGAGACGGCGGCTTCCGGACGCTGAAACAAGGATGAACTCGAAACAGGACAGCCGGCCTCCGGGCTTAGAGAATAGGCCTTGCACGGAGCAAGTGCGTCACTAAAAATTCAAAAAATACATGGTGTTTCCGGCGCTTGACCGGGTGAGCACATACGATACTACTCAAATGCACGAGGCGGCGACCCGTGACCAGACTCTGGTCCGGTGCGGTAGCCGTTGGCCCAGGTTTGCCGAGTGCAAATGGCCGCTACACAAAAGAGAAACGCATTCCGGAATGCGTAATGCGTGACAGTTCACAACCATGACTTCAGACGCGCTGGAATCCTCCGCATACGAATACACCGCGATCAGGTCGCAGCGGATCAATGTGCTTGCGCTCCTGACGGACGCGTATGGCGGCCATGGCGGGATTGCGCAGTACAACCGAGATTTCCTGCAAGCCCTCTCGACGATACGGACAATCGGTCAGATCGATGCGGCCGTCCGCATCGCACCGGACGGATCGCAGCCTGCCCCTTCGCGGGTTGTCCAGCACCGGCCTGTCAAATCACGCATCCGGTTCAGCCTTTCGTCTGCCGCCCTGACGATCACGCGCCAACCGTCGATCATTTTCAACGGTCATCTCTACCACTCTCCATTGGCTTCAGGCCTCGCGTGGCTTTCCGGTGCAAAGCTGGTCAGCCAGCTTCACGGGACTGAAGTCTGGGGAGATGTTACAAGGCCCCATCTTGAAGCGCTGGAGCGCTCCGCGCTGGTCCTGTGCGTCAGCCGGGATACTGAGGCTCGCATCCTTTCAGTCTGCCCTTCGCTGAAAGGGCGCACATTCGTCCTCCCGAATACTGTCAATTCGCGGTTTTCTACCGGAGACCGCGCCGCGGCACGCCGCAAGTTCGGGTTGGGCCCGGAGAAAATCATTCTCACAGTCGCTCGCCTTGACGGGCGCGGCGGATACAAGGGGCATGACCGGATCATCCGCCTTCTTCCGGGCCTGCTGCAGGAGCATGGAGGTGCATTGCGCTACCTGATCGCCGGAGAAGGAGAGGACAGAAGCCGCCTCGAAGCGATTGCCGGCGATCTGGGCGTTTCCGAACAGACGCGTTTCCTGGGCCATGTTCCGGCCGACGACCTTCCTGACCTTTACCGGGCTGCTGATGTGTTTGCGATGCCCTCGACGGGCGAAGGTTTCGGCATTGTCTACTTGGAAGCCATGGCTTGCGGTACTCCGGCCATCGGGCTGAATGTCGGCGGGGTCTGGGACGCATTTGACCGGGGACGTATCGAAGGCTGCGTTGCGCCGGGCGCCTTCGGCGATACCCTAGCGAAATTCCTTCGCCGCGAGCCTCCGGACCCCGAAGCCCTGTCTCAGCGCGTCATTGGCCAGTTTGGCCCGAGAGCCTTCAGCACACGTCTTGGTCTCGCGCTAGAAGATCATGGGATCCTGCATGGATAGTTCAGCAGCTTCGAATGGTTCGAAAGACGAACGGTCGAAGGAACGTACGCTGGTTCTCGAAGCGGGACGCAGCGAGAAGAACTATTGGCGCGATCTCTGGGCCTACCGCGAACTGTTCGCGATCCTCGCCTGGAGGGATGTTGCCGTCCAGTACAAGCAGTCCGTGGTCGGCATTGCCTGGGCGCTGATCCGCCCGCTCCTGACCATGATCATCTTCACGATCGTGTTCGAACGCGTCGCGCGGTTGCCGAGCGAAGGGACCGCCCCCTACCCCATCATGGTCATGGCGGGCATGCTGCCCTGGTTCCTGTTCTCAACCATCCTGAGCAATGCGTCTGCCAGCCTTGTCACCAATCAGAACCTGATCAGCAAAGTCTACTTCCCTCGCCTCGTTGTGCCGACCGCAAGCGCGCTTGTTGCGGTCGTGGATTTTACCGTGAGCTTTGTCCTGCTGCTGGGCATGATGGTGGCTTTCGGCTTCCTGCCGGACTGGCGGATTGCGTTCCTGCCACTGTTCATAGTCCTCGCAGTCCTCGCCAGTCTTGGCCCGGCGCTAATCCTGTCATCCCTCAACGTGAAGTACAGAGACTTCCGGTTCATCGTGCCGTTCATTGTCCAGTTCGGGCTCTATGCTTCGCCGGTTGGGTTCTCTTCGAGTGTGGTGCCGGAAGAATGGCGCCTTCTCTATTCGGCAAACCCTGTTGTTGGTGTCATTGACGGGTTCCGCTGGTGCCTGCTTGGAGGCGAGGCCGAACTCTATATGCCGGGCTTCCTCCTAAGCCTGGCGGTCGTCGCCGTGTTTCTCTGGCTCGGGATCCGGGTCTTCAGGGCAACCGAGAAGACCTTTGCGGATCTTGTCTGATGAGTGATGTGATCATCCGCGCCGAGGGCCTCGGCAAGAAGTACATTATCGGCCACCAGTCGAGCGAGCGTTACACCGCGCTGCGGGACGTCCTCGTGCAGTCGGCAAAGAACCTTGCCCGATCTGCAGGCGACATGCTCCGTGGGCGGCCGATCTATGCCGGCGACGAACTTGAAGACTTCTGGGCGTTGAAAGACATCAATTTCGACATCCGGCGCGGCGACGTGGTAGGGATCATCGGCCGGAACGGCGCGGGCAAATCAACCCTGCTGAAAGTGCTCTCCCGGATTACCGAGCCCACCGAAGGCAGGATTGAGATCAGCGGACGAGTAGCGAGCCTCTTGGAAGTCGGGACGGGCTTCCACCCGGAGCTCACTGGCCGCGAGAACATCTACCTGAACGGTGCTATCCTCGGGATGAGCAGGTCTGAAATCAAACGCAAGTTCGACGAGATCGTTGACTTTGCGGGGGTGGAGAAGTTCCTCGATACGCCTGTGAAGCGCTATTCAAGCGGCATGTACGTTAGGCTGGCCTTTTCGGTCGCAGCCCATCTCGAGCCCGAGATCCTGATCGTCGATGAAGTGCTCGCGGTCGGTGACGCGGAGTTTCAGAAAAAGTGCCTCGGGAAGATGAGGGAAGTTTCGGGCGATGGGAGAACTGTTCTTTTTGTCAGCCACAACATGGGAAGTATCAAGTCCCTATGCGGTAGAGGCATATTTATGCAGTCTGGGCGGATTGAGTGTGACGCGGACACTGATTTGGCGCTCGCTCGGTATTCACAGTCAGGAAGCTATACTCAGCGATATGTCAACGAAAGCGGTTTTACTGATGGGGCCAGCTTTCAAGAGATAGATATCAAGACCGAAGACGACCGCGTCCTCGCGGCGGTCCGTATACTGTCAGGCACAGACTTTGGTGCGATCATCAACCTTCGCATAAAGGACGCATACGGATCTCCTGTGGGAATGGCGAGTATGGGTGGATACGATAGTGCAGCGCTCTTGGCTCTTAGGGAGGGCGAAAACCGGTATGTCCTCGCTCTAGATACCAGCACTCTCGCAAACGGAACCTATACAATGGACCTTGATATCGAGGTTCCTTTCGGCACCTATACGGACCGGATTTCTGACCGCCTATCATTCCGGCTCGAAGCGCCGGCAGGTACCCAGTATGGGCGACGCCTGATGAGTGACTGGGGCGTCGGATCGGTAATGTTCTCAGCGATACGCCTTTAACGATTGCCGGTATGACAACTTTTCGCCACGTCACAATTGTTACCCCTGAATTCAAGGCTATCGGCGGAGGAATCAGCACTTTTTACAGGCAGCTTGTCGAAGCTTTGGCAGCGGAAGGTGTGTGCGGAAGTGTCATTGAAGCTCACCCTTTTGCGGCTCCGGCCGAAGGCGATATCGCACCGGGCTGGAGACTCTATTCCCTAGATCGAACCCGTCTCGAAAGTGCGAAAAGGAGTTTTTCTCATTTAGAAGCTATGCCGCGGCTACGTCGTGAATTGTCAGTGGCCTGGACTGCTCATGAGGTGGTTCGAACACTGAGCAATACTCAGGTCGTCGAGGCAACGGACTATGGACTACTTTCTTTGCCTTTTTTGCTGGCGCCTATCGCTCCGGTAGTCATGCAGTGTCACGGTTCGATAGGGCAAATAGGCCACTATGACAGCATCAAGGGAATGGAAGCAGAAGAATCCGTATTTCTTGGATTGGAAACAGTTTGTGTTGAGCTCGCCGACGCATGCCAGTCATACTCAGAGGCCAATGCGAATTACTGGACGGCACAGTCCCGGCGCCGCGTGATCAGCATTTATCCAACTTGGACCGGAGCATCCAGCGAAAGCGAACCAGTGCAAGACCGGATTGCGGTCGTTGGCAGGATTCAACGATGGAAGGGGCCGCAAGTTGTATGTGAAGCGCTTGACCGGATGACACCCCAAAAAACACCGATCATCGAATGGTACGGGAGAGATGTTGCCATAAATTCGGGCGGTGCGACCACGGGAGACTGGCTAAAGTCCCGGTACGGAGGCATTTGGGGAAAGCGGGTTGTCGCCAAGGGGCCAGCTACCCTGCCAGAAGTGGCCCAGATTCAGGCGTCATCCCGGTTGAACCTAGTGCCATCGACCTGGGACGTTTTCAATTTCACAGTGGTAGAGGCTATGTACTCTGGTCGACCGGTTGTCTGTTCCAGTAAGGCAGGGGCGAGCAAACTAATCGATGATGGCGTGACGGGTTTCACCTATGATGGTTCAAGTGCCGACGCTCTTGCGGAAACGCTCAGCCGGGCACTTGCGGTACCGGAATCTGAATTGAGGCGGATCGGCGCCGCGGCCCGGCACAAGGTTGCGAGTACTCTGAGTAGTCGCGAAAACGCGATGGAGCGCTTAAGCGCTTACGATGCTGCTGCATCAAGCGTCATGACCGAACGCACCATTCCGGATTGGGTCCGGCTGATCTCCGTCCCGCGCGAGCCGGCTGAAGACTCGCACGCGTTCCTGAGCCAGGTGCCGACCAAAACCCTGGTTCAGCATGCCACCGCCCGTATTCTTGACAAACTTTTTAGAAGAGCATGACCAATACACCAAGACTGGCATTGCTAATCCCTGCCTACAATGCCGCATGGTGTCTGCCACGGCTTTTAAAGTCTGCGAGAGAACAGTTCCAGCCCTTTGATGAAATTTGGGTCTATGACGACTGTTCAACTGACAACACCGAAACGGTTGCGCAGGCCTACGGTGCGAAAGTTCTGAAGGGAGAGATCAACAAGGGATGCAGTGCCGGGAAGAACGCGTTGGCGCGCCATGTTCAATCCGAGTGGATTCACTTTCATGATGCGGACGACGAACTCCTTCCTAACTTCGTCTCGCTGGCGAAGAAATGGATTGCTAAGGATGCTCACGATGTCGTGCTGTTCAATTATGATATCCGCGATAACGCCACGAGCGAGTTGATTGGAACTTGCAGATTTGACGGTCCTGCACTCGAGAAGGATCCCAGGCAGTACGCTATCGTGCGACAGATAAATCCCTTCTGCGGACTCTATCGTCGTGAGGCAGTAGTTGCGGCGGGCGGTTATGACGAAGATCCGCTCGTCCTTTACAATGAAGATGCTGCATTCCACATCCGGCTCGCGTTTGCAGGATGCCGGTTCTCGGTAGAGACTGAGACATCAATCATAAACTACAGAGTGGGGGGGTCCATGTCTGTTGCAAACGGTCTGAAATGCGCGCAGGCGCAACTTGAGGTCCTCAGGAAAACGCAGGCAAGGCTTGGCGCCAACCACTATCGCGAGGAAATCGGTGATCGCGCGTGGGCATTGGCAGGAGTGCTTGCTAGCTTCGACGACTGGGAGAACGCGGACAACGCGATTGAACTGGCTCAGCATCTGACACCTCCCACGTCCAACTCGGGGGGCGCTTGGTTCCGATCGATCGCGAAAACAAATGCCAAACTGGCGATCCGGTTGCGCGAAGCATCAGTGCGGCTCCTAAAGCCTGGATTGCGCCGCCAAAATCGGACCTAAGTAGCCCGCGATACAATATGAAAATCGTACCAACCGTTTCTGTGCTAATGGCCTGTTACAATGCAGGCAGGTTTATCGAAGACGCTATACGATCGATTCTTGAACAGACTCATTGGGAACTTGAGCTGATCATTGCCGATGATGGGTCTACTGACGACTCTGTGCAAAAAATAAACTCTTTTAATGATCCGCGAATTCGCCTCATTTCAATACCACATTCAGGCGCGGCGAAAGCAAGAAACGCCGCCTTCCGGAACAGCACGGCAAAGTATGTTCTGTTTATGGATGCAGACGATCTGGTTTCTCCGACACATCTTGGAAGCCTGCTCAATGCAATAGAATCGGCAGAGGGGTGCATAGGTCTCAGCCAGTGGGCACGTTTCCTGCTCAATCCCGAAGATGCCATCTTCCCTACAAGACACACCGAACAGGACCTTCCGGGAGCGGACTGGTTAGAGCTGGACTGGCAAAGCGCAAAACCCATGACGCAATCCGGGATGTTGCTTATCCCCAGACAACTGATCGTGACGCATGGATTATGGGACGAGCGGCTAACCCTTCATGATGACTTCGAGCTGTTTGCGCGTCTCATCTCCAGAAGCAGGGGGATACGTTTCGCCAAGGACGCTAAACTGTACTACCGATCCGCAGTCACAGGCAGCCTCTCAGGACAGCGCACGCGTAAAGCCGCTGAATCAGCATTTCTTTCCGTAAAGCTGGGTACGGATCACCTCTTGTCAGTCAAAGACACACCACGAACTCGGCTGATCTGCGCCAATATGTTGAAGACGTTTGAGTATAGTTTTTTTCCCGCGCACACGGATTTGATAAAAATGGTCCGTTCAAGGATCGATGAACTTGGCGGATCGGATCTTGAGCCTGATGGTCCCCCGAGATTCCATCAGCTGAGGCGTGTCGTAGGCTGGAAAGCAGCGCGCCGCATCCAGAACCTTCGCGATAAAGTTGTCTTTTGACCTGTTCGGTGAAATCTACGACGTCAAAGTACAGAAGGGCACACCGACCCCTGACGCATTATGTGCGGTTGGTTTTCCCGAGATGACCGAAACAACAGAACGGCGACTGAAAGTGGCTATCACCGCCGACCCCGAGCTACCCGTTCCTCCTTTGCTCTATGGCGGCATAGAGCGAGTGATAGACCTGCTCGTCAAAGGTCTTGAGGCGGATGGGCATTCAGTGACTCTATTTGCGCACCCAGATAGCAATTCGGCAGGAAAACTTGTGCCGTGGCCCGGAAAATCCAGTGGCTCGGGACTTTCTACCGCGTTCAACACCTGGTCGCTTGCGAGCAAAGTAGCATCGGGAAACTTTGATATTCTGCATAGCTTTTCAAGGGTGGCTTATCTCGCGCCGCTGCTGCCTTTAGCGATCCCAAAGATCATGACTTACCAACGTCCAGTGACCCCCCGAAGCATAAAATGGGGGCATTTCCTGTCTAGAGGGACCCTCTCCTTCACCGCGATCAGCGATTGGATGACCCGGGACGTAGAGCATCTTGGGCGTTGGGACATGGTACCGAATGGTGTTTCCACGGAAACCTATGATTTCAATCCAGCCTGTCCACCTGACGCGCCGCTCGCGTTTCTCGGGCGAATAGAGGAGATCAAAGGCCCCCACCTCGCGATTGAAGTCGCGAGGCGGTCCAATCGGCGTCTGATTATTGCAGGCAACATACCAGCCGAATGTCGAGGCTGGGCCGACCGCCACGTGCTCGCCGACGTCGACGGGCACCAAATCCAGTACATTGGTGCTGTTGATGACAGACAGAAGAACGCTCTGCTCAGAAACTCAGCAGCGCTTCTGATGCCTATTCTCTGGGACGAGCCGTTCGGAATTGTCATGGCGGAAGCGATGGCATGCGGCACGCCAGTATTGGGCTTCAGGAGAGGCGCAGTACCAGAAGTCGTCGTAGACGGCGTCACCGGGTTCATAAGCGAAACTGTCGCAGAACTGACCGAAGCCGTTGCACGTGTTGGATCCATCTCCCGAGCAGATTGCCGGGCACGTGTAGAACTATTGTATAGTGGGCCTGCTGTCGTTGAGGGATACCTGAACGTGTACCGATCCCGGTTGAACTCATAGTTTTGGTATTCGTGTTGGATATGATCGGTCCGGTACCAGGTTGGCGCTTCCGCCCGACAGAGCCTTGCTTGAGCGAACGTCCATGAAGCGCGCCATATTTGTCGCCTACAAGAGCCACCTCGCATCTGCGAGGGGCGGCGTGCAGGCATGTACGGCGGAGTACCTCGCGGTCCTGAAGGCTGCAGGTTTCGATCTTGACGTTGTTGAGGTCGAGCATGACCGATCCCTTCAAGCGCGCGCGCTGCGCAAATTGAACGCCTCGCCATACTGGAGACCCATGCGCAAGTTTGACGTCGCCAAGATAGCAGAAAGAGTGGCGGCGACTTCGGCCGAGGTGGTGTTTCTGAATCAAGTAGCGCTTGCCGGCTCACTCGCGGCGATCGCTTCTCTCGAGCGACACAGGACAAGAAAATTCTTGCTGTCACATGGTTGCGAGATCACAGATCAAGCTCACCTCGTTCGCCTTGACCGGAACTTGCCACTTTCGGGGCGCCTCAGACCGAACAAGGCGATCGGACTGGGAGCAACATTACGGGACGAAATTCTCGCTCGTACACTTGTCGACGGCGTTGTGGCACTCAGCCCTTTTGACGCTGAGTGTGAAACCTGGCTCGGAAGCCGAGCGGTCACATGGCTCCCCCGGACAGTGAGTGAAGACCTAGTGGACTGGGCTCCCGCTGACAACACATTCGGATTCGTCGGCACTCTTGACCATGCGCCAAATCTGGAAGGTCTGGTTAAGGTTCTTGAACAACTGAGTACTGAGGATCAGCATGCATTCAAAATCCGAGTTGTGGGCGGCCCTGACCGAATCGGCAAATGGCTTTCCTCCTCCTACGCCAGTGTCGACTTTCTGGGCATGCTTGATGACGGTGCGCTCAAAGCCGAGGCAAGCTGCTGGACGGCATTTCTTCACCCTATCTTTTCGAAAGCACGGGGCTGCAGCACAAAACTCGCGACAGGCATTTCATGGGGAATTCCAATAATCACGACGCCAGAAGGACGAAGAGGCTATATCTGGCATGAGGGGTCGCTTGAAGAAGCGCACAGCGCACAGGGATTCGTGGAGCTAATGCGCAAGATGCAAACAGCCGCCCTTAGTCGGATAGCAAGCCGGAACACCAGGCTTGTATGCCGCTCCACACCAGATATCGAAACTGTTGCAGGGCAGCTTAGGTCATTTCTGTTTACATAGATTTCAAACCAGAGTTGTTGCCTCAGTAGAGCGAAACTCGTTACCCGCTACTTGCAGGTTTCTACCCTTTAAGAACGTAAGCCATTGCAAGTGAACAGCCCGGCCGACCTCATAGCGGTGTACGTCGTAACCTATAAGCGAAGTGAGATGCTGCGCCGCGCCATAGCCAGCGTGCTCGCACAAACGCATACTAACTTTGTAGTTTATGTCGTGAACGACGCGCCTGACGATGATGCTCCAAATCGGATCATAACGGAATTTAACGATCCGCGCGTTTCACTCTTCGAACCAGTTACAAAGCGAGGCGCAACAAAAAATTTCAACCTCGTTTATGAAGAAGCCGAAGCTGATTTCAGCGCGCTTCTTGAAGACGATAACTGGTGGGAACCTGAATTTCTCAGGTCGCAACTCGAAGTACTTAGAGAGTTTCCAGAGGCTCCCGCAGTCGTTGGAAACGAAACAATCTGGAGAGAAGCTCCCGACGGATCGTGGGAGTGCACAAACAGAACGATCTGGCCATTTCGAGACACCCGCTTGCACAAGTTTAGTCTGACTGATCTCTGCGGACATGCCAAAATCTGCAACAGTTCCATGTTGATCCGCACAAGGCGCAACATTTTGCTCCTGACACCTAACTCGATTCCAGTCGATGTAACTGAACACTTCCGGGAACGGCTCCTGCCTAGTGTTGTCCCGTTGAACGGCGTCCCGCTGGTCAATTATGCTGAGACGCTCGCAACCGCTCGCGGAAAGGGAGCGGCTTGGAGCCAGTACCAGATCTCGCTAATTGGCAGTGTGTTCTTGAGTTTGGACAGTCCCAAAGCAAGGTCGCGCTTAGCCAAAGAACTTTGGCGACAGGTTCCAAGCGAATTTTCACCTCGCGCGGGATGCCTTATTGATGTTGGAATTGGCATTCCTGCTGCTCGTTCTTTGTTGCGACATGCGCCGGTACTTTCATTGATCAAGGCGTTTGCGGGAATTTTGAAGGCGCCGGCTCGATTGGCCAAAATCACGCAAACAAGAAGGGACCTTGCAGCGCAAATCGAGTTTCTTGTTTCGGCGCCCCTGACGCAAGAACTCTCAAGAGAATACGAATGCGAAAACCCAGCTTTCTAACCAAAGCTTTGAATTCCGCGGTCAAAGGTGACTCTGCTGCTTACAGTCCTTTTGGCAGGGCCGTTGAACGAATTGCAAATCACACTTCGTTTGTTCTTCGGCAGAGGCAGCTCGAATGGATCTATTCTCAGAAGCGTTTCATCCCGCCTGACTGGACATCAAGTGTGCGAGGCGAAATCGTGTACGATCTCGGCGCAAACATGGGTGCAAACATTCCATACTATCGCAGCCGCGGCTTTTCGGTTGTTGCCGTGGAGGCGAACCCTGCACTTTGCGAACAGTTGCTTAGCCAGTACGCTTCGGATCGCGGCGTATACATCGTAAATGCCTGCATATCTCACCAAGACGCAGACAGCTGCATATTCTACGTGCACAGAGAAAACAGCCTGCTCAGCACTTTTTTACCCCCTAATGATGGCGTCGACGCATTTGAAAGTGTTGAAGTGCCATCTGTCTCGATGAAAACTCTGTTTGGTCGGTACGGAAATCCCTTTTTCGTCAAGATCGATATCGAAGGCGCAGATCAGATTGCACTCAAATCAATCTTTGATTCAGGCATTTTGCCCAAGTACCTGTCCGCTGAAGCGCATTCGGTCGAGGTGCCAGCAGCGATGATAGCGGCTGGCTACAATCAGTTCAAAGTTATAGAAGGCGCATACGTTGATTTCAGCCTGATTGGCTTTCCGAAGGATAGCGCCGGCCCCTTCGGAGAAGATGTTCCAGGGGACTGGCTGACCTCTCGCCAACTATTCGACTATCTCTTCCGCTTTGGCTTGGGATGGAAAGATATACACGCGAGAAGAATGTGAATGGGTGCCGGCGCCAGTCTACGACGCTCGATTGGTTCGGATCGTGGATTTTGAGTTGCTGATACTGAATGGCCAGAACCGCGTCTGGCACTCTATCAGCTTTACTAAGGAAACGATCCAGATCGGACTTTTGAGCGCGCATAATCCGTCCCGCACCCTAAATGCGTTGAACGGGCATTGCTTGTGTTCTGCTTTTGTATGACCGACAAGACCGTCCTAATCCTTTCGCCACACTTTCCGCCCGCAAGCCTGGCGGGCGTTCATCGTGCCCGGCACCTCGCAAAACATCTTCCAGCACACGGTTGGATTCCAATTGTCCTGAGGGCCGACGAACGCTGCTATACCGAAACGCTTGACCCAGCCTTGGCAGCACTCGTCCCCTCCTCAGTTGCGCAAGTAAGAACCGGAGCTTTTCCCGCAAGCATAGCTCGCGCAGCAGGAATCGGAGACATTGGGTTGCGTGCCTGGTTCCAATTCAGAGCTTCCATAACAGAATTGGTCCGCCACCGGAAGATTGATGTAGTTCTGGTGACCGGCTCACCGTTCTATCCGATGCTGCTTTCCAAGCATGTAAGCGACACGCTACGGCTGCCAGTTGTTCTCGACTTCCAGGACCCTTGGGTATCGGTCGAAGGGGCTACACGACGACGATGGAGCAAGGGATGGGCGGCATACAAACTCGCGGTAGAACTTGAGCCGCGCGCTGTAAGGTATGCAGATTATATAACTTCGGTTTCCGATCGCCAGAATGATGAAATGGCGGAGCGGTACCGTTGGATGGATCGGTCAAAAATGTCAGCAATTCCCATCGGCGGAGATCCAGAGGACTTCGACGCGCTTCGATCGATGCAGCTGCCATCTCCCACCATTCGGTTGGCACCAAATCTGAAGCACTTTCTTTATGTCGGGGCATTCCTTCCTAGAGCCGGCCCTCTAGTACGTGCTTTGTTCAAGGCCCTGAGGAGCATTCTCGAAACAAGGCCAGACCTTCCCGGACAACTAAAGATCTCATTTATCGGCACGAGCAATCAGACAGATGGATCGAGCAAACATCGGATCCTGCCGATAGCACAGGCCGAAGGTGTGGAAAGCGTTGTTGATGAGTATCCGGCTCGAGTCCCTTATCTCGAAGCGCTTTCGCTTCTGGCAAATGCCAGCGGTTTGCTGATGATCGGATCAGATGAGCCCCACTACACAGCCTCAAAGATTTATCCGAACTTGATGGCTGCAAAGCCATTTCTTTCAATCTTCCACTCAGCCTCGAGTGCCCATGCTATCTTAGCTGCCTCCCGGGGCGGGGTCGCATTGTCCTTCAGAAACCTATCTGACCTTGAAGGTTCGCTTGAATCCTTGAAGGCCGGACTAGTGCGGATGCTCGACCATCCGCACAGTTTTACAAAGCCGGATCACAAAGCTTACTCTGACTTCACGGCATACGAAGTCTCACGGAAGTTTTCCCGCATATTTGAATTCGTGTCCGCAAACGCATGACTCAGAAAAGAGAGCGCCTAGCCATCCTGGCTTCCCACCCTGTGCAATACTATGCACCGCTGTTTCGACGTCTCGCGCAGAAACTGGATGTTCATGTATTTTACGCCCACAAGGCTTCGCCTGAGCAACAAGCAGCAGCAGGGTTCGGTTCATCCTTCGATTGGGACATAGACTTGACTTCCGGCTATTCCCACAGCTGGCTCAAGAATATTGCGGCGGTACCTGCAACCTCCAAGTTTTCAGGCTGCGATACACCTGAGATCTTTGGGCGCCTGAAGGAAGGACAATATGATGTGTTGCTCGTAGTTGGGTGGCATCTCAAATGCATGCTTCAAGGTATGCTTGCGGCAAAGCAACTTGGAATGAAGCTGATGG
>LNFM01004512.1_pt1 | contig 28981 bp, 33 predicted proteins | sample 596031 | NCBI WGS metagenome assembly LNFM01 (sample SAMN04254537, study PRJNA301005) | activated carbon metagenome | isolation source: dual media filters at the Ann Arbor, Michigan drinking water treatment plant | place: USA: Ann Arbor
CTCACCGATCCGGCGCGCAAGGGGCGGGTGAAGCTCTACGTCCGCCGGGTCTACATCACCGACGATGCCGAGCTGCTGCCGGCCTATCTGCGCTTCGTGCGCGGCGTGGTCGACAGCGAGGACCTGCCGCTCAACCTGTCGCGCGAGATGCTGCAGAACAATCCGCAGGTCCGCCATATCCGCTCGGGCCTGGTCGGCCGCGTCCTGTCGGAGCTGGAAAGCAGCGCCACCAAGGACGCCGAGGCCTTCGGCAAGATCTGGGCGACCTTCGGTCCCATCCTCAAGGAAGGGCTGTACGAGGACCAGGAGCGACGCGGACAACTGCTCGGCCTCGCGCGCTTCGCCTCGACGGCGGGCGATACGCCGCGCTCGATCAAGGACTACGTGGCCGACCTGAAGCCGAACCAGACGGAGATCTACTATCTCGTGGGCGACAGCCTCGACCGGCTGAAGTCCAATCCCAAGCTCGAGGCCGCGAAGGCACGGGGCGTCGAGGTGCTGCTGCTGACCGATCCGGTCGATGCCTTCTGGACGACGTTGCCGCAGGAGTTCGACGGCAAGCCGCTCAAGTCTCTGAGCCAGGGCGAGGTCGATTTCGGCCTGATCCCGCTCGTCGACGAGGAGAAGGCCAGGGACGCCGGCGCCGATGCCGTCGAGGACGATGCCGCCGTGCTGGAGGCCGCGAAGCGGGTGCTGGGCGACAAGGTGGCGGATGTGAAGGCCTCGACGCGCCTGACCGACAGTGCTTCCTGCCTGGTGGCGAGCGCCCAGGGCCGGGACCGCGAACTCGAGCGGCTGCTCGAACGCCAGAACCGCGGCAGTGGCGCCAGGCCCATCCTCGAGCTCAACATGAAGCATGCGATGGTCCGGGCCTTGGCCGCCGCGAAGAAGGAAGACCGCGCGCAGGACGTCGACGACCTCGCGAACCTGTTGCTCGACCAGGCCTGCATTCTCGACGGCGAAATCCCGTCAGATCCTGCCGCCTTCGCCCGGCGCCTCAACGACTATGTCGTGCGGGCCTTGCGGAGCGCTGCAACGACTTGAGGCGTTGGCGTCACGTCCCGCTCATCGTCAGCCTGGGAAGGAAGGTGACGATCCCGGGAAAGAGTGTGAACAGTCCGACGCAGGCGAAGTCCATGAGCACGAACGGCCAGACGTTGCGGAAGATCGCCTGCAGCGGAATGTCGGGCCTGACGCCGCCCACCACGTAGCAGTTGAGACCGACCGGCGGCGTCAGCAGGCCCACTTCGACCATCTTCACGACGATGATGCCGAACCAGATCGGATCGAAGTCCAGCTTCATCATGACCGGGAAGATGACCGGCAGCGTGAGAAGCAGCATGCCGATGCCGTCCATGAACATGCCCAGCACCGTGTAGAGCACGATCACGAACAGCAGCACGAGGTAGGGCGACACGCCGATCGCGACGATCCAGTCGGAGAAGCTGCTGGACACGCCGGCGAAGGCCAGGAAGCGCACGAAAATCAGGACGCCCCAGATGATCGAGAAGATCATCACCGTGAGCTTCACGGTATCGAGCAGCGAGTCGAGCAGGCCGCGCCCGGTGAGGGACCTCTTGAGCAGGGCCATGACGAAGACGATGAAGGCGCCCAGCGCGCCCACCTCGGTGGGCGTCGCCCAGCCGGTGTACATGCCGCCGATCACGGCGCCGATCACGAACACGATAGGCAGCGCGTCGGGCAGTGTGACGAACCGCTCGCGCCACGGGACGCCATGCACCGACAGGCCGAGCGTCGGATTGATCTTGAAACGCACGACGATGATCGAGGCGTACAGGATTGCGGAAATGACGCCGGGAATGAAGCCGGCCATCAGCAGCCCGCCGATCGAGGTTTCGGTGATGATGCCGTAGACGACCATGATCGCCGACGGAGGGATCAGGGACGCCAGGGTGCCGCCGGCGGCGACGACCGCGGCGGCGATGCCGGGCTGGTACTTGTAGCGCAGCAACTCGGGGATCGAGATGCGGGCAAAGACGGCGGCCGTCGCCGTGCTGGCGCCCGAAACCGCGGCGAAGCCCGCCGCTGCGAAGATCGTCGCGACCGCCAGTCCGCCGGGCATCCATCCCAGCCAGGCGCGGGCGCACCGATAGGCGCCCTGCACGATACCGGCATGGTGGGCGAGGTGGCCGATCAGGATGAACAGCGGCAGGACCGACAGCGCGTAGTTCGTGGTGTCGGAATAGGGGATGTGGCCGGCGATGCCGACGGCCTTGTCGAAGCCGCGAAGCGCCCACAATCCGAAGAAGCCGACGAGTCCTGCCGCCACGAAGATGCGGATGCCGGCCACGATCATGACGGTGAGGGCGATCATCCCGAGGATGCCGATCGTGATGGGGTCCATCAGGCGTCCTCGGGCAGGTGCGATGCGACGGGTACGGCGATCGGTTCAGCCAGGGGATCGGCGACCAGCCGCACATAGGCCCAGATTTCGAGCGCGATCCGGCAGGCGAGGACGCTGAAGCCGATGACAGGAACCAGCTTCGAAGGCCAGGTTGGCCACTGGGTGTTGATCGTCGAATCGCCGATGTAGTAGGCATTTTCGAAGAAGTGCAGGACACCTGGCAGCAGCAGGACGATCAGGGCGAACGCCGCGATCGAAGCCATCAGTTCGGCGATCCACTTGCGCCGTCCCTTGAAGTGGCCGACCAGGATGTCGACCCTTATATGGCCGGCCTTCCGGTAACAGTAGGAGATCGTCAGCAGGGTGTAGGTCGCCATGGTCTGCTCGATGAGGTCGAGCTGGCCATAGAGCGGCGCGTTGAACGCCTTGCGCATGATCATTTCGGCGACGCCGACCCACATCACGCCGAAGATCACGACGCCGCCGACCACGGCCGTCGCGAACTCGACGACCTGCAGGGCGCGATCGAGGCGGTCCAGGGTTGCCCCGCCCATCGCCTGGCCGGAAGAAGCCATCGTGGCCATGTCGGTTGCCGCGTCAGCTCTTCTTGAGCTTGGCCTTGGCCTTCTGGGCTTCGTTCAGGATGAGGTCGAGCAGTTCCTGGGCGGGGACGCCTTTGGCGGCGTTTTCCGTGACCCAGGCCTTCCAGACCGGTGCGGCACCGACCTCCTGGAAGAGCTTGAGTTCCTCCGGCGAATACACGATCCCCTTGAGACCCTTCTTTTCCCAGTCGGCCAGGTTCTTCTTGTCGGTCTCGCTATGCGCCTTGATGAGGGCGGCGTAGGCGAGGGGCCGTGCCTTGTCGAACAGCTCCTTGTACTGCGGCGGCAGCTTGCCGAACGCATCGAGCGCAACGATGGTCGGACAGTTGTTCGCGCCTGGCGACAGGTTCGTCGTGTACCATTTTGCAATGTCGGCGATCTTGTACGACGCGAAGGCATAGGTGTAGGGGAACGCCGCGGCCCGGAACACGCCGCGCTCCATCGACGTATAGACTTCCGGCGCGGGGACCGAGGTGGGGACGGCGCCGAGATTCTTCATGGCCGCGCCGGTGCCGCCCAGGGCACGCACGCGCATGCCCTTGAAGTCCGCCATCCTGGTCGGTGCATCGCCGGTCCCCATGAACTCCGACTGCGGCTGCAGGACCGACATCAGCACCATGGCGTTCCAGCGCTTGAACTCGTTCACGATGTAGGGGTTCTTGTAGAAGACGTCGTGCACCATCGCGTGGACTTCCGGATCGGCCAGAGGCAGGCCGGGCAGGTCGAGCGCATTGATGCCGGGATGCTTGCCCGGATGGTAGCCGGTGCAGATCTGCGCCATCTCGAAGGCGCCGAGCTTGATGTTGTCGAGGTTGTCCGATGCCTTCGACAGCGAATCGCCGTAGTGGATCTTGATGGTGAACTTGCCGTCGGTTTCCTTGCTCACGTAGCTCGCAAGGGTCTCGATGCCGGCGGTGAAAGCCCGCGGCGGTCCCCATACGGAGAGGTTCCAGGAAACCTTGGGCCCGTCCACGGCGAGCGCCGAAGTTGCACTGAGACCAAGGATTACGCCAGCGACGCCGAGACGAATCGACAGTATGCCCATCTTTTTCCTCCCCGTACTTGTTTGTGCATTGATTGGGCTCAGCATGGGCCTCGTTCAAATTCATGTCCACGGAGAATTCGCCGACGGACGCTGCGGCCGCGCCCCAACACGATTGCGGAATTCACGGCCTTCCGCGAGAAGTGGACCGCCTTCCTCGCCGACATGGTGAAGAGCGCCAATATTCGCATTGAGTGGGAGCAAGCAGATGGCCGAAGACGATCCGCTGTTGGGACACGGGCGCCAGATCATCGTGCGGGAGGATTGGCTTGGGCTGACCGAGGAGGAGATCCTCGAGCCCGGCCTGCCGATCGTCGATCCCCATCATCATCTCTGGGAGCGCGACGGCGGGCATTCCTACCAGCTGCCCCAGCTCCTGGCGGATACGTCGAGCGGCCACGACATCCGCGCGACCATCTTCGTCCAGTGCGGCGAGATGTATCGCGCCTCGGGGCCGGTCGAGGAGCAGTCGCTGGGCGAGACCGAGTTCGTCACCGGCGTCGCGGCGGTGAGCGCGAGCGGCCGTCACGGGCCGACGCGCGCCTGCGCCGGCATCATCGGCATGGTCGACCTGACCTTGGGTGATCGTGTCGAGCCCTTGCTGGAAGCGCATCGAGCGGCCGCGGGCGGTCGCTTCTGCGGCATCCGCAACCGCACCGCCTGGCATCCCTCGCCCGACGTCACGACGAACCTGGTGATGAAGCCGCCGGGGCCGCTGGAGCATCCGTCCTTCGCCGAGGGCGCGCGACGGTTGGCGAAGCAGGGGCTGCCGCTCGATGTCTGGGCCTATCACACGCAGCTTCCGCACGTCGTGAAGCTGGCGCAGGTCGTGCCGGAACTGACCCTCGTCGTCGATCACGTCGGCGGCCCGCTCGGCATCGGTCCGTTCCGCGGCAAGCAGGCCGAAGTCTATTCGGAGTGGAAGCAGCGCATGATGGAACTGGCGGCACAGCCCAACGTGCGGGTGAAGCTGGGCGGCCTCACCATGTTCGTGAACGGCTTCGACTTCCACAGGAAGGCCCGACCGCCGGGATCGGAGGAACTGGCAAAGACCTGGGCTCCCTATATCGAGCCCTGCATCGAGGCGTTCGGCGCCGACCGCTGCATGTTCGAGAGCAACTTCCCGGTCGACAAGGGGCAGTGCAGCTACCCGGTCCTGTGGAACGCCTTCAAGCGCCTGACGGCGAGGGCCGGGGCGGGCGAGAAGACGGCGCTCTACAGCGGCACGGCGATGCGCACCTATGCGCTAGACCGCCTGCCCGCGGCGTTGGCAGTAGACTTTCAAGTGAGATAGCGACGTCCGGCTCAAACACTTGCCGTTTCCGCCGCGGATTCGTCTCGGTGCCAGGGAGTGAAAGTGCCGGCGCGGCGTCGTCCAGCCTGGAACGGTGCTAGCCCGGCTTTCATATTGCGTGGAAGATACAACCATTGTAGGAGCGTTTCTCTTCCGCAGATGAGCGGACAGAGGCAGGATGACGGAAAACCTCGAAGTGTCGACCGGTGCTCACGCGATTGCTCTTCAGACGGGCATCTGAACGGCGATGGGTTACAACCCTCTCTTGCCGAACTTTACCGGCCTAGAGCGCGAGGAAGCTCAAAGCAGATTTGCAAGGACGAACCCCGGTACCCGACCCGACCTTGGCAATGGATTTGCAGGGTCGAGGAAGGTGCAAAGGAGCAAACGGTGACAAGCGATGCGACTCGTACCCTCGTGCAATCACGCAACTACTGCACCGATCGGCTTGTGGAGGTGAAGGCGGATATTGCGAAGTGCCGGGCGGAAGATGCCGAACTGAAGAGCAGGCTCGAGACGACCACTGACGAAATCGACGCCGGCGCAATACGACGGCGCCGCAGGTATTTGAGCCGCTATATAGACGAGCGCAAAGCCGAACGTGCAGCGCTGACAGAGGAGCTGGAGGCCTCTACCGCCCAGTTGAAAAGTCTCTCCCGCTAACTGGGAGACGACACGGGACGAAGCTCGGCCGGCGAAGTGTCTCAAGGTCCCATCCCCTGCGACCAGCGCGCTGCAACGTGAACCGAGTGTTCAGCAAGAAACCTGCGTGATCCATCCTTGTGACGACGCATGATCGCGGGAGTCACCCGAAGGACAGAAGTGGAGGGAAGCACTCTGCCCGACTTTGGCAGCAGCGAGTTGGGGTCGGGGAGCGCCCGTATCCGGGCTGCTCCCGCCGAATCCTGTCGATGGGTTCAGACAACCCGATTGTCGACCTTGACCACCTTGAACGGCCGTTGGACGCCGTCATGCTCGGTGACGGACACGTATTCGCCAACCACGAACCGGTGGGTGTCGAAGCGGAAGATCGGCTCGTCGTCGTCGTCGCCCGGTTCGTAGGAAAAGGCCCACTTGCCGTCCCGGCGATGGATCAGGTGACCGGCTTCGTCGTCGGCCCCCTGCCAGAAGCGGCGCACGGTGCAGGCGGCCTTGTGCTTGGTCCAGCCATCGGCCTGCAGGTGACCCTCCGCATCGAGCGGCGCGACGAACTCATAGCCATGGTTCGAGCTGCCGTTGGGAAACTGGGGCGTGCGGGCCAGTTCGAGGATGATCTTCTTGAGCGGCATGAGTTCTCCTTGGGCGATGGCTCACTATGCCCGTCAGAATTCAACGGCCCATGATCCAGATCAATACCGGCTACCGGCCCTCGGCGGCGTTCCGCTCGGCCTCGTCGAAGGCGGTCTTGATCATGAACCAGCAGAACAGGACACCGAACAGCGACATGCCGAGGCCGAAGGCGAGAATACCCGAATCCTTGGCGGCGCCCGCCATCAACAGCCCGACCAGGCCCATCAGGGCAGCCATGATTCCCATGATCCAGTAAGACATCACTTGCTCCTTGTGTCGTCGTCATCGAACAGAATGCGGCCGGCGGCGCCGTCGGGGTCGTCGTACTGCCCGTTGCGCAGCGCCCAGAGGAAGGCGGCGAGCGCGAGAAGGCCGAGTATGAGTGCCGCCGGCACCAGGATGAGCAGACTGTCCATCAGGATCTCCGGCCTTTGGCTCCGCCGGCGCCGAGACGCAGGGCATTGCCGATCACCAGCAGGGAAGACGAGGACATCGCCACGGCCGCGATCAGCGGCGTGACGCTGCCCAGGATCGCCAGCGGCACGGCGCCGAGATTGTAGAGGAGCGCCAAAGTCAAGTTCTGGCGAACCAGCCGGTCGGCGCGGCGCGCTACGTCCAGGATTTCGGCGACCGGCCCGAGCGCATCGCCCTGGAAGACGGCGTCGGCGGCGGACTGGGTGGCCTCGGCCGCGGTGGTTGGCGAGATCGAGGCGTGGGCGGCCGCGAGCGCCGGCGCATCGTTCAACCCGTCGCCCACCATCAGGACGCGCTTGCCCTGCGCGGCAAGGTCGGCGAGGCGCTGCGCCTTTTCCGCCGGCGTGACGCCGGACCGCCACTCGGCGATGCCGGCGGCTGCCGCCGCTTCGGCGACCGCTGCCTGCCGGTCGCCCGACAGGACTTCGACAGCGAGGCCGCTGCGGCGCAGGGCGGCGACCGTCGCACTCGCGTCGGGCCGCAGCCGGTCGGCGAAGGCAAAGCGCACGGGCGAGCGGTGCGGCTGCGAGAGCCACAATTCAGACCGTCCGTCATCCGGCGGATTCGCAACCCCGCAGAAGGAGGCCGACCCGAGCCTTACGCCGTCACTCTCCAGTCCCGCACCCGGATGTTCGACGACGCGCGCGGCCGGGATCGCCTCCGGGATGGCCCGCACGAGGGCCCGGGCCAGCGGATGGCGGGAGTTGAGCGCGAGCGAGGCGGCCAGCTGCCGGGCCCCGGGGTCCTCCGGCGCCGCCACGAGTTCGGGTCTGCCGAGAGTGAGCGTGCCGGTCTTGTCGAAGACCACGTGATCGACCTGTGCCAGGCGCTCCAGCGCGGTCGGCGACAGAAGCAGCATGCCGGATCGCAGCAGCCGTGTGCTGGCCACGACCTGGACGACCGGCACCGCCAGAGCCAGCGCGCAGGGGCAGGTGATGATCAGCACGGCCGTGGAGATCAGCAGCGCCCGGTCCCACGCGAGGCCACCCAGCAGGGTCCAGCCGAGGAAGGTCAGCAGGGCCGTCATGTGCACCACGGGCGCATAGGCGCGTGCGACCCGATCGGCGATGGCGACGAAACGCGAGCGGCCGCGCTCCGCGGCCTCGACCAGGCGCACGATCTCCGAGAGCAGGGTATTGTCGGCCGCCGCCGTGACCTTCACGCGCAGGACCGCGCCGAGATTGATCGTGCCGGCGAAGGTCTTGACGCCGGGAAAGGCCGGCTGCGGCAGGCTCTCGCCGGTCACCAGGGACGTATCCAGCGAGGAGACGCCTTCGCTCACGATGCCGTCGGCGCCCAGCCGCTCACCGGCGGCGACCAGCAGCACGTCGCCGGGAACGAGACTGTCGACGCGACGTGACGCCGTGCTGCCATCGGCGCCGACCACCGTCGCGCTGCGGCTGGAGAGCGCCAGCAGCGCATGCACCGCCTGCCGCGCGCGCCCGCGGGCGCGGCGGTCGAGGTAGCGTCCGATCAGCAGGAAGAACAGCAGCGTGATAGCCGAATCAAAATAGGCGTGCTGCTCTCCGGCCCACGCCTCGTGCAGGCTGACGATGCAGGCGAGTGTGACGCCGATCGAAATCGGAACGTCCATGTTGGTGCGCCCGGCACGCAGCGCGTTCAGGGCGGAGCGGAAGAAGGGCCGGCCGGCATAGGCGACCGCCGGCAGGGCAATGGACGCCGACAGCCAGTGAAAAAGCGTCCGCGTGGCATCGCCCATCGAGCCGTCATGGCCCGCCCAGACGCCGACGGAGAGCAACATCACGTTGGCCGCCGCGAAGCCTGCCACTGCCAGGGCGCGCAGCAGCTCGCGGGTCTCGCGATCGTCACCGGCCGCCGCGGCGATGGTGTCGTAGGGCGCCAGCCGGAAGCCCAAGGCTGCGACCAGGCCGGCATGTCCGTTGGCGTCGTCGATCGATCCCTGCCATGCCAGCGAGAGGCGTCGTGTCGAGAGATGGACCCGCGCGCGGGTGACCGTGGGATTGCGCGCCAGCAGGCTCTCGATCAGCCACACGCAGGCGGCGCAGTCGAGGCCGTCGACCAGAAGCTCCAGCGAGGCGCCCCCGTGCCCGTCGGGCTTGGCATAGGTGGTGAAATCGATTTCGAGCGGTTCAGGCCGGCGGGCACGCGTCTCTTCCAGCCGCCGATAGAAAGCGCCGAGTCCGGCGGCGCCGATGATGGCATGGGCGCTGGCGCAGCCCGGACAACAGAACAGCGTGTCCGTCGCACCCCGCAGCGTCTCTCCACAATGCGCGCATGTCCGCACGGCCGCGGGAGTGGCGACGGACGGCGCGAAGAGGGCCGCGTCGGTCACCTGAGGAACATCCGGCGAGTCTGCGCAAAGCGCTGGCCGCCCTGTTCGACGGAGATATCGACGTCCCAGTTGCCGCGCGCGGGCAGGGCGACATGGCCGGCGTGTCGCCCGATATCGACGGCGGCCATCGCAACGTCCACCACCGCGCCCTTCTCGGCCGGTCGCACCAGCGCCACGGCAACCTGTGCGCCGGCGAGAGGCTGGCCGGCGCGATCGAACACGGCGATCTCGATACTGTCAGTGCCGGGCTGCCAGGTGGGCTCGACCCGCCAGCCGAGCGCATCGCGGGCCTGCTGGGCCGCGATGACCTCGTTGTAGTGCAGGCCGCGGTCGCGCGGCTTCGGCGTGTAGAGGCCGGAGAAGGATCCGACCGCCGCCCCGATCATCGTCGCATTGACGGCGAAGACGATCGCGAACCCCGCGACGAAGAGCCAGGGGATGTAACGGCTGCGCGTGGCATCGGTGGTATTCATGATCCTGTCCTCAACGTCCCGGGCCGACGAAGACGGCGTCGTGCGAGGCACGCCCGTCGCCGGCCTCGTCGCGTACGGTGAAGGTGATGGGCTTCGCGCCCGAGGGCGCGGCGGATGCAGGCACCGTCACGAAGACGCGGAAGGTGCCCACGGTGTCGGGCTGAACTGACAGCGTCGCGGTCGCACCGCTGCCCTCGACGTCTGCGCCGACAAAGCCCAGCTGGGCCGACGGCAGGCCGTCGATCTCGAGATGGACGTGTCGGGGCGTGCGGCGCTTGTTGAGCACCTTGACGGCGTAGGAGTTGCGGATGTCGCCGTTCGACAGGCGCACGAAGTTCGGGTTGCGGTCGCGCTGGACCGTCAGTTCGGTGTCGGCGCGCAGCGCGAAGGCGACCAGCATGACAATGGCGACGATGCCGAGCAGCGCGGCGTAGAGGAGGGTGCGCGGCCGGACGGGCCGCCACGGGACGGGCGCGCTGCGGGCCTCCTTCGCCTGCTGGGCGGCGAGCGTATCCCAGCGGATGAGCCCGGTCGGACGTCCGACTTTTTCCATGGTCTGCGTGCAAGCGTCGATACACAGGCCGCAGCCGATGCATTCGATCTGCTGGCCGTCGCGGATGTCGATGCCCGTCGGACAGACGGCGACGCAGAGATTGCAGTCGATGCAGTCGCCGCGGCCGGCCCAGCTGTCGCCGGCCTTATGCTTGCCCCGCGGTTCACCGCGCCACTTCTGATAGGTGACGATGAGGCTCTGCTCGTCGAGCATAGCAGCCTGAAAGCGCGGCCACGGGCACATGTAGGTGCAGACCTGCTCACGCGCCCAGCCGGCCAGTACATAGGTCGTGGCGGTGAACAGGCCGACGAAGGTATAGACCTCCATTGAGGCCTCGCCGCGGAAGATCTTCAGCAGCGTGGTCGGGGCATCGACATAGTAGAAGACCCAGGCGCCGCCGGTGGCTGCAGCGATCGCCAGCCAGGCGGCGTGCTTCAGCGTCTTGCGGACGGCCTTGCCCGCCGACATCGGCTGGCGGTCGAGCCGCATGCGCTCGTTCCGGTCGCCCTCGATCGCCCGCTCGACCCACATGAAGAGGTCGGTCCAGACGGTCTGCGGGCAGGTGAAGCCGCACCAGACGCGACCGAACAGGGACGAGGCGAAGAACAGGCCGAACGCGCCCAGGATCAGCAAGCCCGTGACGAAGTAGATTTCCTGCGGCCAGATGACGACGTCGAAGAACCAGCCGCGACGATGGTCGAGATCGATCAAGATGGCCTGCGAGGGGGCGCCGGGGCCGCGATCCCAGCGCAGCCAGGGCACGACATAGTAGAGGCCGAGAAGCACGACCAGCGTGGCCCACTTGATCTGCCGCCACTTCCCGGAGACCGCGCGAGGATAGACCCTGGCGCGCGGGGCATAGAGCGGCGGAGGCTCCGGCGTCGGCGGCCGTGGTGTGGCCGTGTCGGCCTGGCGGGCGGGGGAAGCCATCGTTCGACCTGCATCGCCCCTAGCGGTCGCCGCCCAGCGCGTGGACGTAGACCGCCAGCATCTTCATGGTCGCCTCGTCGAGACGGCCGCTCCACGCCGGCATGCTGCCGTTGCGCGCGTAGAAGATCGAACGGTAGATGGCGTCGCGGCTGCCGCCGTAGAGCCAGATCCCGTCGGCGAGGTTGGGCGCGCCCAGCTCCTGGTCGCCCTTGCCGCCGGCCTTGTGACAGGCGACGCACTGCTCCTCGTAGATCTTCGCGCCCTCGGGCGTCGCTTTCGCCTTGCCGGAGAGACTGAGTACGTAGTCCGTCACGGCCGCCACCTGTGCGCCGGTGAGCAACCCGTCGGCGCCGAAGCGCGGCATCATCGACTGGCGGGACTTGTCGTCGCTGTTGCGAATCCCGTGCTCGATGGTGGCGTAGATCTGGTCGATGCTGCCGCCCCAGATCCAGTCGTCGTCCACCAGGTTGGGGAAGCCCGTGCTGCCGCCGCCGCCGGCGCCATGGCACTGCATGCAGTTGGTCTGGAAGGCCGATCGGCCGCCCGCCATGGCGAAGTTGAAGAGTTCCGGATCCTTGCGGATGTCGGCCAGCGATGCTGTGCGGATGCGGTCGACGAAGCTGGCACGCTCCTTCGCCTGGGCACTGAGCTCCTGGCGCAGTTCCGCGCGGCTCGAATAGCCCAGCAGGCCCTGGGTATGGCCCGTGAGCCACGGCCAGGACGGATACAGGGTGCAATAGACGACGGCGAAGACGATGGTGGCGTAGAAGGTATAGACCCACCATGTCGGCAGCGGCGTGTTCAGCTCCTTGACGCCGTCCCATTCGTGGCCGGTCGTGTTCTGGCCGGAAAGCGTGTCTTTCTCGATCTTGGTTGGCATGGCCAGTCCTTCAGCGGTCGTCGTCGAGGGGGATCTGGGCGTCTTTCTCGAAACGCTTCCGGTTGCGCGGCCGCAGGGCCCAGAAGACGATCACGAGGAAGATGATGACGGCCCAGACCGTCCAGAAAGAGGCGAGGAACTCGTGCAGGCTTTCGAGGGTCATGGCGGGCTCCTCTCTATTGCTTGAGCCGGTCGGGCGGGATGTCGCCGAACTGCACCAGAGTGCCCAGCATCTGCAGGTAGGCGACCAGCGCATCCATCTCGGTGATCGTGCTCGTCTCGCCGTTGAACTTGGCGACGGGCGCGCGGGGATAGCGCTTCTGCATGGCCGTCGGATCGCGGTCCGGATCGACCTGTGCCTCGAGATCGGCGCGCGCGTTGGCGATCATCTCGTCGGTGTAGGGCGTGCCGACGCTGCGCAGGGTGCGGAGATGCTGGGCGATGTCGGAGTAGTCGAGCGGCTTGTTCGCCAGGAAGGGATAGGCCGGCATCACGCTCTCGGGCACGACGGCGCGCGGCGAGACCAGATGGGCGACGTGCCAGTCATTCGAGTAGCGGCCGCCGACGCGCGCGAGATCCGGTCCCGTGCGCTTGGAGCCCCACTGGAAGGGCTTGTCGTACATGCTCTCGGCCGCAAGGCTGTAGTGGCCGTAGCGCTCGACCTCGTCCTTGAAGGGGCGGATCTGCTGGCTGTGACAGAGATAGCAGCCTTCGCGGATGTAGACGTTGCGGCCCATCAGCTCGAGCGGCGTGTACGGGCGCATGCCGTCGACGCGCTCGATTGTCGTTTCGACGGTGAACAGCGGGATGATCTGCACCAGGCCGCCGATCGATACAGTGATCAGCGTCAGGACGAGCATCAGGATGACGTTCTTCTCGATCGTCTCGTGGCGAATAAACATTGAAAGCTCCTCTTACGCCGCGAGTGCCGGTTGGTTGTGGGTGGCGAGCGTCTCCGTTTCGGTGCGGATGGTTCGCCACATGTTGTAGGCCATGATCAGCCCGCCGCTCAGGAAGCAGACGCCGCCCAGCAGACGGATCAGGTAGAAGGGATGCATGGCCGCGACGGTCTCGACGAACGAGTACTGGAGGAACCCGAGCTCGTCGTAGGCGCGCCACATCAGGCCCTGCATGATACCACTCACCCACATCGCCGTGATGTAGAGCACGATACCGACGGTCGCGATCCAGTAGTGCCAGCTGATCAGCCGCGTCGACCACATGGCCGGACGGTTCCACATCTTCGGAACCAGGTAGTAGAGCGTGCCGAACACGATGAAGGCCACCCAGCCCAGCGCGCCGGAATGCACGTGGCCGATCGTCCAGTCGGTGTAATGGCTGAGCGAGTTGACGGCCTTGATGGACATGACCGGTCCCTCGAAGGTCGACATCCCGTAGAAGCCGACGGCGGTCACGGAGAAGCGCAGGCCCGGGTCGGTGCGGAGCTTGTCCCACGCGCCCGACAGCGTCATCAGGCCGTTGATCATGCCGCCCCAGCTCGGCATCCAGAGCATCACCGAGAAGGCCATTCCCAGCGTTTGGGCCCAGTCGGGCAGCGACGTGTAGTGCAGGTGATGCGGGCCGGCCCAGATGTACAGGAACACCAGGGACCAGAAATGGATGATCGACAGCCGGTAGGAGTACACCGGCCGGTTCGCCGCCTTCGGGATGTAGTAGTACATCATGCCGAGGAAGGCCGCAGTGAGGAAGAAGCCGACGGCGTTGTGGCCGTACCACCACTGGATCATCGCGTCCTGGACGCCCGACCACGCACCGTAGCTCTTCGTACCGGTGATCGAGACCGGCATGGCCAGGTTGTTCACGATGTGCAGCATCGCGATGGTGATGATGAAGGCCAGGTAGAACCAGTTGGCCACGTAGATGTGCGGCTCCTCGCGCTTCATCACCGTGCCGACATAGGCGATCAGATAGGCCACCCACACGATGGTAAGCCACAGGTCGACGAACCATTCGGGCTCGGCGTACTCCTTGCTCTGCGTGATGCCGAACAGATAGCCGAGCGCCGCGGCGACGATGAAGAACTGGTAGCCCAGCAGCACGAACCAAGCGAGCGGCTCGCCGCCGAACAGCCGCGCACGGCAGGTCCTCTGCACCACGTGAAAGGCCGTGCCGATCAGCGCGGTGCCGCCGAAGGCGAAGATCGCGGCGGACGTATGCAGCGGCCGCAGCCGGCCGAACGTCAGATACGGGCTGTCGAAGCTGAGCTGCGGCCAGACGAGCTGGGCGGCGATGACGACGCCGACCAGAAAGGCCGCGATGCCCCAGAACATCGTCAATATGACGGCCGCGCGGATCACGTCCTCGACGTAACGTGGCGCCGGGCGCTGGTCGGCTGTCAATACGGCTTGGCTCGGCATGCTCACTCCCCGAATGGTCGGGGGACACTAGGAGGTGGTGCCGGGTGGTCCCTTGATTTGGGTCAAGGCCGTTGCGCCGATTGGCGGATCAGAATGACGCATGCAACCTGAATGTGAGGCGCCATGAGCGAGACGATTGCGGTGTTTCCGACACCCCGGCCACTGATCCGGCGGGTTCCCGTCGATCGACCCTGGACATGGCTTGTCGCCGGCTGGCGCGACATAGTGGCCGCGCCCGGCGCCAGCCTCGCCTATGGACTCGTGCCGGTGGCCGCCGGCTGGCTGGCCATCGTCCTGATGCTGCGCTTCGATCTGCCCTATCTCGTGCTGCCGCTCAGCGCGGGCTTCTTCTATGTCGGCCCCTTCATCGCCACCGGACTGTACGAGATCAGCCGCCGCATCGAGGCCGGGCAACCCGTCGATGGCAAGTCCACCTTGATGGCCTGGCGGCGCAATCCCGAGCAGATCGCGCTCATGGGGGTACTTCTCCTCCTCTTCCATCTGGCCTGGATGAGAATGGCGCAACTCCTGTTCGCCCTCTTCGAATTTCGCACCGTGCCCTCCTGGGACCGCTTTCTCGACCTCGTCTGGACGACCTCGAAGAGCCTGCCGTTCCTCGCACTGGGAGTTGGGCTGGGAGCTTTTCTGGCGGCCATCGCCTTCGCGATCGGTGCCTTCTCCATTCCCTATCTGCTGGACCGGCGGAACTCGAATATATTCGAGGCGATCGCGACCTCAGTGGCCGCGACCCGCCTCAATTTCCGGCCGATGCTCCTGTGGGCCTGCCTGATCGTGTTCCTCACCGGCGTCGGCATGATTCCGGGACTGCTCGGCCTGGTCGTGACCCTGCCGCTGGTCGCCCACGCAACGTGGCACGCCTACCGCGACGTCATCAACTTCGAGCCGGAGCCTGCTCCTGACGCGTAAGAGCGGCAGGGTGGGTTACGTAGACTCCCCTAGGTCAATTCCGTAATTGCCGGCTGGCGCACATCCTCTTAGCCAGCTGTGCAGAGCAGAGGCGCCGCGCGCGGTGAAGGCGTGGGTGCAGGAGGGCGACATGACCAGGCAAGACAAAAGGATGACCTCCGAGGAGTTGGTCCATGACGTCGGATCCGTTGGACTGTGGCTGTTCGCCGCCATCCTGCTCGTTCTGGCCACGGCTGCTGTTCTCGAGTCCATCGCAACCCGCTGACATCTCGATGGTCTGGGGCTGTCAGAGCCTCTGGCTCGCCAGGGCGAGCATGACCAGCGCGTTGCCGGCGAGGAGCGGTGGACTGACCCATCGCGCGATCGTCCGCAGATGCCGCCGCATGATCAACCCGCCCCAGCCGACGGCGACGAGCGCCGGCACGGTGCCGAGCGCGAAGCAACCCATGGCGATGCCTCCCGATATGACCGAGCCGCTGCCGGCCGCAGCGGCCAGCGCCGCGTAGAGAAGACCACAGGGCAGGAAGCCCAGGACGACGCCCAGCCCGTACCGCGCGAGTGCGGTGCGCGAAGCGGAAAGCGGACCGGCTAGACGTCCCAGCACGGTCGTTGCGGGCGCGGCGGCGTTCACGGCCATGCCGAGGGCCTGCGCCGCCAGCAGGCCGGCGGCCACGATCAGCAGGATGGCTGACAGCCAGCTGAACATCTCGAGGGAGGCAAAGACCGCCGTCGCGCCTCCGGCCACGGCTCCCAGCGCTGTGTAGGTGGTGAATCGGCCGAGATGGTAGGGCACGAGCAGGGCGCCGGTCAGCCGGTGCCATTCGCCATAGGAGCGATTCCCCGGCTGCTCGACCGAGGCCATCACCTGGCCCAGCACGAAGGGACCGCACATGCCCACGCAATGCACGAGGCTGCCGGCAAGGCCGGCCAGGAGCAGCGCCGCCGGCAGGCCGAGCGGCATCGATGCGGCGGCCATGAGGCCGTCGCCGCACATCGCGAAGAAACGGGAAATGATGTCCATCGACGGCAATGGACCATGATTTTCCCAGGCCGCGATTGACCTGCGTCAAGGTCGCGCGCTTCGCGGCCCGGCACGATCGACGGACCTTCAGGAGGATGCCCATGGCCTACAAGACGATTCTCGTTCATTGCGATGCCAGCCCCAAGGTTGGCCAGAGGCTGACCGTGGCGGCGGAACTGGCGGAGCGCTATGGCGCCCATCTGGTCGGTATGCATGCCCGTCCGCCGCTCGAAGCGCCGATCTTCTTCGAAGGCGGTGTCGCCATGGACTCGCTTTTTGCCAGCTACGAAGCCAGCGCCGACGCCGACCAGGCCGCCGCGCTCGCGGCCTTCCAGAAGGCGGTCAAGGAGCGCCGCGTCCCGTCGCACGAATGGCGCGTGACGGACGGGTTCATCGATTCCGAGCTCGTCATCCAGGCGCGATACACTGATCTTCTCGTCCTTGGTCAGACGGACCCGGATGCCCAGACGCCGACTCCCTCGGACCTGCCCGAAGCCGTCGTCCTGGCAAGCGGCCGGCCGACCCTCGTCGTGCCGCATATCGGCGTGCGCGCGCCGGTCGGCGAGTCCGTGCTGCTCTGCTGGAACGCCAGCCGCGAAAGCGCGCGGGCGGCGGCCGATGCCCTGCCGTTCCTGCGGATGGCGAAGAAGGTCGTCATTCTCGTGGTCGATCCGCGCACGTCTCCGGACGGCCACGGTGCCGAGCCCGGCGCCGATGTGGCGCTCTGGCTCACCCGTCACGGTGTCAAGGTCACGGTGCAGCGCGATGTCGCCGCCGACAGCGACGTGGGCGCCATCATCCTGTCGCGCGCCGCGGATATCGGCAGCGACCTCATCGTCATGGGCGTCTACGGCCATTCGCGGGTGCGCGAGATGGTGCTGGGCGGCGTGAGCCGCACGCTCCTCTCCAGCATGACCATCCCCGTGCTGATCTCGCACTGATGGACGCCACCACCATCGCGGCCTACGACCGGTCGGTTCCTCGGTACACGAGCTATCCGACGGCCGCCCAGTTCCACGGCGCCGTGGGGGCCGTGCAGCACAAGGACTGGCTCGCGGACCTCGGGCGCGACTGTTCGACGGTCTATCTCCACGTGCCCTTCTGCGCGCGCCTGTGCTGGTACTGTGCCTGCCACACGGCGGCAATGAACCGTTCGGAATCGCTTGGCGCCTACACCCGCGCCCTCGCCAAGGAGATCGATCTCGTCGCCGAGGCTGTGCCGGGAATGATGGTCGGCCAGATCCAGTGGGGCGGCGGTACGCCCTCCCAGCTGGGGACGGCGAACATCGCGGCGGTGTCGAAGCGGCTGGCCGCGCGCTTCGACAGGCGCAGCGGCTCTGAAACCTCGATGGAGGTGGATCCGCGCTTCTGTGACGAAGAGTTCGTTGCGACGATGCGGGAGATCGGCGTCGACCGCGTGAGCTTCGGTGTGCAGGATTTCGACATCGACGTGCAGAAAGCGATCAACCGATTGCAGTCGGTCGACGATACGGCCACGGCCATCGCGAGAATTCGCGCCGCCGGCATCGCCCGCATCAATATCGACCTTGTCTATGGCCTGCCGAAGCAGACGCCGGAGACACTTGCCCGCACGCTCGACGCCGCGCTCGCACTGTCGCCGGACCGCTTTGCCGTCTTCGCCTACGCGCATGTCCCCTGGATGAAAGCGCGTCAGCGCCTGATCGACACGGAGAGCCTGCCGGGGGCAGAGGCGCGCGCCGCCATGGCGAATCTCGTGGCGGAACGCCTGGTCGAGGGCGGCTACACGCGGATCGGCCTGGATCACTATGCGCGACCGAACGACCCGCTCTCGACGGCGGCGGAACGCGGCCGGCTGCGCCGCAGTTTCCAGGGCTATGTCGTGGTCGATCAGCCATCCGTCGTTGGGCTGGGCGCTTCGGCGATTTCGAGCCTGCCCCGCGGCCATACCCAGAACATCGCCGATCCGGGACGCTACCAGTCGCTGATCGAGGCGGGCTGCTTCGCCTCGGCGCGGGGCCTGGAGTTCACCGCGGCGGACCGGCTGCGCGGCGAGATCATCGAGCGATTGATGTGCAGCTTCTCGGTCGATCTGAATGACGTCTGCCGCCGGCATGGCGCCTCGACCCAATCGTTCATTTCCGAGGTGACCGGGCTTTCCAAGCTGGTCAGCGACGGGCTCGTCCAGCGCGACGGCGAGTCACTGCACGTCACCGAGCGCGGACGTCCGCTGGTGCGTTTCGTCTGCGCTGCTTTCGATACCCACCTCAGCCATGTTGACGGCCGGCATTCCCGCGGGATTTGAAGAAGGAACTGTCATGAGCACTTACCAAATGGTCTCCCGTCACGTCGAGGCAGCGCTGGCCGAGGCATCGAAGCAGGGCATTGCCGACGACGTGGTCGCGCGCTGCCTGCTCTCCGAGGCCATTCGCATCTTCCGGTCGGGCCGGTCGATCGACGACATCGCGGCGGAGCTGACGGCAGCGATCGACAATCTCGACGAGGATGCGCCGCTCTCCTTCATCCGACCCTGATTGAGGTGACCCCGGCACTTGGGTGCGTGCTATAAGGCACCCGTCATGGTGATGCGCCGATGAGCCGGATGCCCCGATGAGCGAACCGTCGATCGCGCTTGCGCTCGAGGCGGCGGAAGCGCGCCTGCGGTCCATCCTGCAGACCGTACCCGACGCCATGATCATCATCGACGAGCGGGGCCGCATCGAATCGCTCAGCACGACCGCGGAGCGCCTGTTCGGCTACCGGGCGGAAGAAGCATGCGGCCACAATGTCAGCCTCCTGATGCCGTCGCCCTATCGCGAGCAGCACGACGCCTATATCGGGCGCTATCTCGAGACCGGCGAGCGCCGGATCATCGGAATCGGCCGCATCGTGGTGGGGCAGCGCAAGGACGGAACGACGTTCCCGATGCATCTCACGGTCGGCGAGCTCCGCGCCGGCGACCGCCACCACTTCACCGGATTCATCCGCGACCTGACCGACCAGCAGCTCACCGAGGGCCGGCTGAAGGAGCTGCAATCGGAGGTGACCCACATGTCGCGGTTCACGGCGCTCGGCGAGATGGCCTCGACGCTCGCGCACGAGATCAACCAGCCGCTGACCGCCATCAGCAACTATCTGAAGGGGTCGCGCCGTCTGCTCGAACGGATGGAGGGCGAGAATGTCGAAATGCTCCGCGATGCGGTCTCCAAGGCCGCCGACCAGGCGCTGCGGGCCGGACAGATCATCCGTCGCCTGCGCGAATTCGTGGCGCGCGGGGAGAGCGAGCGGCGGATCGAGAGTCTTCCGAAACTGATCGAGGATGCCAGCACGCTCGCGCTCGTCGGTACGAGGGAACACGGCATTGCGGTCACGTTCAGGCTCGATCCCGACGCCGATCTTGTCCTGGCCGACCGGATCCAGATCCAGCAGGTGCTCGTCAACCTGATACGCAACGCCATAGACGTGATGAGCGAGGGCGGTGCGGTCCGCCGGCTCGACATCGCCACCGCGGGTGGGCCCGATGAACAGGTCGAGGTGACCGTCGCCGACACCGGGTCGGGTCTTGCGCCGGAGGTGGCGAGGCAGCTCTTCCAACCCTTCGTCACGACAAAGCGCAAGGGCATGGGGCTCGGCCTGTCGATCTGCCGTACGATCGTCGAGGCGCATGGCGGCAAGATCTGGGTGGAATCGCCTCCGGAGGGCGGCACGATCTTCCACTTCACCCTGCGCGCGGCGCCACACGATCGGGAGAACGAGGATGCCTAGCCAGGTCGTTCACGTGATCGACGATGATGTCGACGTCCGGCAGTCGCTCGCCTTCCTGCTCAGCACGGCCGGCCTCGCTGTGCGCGTGCACGAGTCCGCGGTCGCGTTCCTGAAAGCCCTGCCGGATGCTCAGCCAGGTTGCGTGGTCACCGATATCCGCATGCCCGAGATGGACGGGCTTGAGCTGCAGCGTCGTCTTGTCGAGCTGAAGGCCGGCTTTCCCGTGATCGTCATGACGGGCCACGGCGACGTGCCCATGGCAGTGGAGGCCATGAAGGCCGGGGCCGTCGACTTCATCGAAAAGCCGTTCGACGACGAAACCCTTCTCTCCGCGATCAGATCCGCCCTCGACAGCCATTCCCGCAACCGCGAGCGCGAGGACCGCATCGTGGCGATCCGCAAGCGCCTGGACGCCCTGTCCGGTCGGGAACGCGACGTCCTGCGGGGGCTCGCCGCCGGCAAGGCGAACAAGGTGATCGCTTACGACCTCGGCATCAGCGCCCGCACGGTCGAGGTCTATCGCGCGAACGTGATGACCAAGATGCAGGCCGACAGCCTTTCCGAATTGGTCCGCATGGTCCTCCTGGCCGAGGGAGACTCCTAGAATTTGCGCTGGATCAACGCGGTTCCGCGCCCCGCGGGCGACTTTGCTGCATGTCGAAGGCTCCCGATGTCATTCTGCTCGTCGACGACGATGCGGCCGTGCGCAACGCCCTCAAGTTCTCGCTCGAGATGGAGGGGTTCAGCGTCCGGCTCTATCCGACCCCGGAGGCCCTTCTGGCCGAGACCGACCTGCCGGCCGACGGATGCCTCGTCATCGACTACCGGATGCCCGAGATCGACGGGCTCGAACTCGTGGAGCGGCTGCGGAACCGGGGCGTTGCCTTGCCTGTCCTCCTGATCAGCGGCCGGGTGACCCGGTCCCTGCGCGACCGGGCGTCCGGTCTGGGGATCAGGGACGTACTGGAGAAGCCGCTCTCCGATCTGGTCGGCAGCATCAGGCGAGTCCTGGATGACGGGCCCTGACAACCATGCGCCGATGCCAGCGACGATCCTCGGCTTCGTTCTCCGCTCGTCGGGGCGCCACCAAGCGGCCCTGGCCGTCCTGTCGGTCCTCGTCTTCCTGCTGAGCGCGGTTCCCCTGGAGTTGCAGCGTCGTGTGATCAATGTCCTGGTAGACCGCGGCGCCTTCGAGACCGTGCTGTGGCTGGCCGCCGCCTATGTCGGCGTCGTGCTCTCCGAGCAGGCCTTGAAGCTCTGCCTCAACGTGTATCGCGGATGGGTCGCCGAGGATTCGGTGCGCCGCCTGCGCAGCCTGGTCGGGGAATATGCCGACCGGGCCAGGCGGGACGTCAGCGGCGAGGAAGCCGGCATCGAGATTTCCATGGTGCTCGAGGAGGCCGAACCGATCGGCGGCTTCACCGGCGTCAGCCTGTCCGAGCCGCTGCTGCAGGGCGGCGTGCTGGCGAGCGTCATCGTCTACATGCTCTATCTCGACTGGCGCATGGCGCTTCTGGGCCTCGTCTTCTTCCTGCCGCAGGTCTTCTTCGTTCCTCTTCTGCAACGTGCCATCAACCGGCGCGCCCAGTCGCGCATCCTGGTCAAGCGCGGCATCAGCGGTGGGCTGGTGAGCCGCATCGCAGGTCGCGGGGGCCCGGGCGGGCGCATCGGCTGGGGCTGGACGCAGGACCCGATCGAGCGCGTGTTCACGCTGAACATGGGCATCTACAGGATCAAGTTCACGATGAACCTGCTGATGAACATGATGCATCACCTGGCCGTGGCCTCCGCGCTTTGTTTCGGCGGCTGGCAGGTCCTGCAAGGAACGATCGAGGTGGGAACCGTGGTCGCGGTGGTGGCGGGGCTCGGAAAGCTCAACGACCCCTGGGGAGACATCGTGAACTGGGCCCGCGAACTGGCCGTCGTCGGGGTCAAATACCGGCTGTTCGCGGGTGTTCTGGAGGACCTCGTGACCCCGGCCGACGGCCAGCGGCCTACGTAGAATCCCTTAGTTCAAGACCCAAATGGTCGGCCGCCCGCCCGGGCCCTATCCCTGTGTCCGTCAAAGACACCCAGTCGGGAGCCAGCCATGCATACGAATTCAGCGATTTCTGCCCGTATTCCTGCTGCCGTCGCCCTGCGTGGAGCTGCCAACATGCAGCCTGCCGGTACTCCGACGGCGGGCCAGCCGCGGATGCTGGCGAAAGGCGAGGAGCTGTTCGCCGAAGGCGATCCGGCGGACTATTTTTACAAGGTGGTGTCGGGCTCGATCCGGACCTGCAAGCTGCTGAGCGACGGTCGCCGGCAGATCGATGCCTTCCACCTGCCGGGCGACATCTTCGGCCTGGAAGCCGGGGCCGAGCACCGCTTCACGGCCGAAGCGCTGGGCGACGCCACCCTCGTGGCCTTCCGCCGCTCTCGCCTTGCCGAACTCACGGCCGCCGATCCGGCCTTTGCCAACCAGGTGCTCGCGTCGATGATGAAGTGCCTCGGCCGCGCCCAGGACCACATGCTTCTGCTCGGTCGCAAGACCGCCCAGGAGAAGATCGCGACCTTCCTGCTCGACATGGCCAAGCGCATTTCCAGTGACGACGAGCATGTCGAGTTGCCGATGCAGCGCTCCGACATCGCCGACCATCTCGGCCTTACGATCGAGACGGTGTCGCGGACGCTGACCTGTTTCGCACGCCAGGGCCTGATCCGCCTGCAGGCCGGCAGCCGGTCGGTCGATCTGTGCAACATGGCCGCCTTGCGCAAGCTCGACGCCTGATCCGGACGACCGGGAATCGCGGAGCGACCTGCCCTCCGCGATTCCTCCAGAAAATTCAGCCCGTCATTTTCTTTCACCTGTCAGCGATTGGCTGGCCGCTTCACGACGGTCACGGCCTTCGGCTGGTGCGACCGCAGGTACTGCGCGGTCGCCGAGGCCACGGAAACGCCCAGCAGCATGAACGAGCCGCAGGCGAGCAGCAGGAAGTAGATCGGGATATCGCTCATCGCACCCTCCTTGCCTGCGCGATGCTCAGTGAGAAACGGCCCCGACCGGGGCGTTGGGCCGAAGTCGATCGATCGCCTTGAACGACCGCCGCGCGTAGGCGAGCAGCTCTCCGTCGGTCGGGTGATCCATCGCCTCGACACCGACGAGGGTCTTCTTGACGTGCGGCAGATGTTTGTCGAGATGCCGGACGAGGTCCTGCTTGGCCTGCGCCGGGCCGACCAGAAGCCACTCCTCGGTGCCGCGGACAGCATCGACGATATGATCGAGGAAGCTCACGTCGAGAGCCGCGTGGCCCGCGCCGATGACGCCCGCCTTGTGGTGTACCTTGCGGAACGGGCTGTGGGCCTTGATGGTCTCGCGCTCCACATCGTCGGCGTTGAAGCGGAACACGTGGGCTTCCTTGCTGTCCATCCAGACGATGGCGTGACTGTGAGTCATGATTTCTCCCGGTGATAATGTGGCGATATCCTGCGTCGGCGTGCGCGGCGACGCGTTGATTCAGGTCAATCGTCGGACGATGTCGGGTCAGACGACTGCCGGCGCGCTGCGACAGCGCGCAATTCGCTCATTCCTTTTCCGGTTCGCGGATCCACGACGTGCAGCCCGTTACAGGCGAGGCAGTGCTGCCCGACGAACGCGGGCAGGGGACCCGTGCCGCCTTCGTAGCGGCCCTGGACATTGTAGCCCGTGGTCGGGCAGCGGAAGACGAACGTGCGCACGATGTCATTTTGTCTCCGCACCCTCGATGCGCTTTGACTCAGGTCAAAGCGGAACCGGCCTTCGCCGATGATCTTTCCCGTAGAGGGGAATTTTCATGACCAAGTGCACTTCCAAGGACAGGTTCGGCTACCTCGGGACGGAGGCTGCAGCTCTGCGTGAACATCTCGACCAGGCGTCCGCCGCCATTGCCCGTGCCGCGCAGAGCGAGGGTACGGAGGCCGCCACCGCGGCGGCTGAAGCGGCGCGGGAACTGCTGGCGCGCGCGGCCCTGCTGGCCGACGAATGGGTCGACAAGGCGAAGGGCGCGGCGCAAGCGGTGGATGCGGGGCAGGAAGGACTTGCCGACATCGTCCGGCGCAAGCCGCTCGCCGCCCTCGGGCTGGCCACAGCCGCCGGCTTCGTGCTGGCGCTGCTCGTGCGGCGCAAATGAGCGTTGCGTCGGAAACCGGAACCTTGCTGGTCGCCCTGGTGCGGTCGGCCGCGACCCTGGGCGCCGGCGTCCTTGTCGCGTCCGGGCGGCGCCTCGCGGCCACCGTGGCGGCCTACGTCCTGGTCGGCTTGCTTCTGGCCGTCAGCCTCGCTTTCCTGACCCTGTCGGCCTATCGTGCGATCATGGTGTCGGTTGGCGATGTCTATGCCCCCCTGATCGTCGGCTGCTTTTACCTGGTCGCGGGCCTGACCGCGGCGCTGGTCGCTCAGATGCGCCGTCGCTAGGGTTCATGCTCAAGGTCCGCAAGCTCGGGATCGACGCCTGCCAGGAGACCGTCGCCTTCCTCGCACGCCGCTGCGAGCCTTATCGCGCCCAGGAATTCATGGCCCTCGCCCGGATCGAGATCTGGGGCGGCGGCCGACGCATCGTCGCCACGCTGAACATCGTCGACGACGAGTCGATCATGGCGACCGACGAGCTCGGCCTGTCGGAACTCGCCTATCGCCAGCTCGGCCTTCCGGCGGGAACGGCCGTCGAGATCGCCCAGGCGGGACCGCCTCCCAGCCTCGACCATGTCCGTGCCAAGATCGACGGTGCCGAGCTCGGTCCTGCCGCCTATCAGGAAATCGCGCGTGACCTCGCCGCGCATCGCTATTCCAAGATGGAGATCGCGGCCTTCCTGATCGCCGGCGCACGCTTCACGACGGCGCCCGAGGTGCTCTCGATGACCCGGGCGATGGCGGCCGTCGGGGGCCGCTTGTCCTGGCCCATCGACATGGTCGTGGACAAGCACTGCATCGGCGGCATCCCGGGAAACCGGACCTCCATGATCGTCGTCCCGATCGTGGCCGCGCATGGCCTCACCATTCCCAAGACCTCGTCGCGCGCGATCACCTCGCCGGCCGGTACCGCCGACACGATGGAAGTGCTGGCGAGGGTCGATGTCGGTTCCGACGAGATGCACGAGATTGTGGCCGCCGAGAAAGGCTGCCTGGTGTGGGGTGGCCACGCCAACCTCTCTCCGGCGGACGATGTCCTGATCTCGGTCGAACGGCCGCTGGCGATCGACACGCCCGAACAGATGGTCGCCTCGATCCTGTCGAAGAAGCTGGCGGCGGGATCCACGCATCTCGTCCTCGATCTGCACCGCGAGCGATTCGTCAGGCTGCGCAAGCTCTTCGAGTACGTGTCGGACCAGGTCGGAATCAATACGACCGTCCTGGCGACCGACGGCAGCCAGCCGATCGGCCGCGGCATCGGCCCGTGGCTCGAGGCCCGCGACGTCATGCAGGTGCTGGAGCGACATCCCGATGCGCCGCGCGACCTGGAGGAGCGGGCCGTGTTGCTGGCCGGCCACGTGCTCGAGTTCGATCCCGCGCTGCGCGGCGGCCAGGGGATCGTGCGGGCCCGCGAGCTGCTCCACAGCGGCGCGGCGCTCGCGAAGATGCGACGGCTGATCGCCGCCCAGGGGGCTCCCCCGCAGGCGACCAGCCTCGGCACGCTCACCCATGACGTACCGGCCACCGAGGACGGGGTCGTGACGGCGATCGACTGCCTCCGTCTCGCGCGCGTCGCCCGTCTTGCCGGTGCGCCGATGGACAAGGGTGCGGGCGTCGATCTGTTCAAGCGCATCGGCGATCCCGTGGAGCGGGGCGAGCCGCTCTACCGGATCCATGCCGCCTTCGAGGCCGACTTCCGCTTCGCCACCCAGCTCGCCGCTGCCGAGGATGGCATGACGATCGGGCGGCGCGCATGACCCTGTCGCTGCACATCCATGGCGCCGCCGGCACCGTCACGGGATCCTGCCACCGACTGGTGACGCCGCGCGGGACGCTTCTGGTCGATTGCGGCCTGTTCCAGGGACCGAAGTCGTTGCGTGCCCTGAACTATCGGGCGTTTCCCTTCGCGCCGGCAGAGATCGCCGCGGTGCTGCTCACGCATGCCCATATCGATCACAGCGGCCTCTTTCCCAAGCTGACCCTCGCAGGATTCCAGGGACGGGCCTTTGCCACCGAAGCGACGCGCGACCTGCTGCGCTGGCTGCTGCCCGACGCGGGCGCCATCCAGGAAAACGACGTCGAACGCCTCAATCGCCGCAACGCCCGCCGGGCCGAACCCGAGGTCGTGCCGATCTATACGAGGGCCGACGCCGAGGCGTCGCTCTCCTTCATCGACGCGCAGCCCTACGATCGCTGGTTCGAACCGCTGCCCGGCGTGCGGGCCCGCATGCGCAATGCCGGCCACATCCTCGGCAGCGCCTTCATCGAGATCGAGGTCGACGCCGAACCGCGTCCGCTGCGGCTCGTCTTCTCCGGCGATGTCGGGCCCCTCGACAAGGCCCTGCAGCCCGATCCCGCGCTGCCCGGGCGCGCCGACGTGGCGTTGGTCGAGTCCACCTACGGCAACCGGTCTCGCGAGCCCCTCTCCGAGGCCAGCCGCAGGGCCGTCCTGGGCCGCGAACTGGAGACCGCCCTGGCCGCCGGCGGCAATGTCGTCGTGCCGGTCTTCGCGGTCGAGCGTACGCAGGAAATCCTGGAGGATATCGCGGAGCTGAAGCGCGGCGGGAAACTAAAGGGCGCGCAGGTCTTCCTCGATTCGCCGCTGGCCGGCCGGACCACGGAAGTGTTCCGGACTCATCGCCACTCCCTGAGTCGGTCGGAGGGCGGACATGCCTTCAGCGGCGGCGAGTTCCGGTTGAGCGAGACCGTCGATCAGAGCCGTGCGATCGGGCGTATCCACGGCGGCGCGATCATCCTGGCCGGTTCCGGCATGTGCGATGCCGGGCGGGTCAAGCATCATCTCAAGGACAATCTTTGGCGCACGGATTCCACCATTCTCTTCGTCGGATACCAGGCGCCCGGCACGCTGGGGGCGCTGATCCGCGGTGGTGCCGCGCAGGTGCGCATCCACGGCGAGGAAATAGGAGTCCGGGCGCGCATCCGGTCGATCGATTCCTATTCGGGTCATGCCGATCGCGAGGAGCTGGTCGCCTGGTGCAGGCCGATGCTGGACGGGCTCGGTTCCCTCATGCTCGTGCACGGGGAGCCCGAGGGGATCGATGGCCTCTCCGACGCGCTCGTGGCGACCGGTGTCGACCGACGCTGCATCGTCGCCCCGACCCTCGACGAGAATTTCGTGTTCGTCCATCGCGACGGGCGCTGGAGGGCGATCCCCGAGGCGGACGGAATGCCGCGTCTCCCGCCCGAGGCCGCGAACGCGCGGCGCGACTGGCACAACGACTATGCGCAGATGCTGCTGGATATCCGCGGAGCCCTGCAAGCCGCTCCCGACGATGCCGCGCGGCACAGGCTCCTGCAACAGCTGCGCCGCGTGCTGGGCAATAGCAGCCGATAGAAACCGAAGGCAGAAACAGGACACGCCCGGAACCGCCCGGGCGCATCCTGCTGCGAGTTCGTCGGGTGTTTACTTGGCCGCCTTGAGCGTGACCTCGGCCAGTCCAGCGGCGACGTTGAGGCCCACATTGCCCTCGACGCTGACCGGTTGCAGGCTGACCTGCTTGTTGCCGCCGCCGATCAGGACATTGGCGCCCGCGCCCACGCCGACCGAGGCACTGGCCGTCGGACCGACATAGTCGCCCGCGAGGGCACCCTTCGCGACCTGGCCGGGGGCGAAGACCAGCCACACGACGTGGCCCTGCTTGGTGAAGCCGAGATCGACGCCGTACTTCTTGATGGTGCCCGTGTAGTGGTCCGCGGTGCCGTCGGTCTTGGCGAGGATGCAGTCGAGATCCTTCGAGGATCCAAACACGAATCCGACCCCTCCGGTGACCGTGCAGGTCAGCGAACCGACATTCACGCCTTTGGGAGCCGACTGCGCTTGCGCCCCAAGACCGAAGGGAAGAATGGAGAGCGCTGCCGTGAGGGCAGCAGCATACATGTTCATCGCTTATCTCCTGGGCAGGCGGAAAGGGCTCCGCAGCCTTCAAGCTAGGGCAACGACTCTGAAGGAGCGTTGATCTGCATCAAGCTCCTCGACGTTGATGCAGATCAACGGACCGGGCTCCCTTTGCGCCTACAGTTGCTTCGGATGCGGAGGGTGAGATGAACGACATGCACACGGACAAGCTGCCGAGCGTGGAGTCACTGCCGGCGAGCAACATGTGGAATTCGGCGCTATCGACCTATGCCGACTGCTTCGAGGAATGGGCGGCGGCCGGTACGGCCTGGCAGAGCGAGGTTTCGCAATTCGCCGAGCGGCGCCTCAAGGACAACCTTTCGACCTGGCTGACGCTGCTGTCGGCGCGAGACGCCGCGAGCGTGTGGCAGGCGCAGGGCGCCTGGAGCGTTCGTGCCGCCGAAGACTATTCCGAGGAAGCCAAGCGACTGGCTGAGCTGGTCACCAGCGTGACCCTTTCCGGCGCGACGCCCGAGGCCCAGCAGACGACCCAGCTTCTGGGATAAGGCCGTATCGCGAAGCCGCCGTTCACGCGAGCTATTGATCCGGCTGTAATCATCTTGAAAATATCGCGACCGGTTTCTACATGGGATTGATGAAAGCAACGGACATGAGATCGCTGTCGCGCGAT
>LNFM01003797.1_pt1 | contig 28977 bp, 22 predicted proteins | sample 596031 | NCBI WGS metagenome assembly LNFM01 (sample SAMN04254537, study PRJNA301005) | activated carbon metagenome | isolation source: dual media filters at the Ann Arbor, Michigan drinking water treatment plant | place: USA: Ann Arbor
ATCCGTTCATTTAAGTTTAATCGTCTGCGTAATTTTTCCATAATTCAACAAAGATAAAATTTATCATTTGTTGCATTAAGTTATTGAATTCGTCACATTTTTCATAGTATTTCTGCTAACGTTTCGCGGCTATCGGTCTGTTGCGACGCCAACGAACTGCGTACTGTCTGCTAAGATAAAGTTTTTACGTGAAAAAAAGAGTTGTATTTAATAAAAACCAGCAATAGCTGATAGCCGCTGTTAGTAGCTGTGCGAACTATTCACAATTATTTGATCTAAACTTTTCAGCTTCATATTCATATAAGATTTCTTTTTCACCATTAATCAATTCTCCATATTTTAATTTCGTTTTGTTTTCTGTTACCCAATTTTTCCAAGCTTTAATTTCATCGTTATTTGGATAATATATCAAACCTAAATATGTTCCGTCAACTTTCTTAGGAAAAATTCCAGTCAGACAAGCAATTCTATTTGGAAACTTTGCATCAAGTTTTACATTTTCATTTACTATGGATTTTTCATATACGTTAAGTTCGTAAATGAGTTTATCAGCCGGACTTTCATATTTTGAGTTTTGTCCGTTACAAAAATTAATTGTAAAGATTGTGAATAATATTATTTGTCGAATTTTGTTCATTATCTGATGATTTCTGCTTGGTTTCAAACGCATAGCTACTAACGTTTCGCGGCTTCAAGAAGTGGCGATGAACCAAGACCAAGCCTTTACAAATATAAACAAAACTTTTAATTAATTACCTTTCCGATTTCTGATAAATCCCGTGCCTCGCCATTTCTTGAAACCGCTGTTATCTCAACTATAAAACTGCAAGTACCCTTTTGCACTTAAAGTGTTGTATTCATTGACTTTATAAAAATTATAAATGCAATTTGAAGCATAAAAAAGCATCAAAATACTTGTTTTGTTGTACCAATTGTTGTACTTTAGTACTCTGTTGCACTAGAATGAAAACCTAATAAAATCAATACTTTCACTCGTTTGCATCGCATTACAAATATAGTATAACTTTTCAAATATTTATATTTTATGGCTTCTATTAAATTAATCTTACGCACCAACCAGAAAGACCAAACAGGTCACAGTCCATTGTACATCCGAATTATAAAAGACAGAAAAACGAAATTTATCACTGCGGGAGTTAAACTCAAAGAGAGCGAATGGGATGAAGTAAAGCAGAAAGTAAAAAAGAACCATTCCAATAGCGCGAGAATGAATGCTGCATTGTCTCAAAAAATTGCTGATGCTGAAGGACAAATTGCAGACCTTGAAAGAAAGGTAAAAACAATTTCAATCAAAAAACTAAAAGAAGCCATCAAGGGTAAAGAAGTGCCTAATTTTTTCACATATTCAAGAAAGCATTGTGAGAGAATCAAAGGTAATGTGTCAATTTCAACCTATAAAACGTATGGTGTTTATTTAGATAAATTTGAAAAATGGGTTGGAACAAAGGATGTTTACTTTGATGATATTACGGTTTCATTATTGTTGGATTATCTTGGTTATATGAGCAACGTTTTAAAAAACGGAAATACAACACAACGTTATTCAATTATGATTTTGGCTATTATGTTCAAAGAAGCTATCAAAGAAGAAATCATTCCAGAGTATATGTACCCATTTAATAAACTGACACTCAAAAAAGATGCAAGTAAAAGACAGTTTTTAAAGAAAGAACAATTTGAGGCAATAATCGATTATAAGCTACAAGAAAACTCAAAAGCTTGTATCTATCGCGATATGTTTATTTTTTCAATATTCGCAGGCGGATTGCGTTATAGTGATGTTTTAGAAATACAACTTAAACACTTTAACGAAGAAGAAAGAAGAATTAAAAAAGTAATTCGCAAAACAGGAAGAGTACACCAGTTCAAAATAGGTCAAGTAGCTTTGGATATAATTCAAAAATACAAAAGAGAAAATGCAGAACCTGATGATTTTATTTTTCCAATTGTAACTAATGCAGAACTATTTTTAAAAAACGAAGAGTATCGTTATGCTTTTTCAGAGAGTACCAACAAAGCAGCTAATTTTCAAATTCAAAGAATTGCTAAAAAATTGGAAATACCAGTTAAAATTTCATTTCACATTAGCCGACATACATTTGCTACAAATGCTTTAAATAATGGAATGAGAATTGAACACGTAAGCAAGTTAATGGATCACAACGACATCAGTACAACACAGATATATGCTAAGATTATCAATGAAGAATTAGACAACGCAGTTGACAATTATATTTACTAATTTCTTACTAAATAAATACAATATTTTGCACTCATTTGCGTTAAATAATTATTAATTAACTTATTGTAAACTATTTTAGTAGGCATCATAAGTTACTTTTAAAATCCTTTAAATAAGGATTTTTTTTTGTTTCAAAATAGGCAGTAATGCTATAATATTTTTATTCAAAAATCTAGTTGAATGTTACTTGAAGTTTGTGGTTGAGTTGGGATTTATTTAATAGAAGTATTTTTATAAGCAGTTAATATTTTATCATAGCGTATCTATACAAACCAATCAATTCAGAACCCTAACAAGATGAATCTTAAGACAACTCCATTTCCAGAGTTTGTAACTTCAACTAGTTCAAATTCAATAAATCCATTATTTGATATAGTGATAGATGAAAACGTAAATCTCGAAAATTATTGTAGAGCTTTAATTCAAAAGGTTTTTGATTTACCACAATCTAAATTTGGTTTATTTATTGAATATCAAACGGAACTTGTTAAGGATGAATTGAAATGGATCAATAAATTTGAAAAGCTAATCACTTTAAATGAAGAGTTATTTTCAGATAAGAAAGTATTTTGTAGATACAATAAAATGTACCATTACATCGATAAAAAACGTGATGAATTACAAATAATAAGCACAAAAAGAAATTCAAAATCTACTCCAAAAAGGCTTATAAATGCCGAAGCTGAAGACAGATATTTTTCATTCCATGAAGTAAAAGAACATATTGATAAAATAGATAATTTCAATGAAAAATTAATCTATCTAACCGAAGAAATATTTGAATATAAAAACGCTGATATAATTTCTAAAAATGGAAAGCTTTTAGATTATGATATACAATGTAACCAACTTATAAAAAAGCTGCAAACAATTCGTAGAATGAAAACAGATTTTGAAAAAGAAAAAGCACAAAGCGAAAACAATCCAGGACCAACTGAAGACCCAAAAATCAAACTTCAATTAAATGGACCAATTAATATTGTAACCAATGCTTTTAAGCAAATGATGGTAAATATTAAACCAAACGGCAAACCTTATATCCAATATAAAATCAAAGATGTGGCTCAATTTATCTGCGATAATTTTGTAGATGAACACGGTCAACAACTTTCTCAAGCCACAATTCAGACTTATCTTTCACCAAATCGCACCGACAAAGACCCAAATAGTGATTCTGTAGTTAGATTTTAGTCTTAAACACCTTTTTTGCTTTCCTTTATTCATAAGTCCTGACAAACTTTTTAGTCCGATAAGACTAAATCGAACTAATCGGACTTTTTTCTATTTCTTCCATTTGCACCATAACTTTTAAAATTTTAAAAAAATGGAAGCAATTATCATCACAAAAGACCAGTTCAGCGATTTAATGTCAAAATTAGACACAATCCAAAGTCAACTAAATTCTAAAAATGATCCAAAGAAAGAAACCTTTTTAGACAATCAAGAATTCCTGTTACTAATGAAAATCTCAAAACGTACAGCTCAAACTTGGAGAGACGAAGGCAAAATCTCATTCAGTCAAGTTGGAAGTAAAATCTATTATAAACTTTCTGATGTTGAAAAATTGCTTCAAGAACATTACAACAAATCATTCAAAAGCAAATAGTATGAGCAAGTGTAATGGAACATGCGAAGTTTGCGACTGCAAACTTTCTGACGAAACAAGACTGAATACTGATAACTGACAACTGAAAACTATCCTTATGGTAACCATATTCAAAAACTTCAGCGAAGTTGTAGAACACAAAACAATACCGATGATTTTGGATGAAATCAAAACGGGTAAGTACAAACATGCAATAGTGTATTTAAGAAAATCACTTTCTGAAAACAAAATGGAAGCCTACGAAAAAGCCAAAAAATCACTTCCAGCTTTTACACCTTCAGGAAAATTTGTTGGAGGTAGAAAAATGAATTTTTTGGAGGAATACTCCAATATCATCATTTTAGACATCGACAAATTACAACCCGAACAACTAGCAAAAGTCAATCATTTAGCAAGACAATGCGAGTTCACTTATGCCTGTTTCATTAGTCCTTCAGGCAATGGATTAAAGATTTTAGTTAAAGTAAGCAGCACTAAAAACGAACACAAAGAAACCTTTTTAGCTATCCAGGATCATTATGAAAAACTTTTAAATTTAGAAATAGACAAGTCCGGAAAAGACATAACAAGATTATGTTTTTACTCATGGGATGAAAATCTTTTCATTAATGAAAATGCTAAAACCTTTGTCACACTGAGCGCAGTCGAAGTGCCTGAAGAAGAAACTAAACCAATAGAATCAAAGAACCCGAAACCCGAAACCTTAAACTCGGAACTCATTTATGAACACTGTATAAAATTCACAGAAAAAAAAGTGCAATTTGTGAATGGTAGCCGAAACGTATTCGTACATCAACTTGCTTGTAACTTAAACCGAAAAGGTATTTCATTACAAGAAGCATTAAGTTTTATTCTGAATGATTTTGGTTATGATGAAAAAGAAGTAACACAAGCTGTTAATAGTGCATACGGAAATGTACATGAGTTTGGTAAAAATGAAAAAATTGATAAGCCAAAGAAACCAAAAGAAAATGAAGATTTTTCAATTAAAGACACTACTGAAGACGACGACGAAGACAAACCTAGACCAACACAAATTGATCGTTTAGAGCTGTTTTTATCAACTAGATATGTTTTTCGACACAATATAGTATCAGGAAAATTAGAGTTCCAATACTACGGTAAAAAGAAATGGAATGTAATGAATGATTTTATTGAAAATTCAATGTTACGTGAGTGTCTAAAAGGAAGAATTAAAACAAACCTTTCTTCACTTAGAAACTTGCTTTATTCTGATTTCTGTCAATTATTTAATCCATTTGAAGATTACTTCTATAATTTGCCAACTTATGATGAGAAAACCGATTATATAACAGAATTAGCCAACACAATAACAACAACAAAACAAGACCTTTGGCAGCAATGTTTTAAAAAATGGATTGTAGCAATGGTTGGATGTGTATTAGATGAAAAAATTATCAATCACACAGTAATTGTCTTCAGTGGAAAACAAGGATTAGGAAAAACAACGTGGGTGGAGAAGTTGGTCCCAAAACAATTAAAAGAATACCTGTTTTCAGGAACTATAAACCCAAACAACAAAGATACTTTAGTACAATTGGCTGAATGTATGTTGATTAATTTGGATGAGTTAGAAAACTTAAACCGTTCCGAAATTGGCAGCTTAAAAGAAATCATTACAAAAACTCAAATAAGAATGCGTAAAGCCTACGGACATAATAATGAAACAATGCCAAGGCGAGCATCGTTTGCAGGTAGTGTCAACACAGCACAATTTTTAAATGATAGTACAGGAAGCAGAAGATTCCTTTGTTTTGAATTAGAAGGAATCCAATACCAACACGAAGTAAATATTGATGATGTTTTTTCACAAGCTTTGTATTTATTCAAAAGTGGATTCAGACATTGGTTCGACCAAGAAGAAATAAAAAACATAACCGAAAATAACGAACAATACCAACTAAGAAGCCCAGAAGAAGAACTACTTTTAACATGGTTCGAACCTTGTGAAAAAGAAAAAGCAAACGCATTCTTAAACGCTTCACAAATTGCAACAAAACTAGCAGAAAGAGCAAAAATCAATATATCAGATGGAACAATAAACAAACTAGGCAAAGCTTTAAAGAAACACAATTTTTTAAGACTAAAGAAAAACGGAATATTCGTTTACGCATTAAATGAAATTTCACACGAAGAAGTAGATAATAGAAACAAAATTATAGAAGAATAGAAAATAAAAACAAAATCTGTGTTAATCATTTTAATCTGTGGCTAAAATAGTTTTTTAGTCACTTTTTTTTTGCTTTTTTCTGCCAACTGCTACTGCCAACTGAACACTATTAAAAACAGGGTAAGCAGGGTAACCAAAAAATAACACAAACATTTTTAATTTTTTTTCTTTCAATACTTTTGGGCAACATTAGAACAATTAAGTGTAAATCAATAAAAGTGTAAGTTTTGTTTGCGCCCAAAAAGCCATATAAATCAGTTTTTTACAAACGAAAAAAATAAAATATCTTTTTTTCAAAAATAGGGTACCAACGTTACCCTAATTTTTTTTGCACTATTTTTCCTTTATTTTCCTTGTCTTACGGTTTTCCTCATTTTTATATCAATACCTTTTTATTATATTTACCCATTAATCATTATATCAAACAATAATTCCATTTTCAAATTCGCTAAATGAGCTTAAATACACAGTCTTTACAACCCATCATCAACTTTATTTGGACAGTTGCCGATGATATTTTAATAAATAAATTCCTTGAAAATCAGTATCAAGATGTCATCTTACCAATGACTGTTTTGCGTCGTTTGGATTTAGCGTTAGAACCTTCAAAAGAAAAAGTACAAAAAACCTTTGATGATTTTAAAGATAAAATAGACAATCTAACGGGTTTGCTAACTAGCGAGCAACATGGTACAGGATTAGCATTTTACAACACTTCAAAATATACCATGAAAAAGTTGTTGGCAGATCCAAAAAATATTGACACTAATTTCCTTGACTATTTAAACGGATTTTCTGAAAACGTTCAAGATATAATTACAAAATTCAAATTCAGAAATCAACTTGAAACGTTTCAAAGTACAGGAATAACTTTTTCTTTACTAGAAAAGTTTTGCAGTCCTAAAGTAGAATTAAGTCCCGATAAAATTTCACCTATGGCAATGGGATATATGTTCGAGGATTTAATCAGACGATTCAACGAAAAAACAAATGCAGCAGCAGGACGTCACTTTACACCAAGAGAAATCATTGAGTTAATGACGCACTTAGTCTATTTGCCAGTAAAAGATAAAATAAAACAAGGAACTTATTTAGTTTATGATCCTTGTGTGGGTTCAGGAGCCATGCTTACGCAGTCGAAACTTTTTGCTACAAATCCTGATGGCGAAATAAAATCTAAAGCAACCTTTCATTTATACGGTCAAGAGAACACCGGCGAAATGTATGCCACTTGCAAATCAGATATGTTGCTTAAAGGAGAAGATCCAGACAAAATTAAGTTTGGTTCTACCTTGAGTGAATACGGAATGCCAGCAGATTTAAAGTTCAATTTCATGCTTACCAATCCTCCTTATGGCACCAGTTGGAAAGAAGACATAAGCAAATTGAATGTAGGTACAGACAAAAAAATCAGCATAGTTGACAAACGATTTAACCTACCTATCAAAAATTTTAAAGGCGAACTTGAAACCACTTGTTTAACCTCTCGTAGCAATGACGGACAATTAATGTTTATGCTGCACATGCTTTCTAAAATGAAAGATCCAGAAGATGGTGGAAGTCGAATAGCTTCTATTCACAATGGTTCTGCATTGTTTACAGGCGATGCAGGTAGTGGTGAAAGTGGTATTCGTCAATACATCATAGAAAATGATTTATTAGAATGTATTATTCAATTACCTTATAACATATTTTACAATACAGGTATTGCAACCTATGTATGGATAATAACCAATGTTAAAGAAGAAAAAAGGAAAGGAAAAGTACAATTGATAAATGCATCTTCAAATGATTTTTATCAAAAAATGAGAAAAGGACTAGGTGATAAAAAAGTAGAATTAGCTAATGAACATATTGAAAAAATCCAACAAACTTACTTTGATTTCGCAGAAAATGAATATTGTAAAATATTTGACAATGAAGATTTTGGTTATTATCAAATAACAGTACATCAACCAGAAAAAGATGAAAAAGGTAAAATTATTTTAGACAGTAAAGGAAAACCAAAGTCAGATGTCAAAAAAAAGGATGCTGAAAATGTCCCAATGAAATATAGCATTAAGGAATATTTCAATAAAGAAGTGTTGCCTTTTGCTCCTGATGCTTGGTATGATAAATCTAAAATGAAGGTAGGATACGAAATAGCTTTCAATAAATATTTTTATAAATATGAGGAAGTAAGACCTCTAGATATTATCTCAAAAGAGATATTGGCTTTAGAAGCTGAAACTGATGGTTTATTAAAAGAAATTGTAGACTAAATGAAAAATATAAAATTTTACAATTTATACAAAGATTCAAATATTGAATGGTTAGGTAAAATACCATCTCATTGGAAAGTTCTCAAAGCAAAAAGATTATTTAATGAAAGGTCAGAAAAAGGACATCCAAATGAACCACTTTTAGCAGCCACACAAAGTAAAGGTGTTATCCCGAAATCAATGTATGGAAAAACAACAGTTACCGCATCAAAAAATTTTGAAACATTGAAATTAGTTTGTAAAGGTGATTTTGTAATTAGCTTAAGGTCATTTCAAGGCGGTATTGAATACGCTCATTATCAAGGAATAATTAGCCCAGCGTATACAATATTAAAACCTAATGAAATGGTTGTAGATAATTATTATAGATACTTATTAAAGTCAAAGCATTTTATTAGTGGTTTAACTTTGTTAGTTACAGGAATTCGTGAAGGTCAAAATATTGATACAGTTAAGTTTAAAGATAGTTATTTACCATTTCCACCAATTGAAGAACAAATAGCTATTGCAAAGTTTATTGATTTTAAACTTTCTAAGATTGACCGTTTTATCCAAAAGAAAAAACAACTTATTAAGTTATTAAATGAGCAAAAATTAAATGTTATTTATAAAGCAGTAACTAAGGGTGTTAATGAAAATGTAAAATTAAAACCAAGTGGTGTTTTATGGCTTGATAATGTTCCAGAACATTGGAAAATTGACAAAATTAAATATTTATTAACAAAGCCTATCGCCGGTCAATGGGGTACAGATCCCAAAGATGATTTAAATGATATTGTTTGTTTAAGAGTAGCTGATTTTAATGATCTTGATACAAAAACTGAAGATTTAACCATTAGAAATATTGAAGCAAGAGAAGAACAAGTTTTAAATTTCGGTGACTTATTAATTGAAAAATCAGGAGGAGGTGAAAAGACTCCAGTTGGAAGAGTTGTTATTTTTAATAAGGATTTTAAAGCCGTTACTTCTAATTTTGTATGTAAAGTATCGGTTATTGAATCAAAAGTTTTACCTACTTATATGTTGTATGTATTTAAAGCAATCAATTGTATAAAATGGAATGTTTTATCAATAAAACAAACAACAGGAATACAAAATTTAGATAGTTATTCATATTTTGACAATTTGATTTTTTTGCCTGATATTAAAGAACAACAAGAAATAATTAATCATATAGATATAGAGAATATAGCTAAAAATAAATTAATTCAAACAATTGAAAAAGAAATAGAATTAGCACAAGAATTTAGAACATCATTAATTTCTGAGGCAGTTACAGGTAAAATTGATGTTAAAGATTATAAAGTACCTGTTTTGGAAGAAGAAGAATTGATGTACAATGATTTAGAAATAGGATTGGAAGAAGAATTGGATATGGTTGCAGAAGACGGCGAAACAATGGAAATTGAATAAATAAATTAAAATATGGAAGAAAGTTTTGTAAAAAGTTTTTTAGGCGACCTTAATATTTTATCAAGTATTATTGATAAGTTATTTCAGTACAAAGACAAAAAAGATGTTCGTGTTAACGAATCAATTACAGCAATTTCAAAAGCATGGAATCATACTTATAACTACCTGCGAAATGAAAATGGTGAAGTTATTCCCAAGACTAATCTTTCAGATTTATGGAATGAAGCAGCTTCCAAAACACGATTAGTTGATTTGAGTTTGGCTAGACAATTAAAAGATAAATCGCGTTTTTGGATTCATCCTAATTTACCAAGACAAAACCGTATTTTATTGTTAACAGAAATAACAGACGAAATCGAAAGATTAGAAAAGAAATTAGAATAATGAGTATAAAAAAAACAGCACATACAGAAACAGAGTTATTAGCCATTTTTAAAAAGGACGGCAATGATGAAAAGTACTTTTCTAAATTTTTAGAATATTACAAAGTCAGCTTTGATGAACATTTTGAAGACAATAAGGAATGGACTGATGATGATTTTGACGAAAACGATTCGGTTCAAGCAAGTGCTTTGTGGTGTGCAAATGATTATATTCAAAAATATATAAAGCTAATTGAAAAAGGTCATGGTCAAGAATGGGCGCATGAAATGGCACATACTGCTGAAGATGGAGAAAGAGCCGTTTATTTTGTGCATTCCGATTTAGAAACAATCAATCCAGAATTAGCAAAAAAAGAATTGCTTATCCATACCAAAGCATTAGGTGGTGATGAATATTTTGAAAAACACTATCTTTTATTATTTGAAGTTCAAGCAGAACCGGAAGGAAGAATTGAAACAGCACAAAATTATTCGCGAATTTTCAAAGAACAAGTTGCCAAAGGAAAATCAGAAATATATGCACATCACTATGCTGATTTAATTTCTTATGGTGATTATCACGAAATATATTGCGAAGAATATGCCTTTGCCTTTGATAATGCTATTAGCGAAAATAAAAGCGAGGAATATGCTCGTGAATATGCAGATAAATATGCTTCGGCATTGGTTGATATTAAAAGACGTTTTGGTATTTCTGACGATGAAGAAATGATTGATTTTGCTATTGATAAAGTAAATATTTACATGAAAGCTTGGCAATATGCGAGAAAAAATCCACTTAAAGATTTTGACCGCTTTGCAGAAATCTATGAGAATGTTTACTTAAGTCGATGTTTTCCTAACGAAATACCAGAAAACATAAGTACAGAAGAATTTGATAAAATAGTTTTAGAAAAAACATTAGAGAGGTTTAATAAATAGAATTTGCAGCAATGGCTAAAATGATTCCACATACAGCTTATGAAACAGGTAGCGAAGGCGAAGATAGAATTTTCGAATCTTTGCAAACCAGCTTGCCTGATACCTATACTGTATTTCATTCTGTTAGATGGATTGGTTCCGATAGGAAAAGAAGTCAAGGAGAAGCAGATTTTATTGTTTTTCATCCTCAAAAAGGAGTACTAATTATTGAAGTTAAAGCAGGAATTATTTCAGTCGATAACGACAGAACTTGGTATCAAACGAATAGAAATACAGGTATTAAAAAAGAAATTTTTGATCCAGAGAAACAAGCAGACGAATCTAAGTTTAAGTTTATTGCGCTACTTGGAAATATAAATTGTTTAGTATGTCATGCCGTTTGGTTTCCATCGGTTTCATTTCCTAAAAATAACTTGCCACCAAACTATCATTCAGATATGATTTTAGATGGTGAATCAGTTTTAAATCCTGAAAAAGCAATCGAAAATGTTTTCAATTATTGGAGTAAACAATTAAATAGAACTACTCAACTAAACAAATCGCAAGAAGAAAGTGTAATTCAAAAAATTGCACCAACGCTCAATCTTTTACCATCTTTAAAATTAGATTTTGATAATAGAGAACAGCGTTTTGTAAAATTGACCAACGAACAAATAAGAATTTTAGATTTTTTAAAACTACAACCAAAAGCGGCAATTTCAGGTTCAGCCGGAACAGGTAAAACTTTTATTGCACTCGAAAAAGCAAGACAACTGCATCAAGAAGGTGCAAAAGTTGTTTTTCTTTGTTTCAATAGGTTATTAGCTGATTTTCTAAAAGATAATTTTAGTCATTATGGTTTTTACATAAGCACATTTGATAGTTTAGCGAGAAAATATGTAGGAGAACAAAGAGATTTTAAAATCTCTCAAGCCAAGTTTTTAGATTATCTAGTTGATAAAGAAAATGATTTTGAATTTACGGATGTAATCATAGATGAAGGTCAAGATTTTGAAAATGATTGGTTAGAATATTTAGACTACAGAATTTCTAATGAAAATTGCTTTTATGTATTCTACGACCAGCAACAATGTTTGTATTCTGACGATTTGAGTAATTGGCTTAAAAACGCACCATGCCGTTTAACATTAACTGTAAATTGTAGAAATACCGAAGCGATTGCAAAAACAGCTTATGGTAGTTTAGGAAAAACGCCCAACCAACCAAATCTTTCAGGAATTGATGGAGAACAACCAGAAATAATTTCAGTATTAGAACCTAAAAATTTGGCAAAACACATTGATACATTAGTAAACAAATATATAATTGAAACTAAAACAGATCCAAGTAATATTGCAATAATTACAATGGCGAGTTATATAGATAGCTTACTTGAGCAAATGAGTGCCTTTTCAAAGCTGAACTATGCGGATAGTAAACAAAAAGGAAAAGTTTGCAAAACAACAGCTAGAAAATTCAAAGGACTAGAGGCAGATTTAGTTATTATAACAGACATCGATTGGAACGCTTTAACAGAAGTAACTTATAGAAAGTTATTTTATACTTCTTGTTCAAGAGCAAAACACAATTTATATTTAGTTTCACAAGAATTAGATACTATTGATACTGATTTTATTTTAAAACAAATTCAATCAGAAGATAGTAAACGCAAAGGAAAACGAAGATTTTTAAAACTTTTTAATTTAAAAGAAAATGAAGTTATCAGACACTAGTAAAGATTTTGAAAGAGTTGAAGAAGAAGCTCATGTAAATAGAGTTTTACAAGAATTAAACTTGAATGTTCCAAAATATTTTGAGGCAATAACTTCAATGCATAAAATAGAAAATGGAATAATACCATCAAGCGACAAAATCATTTGGAGCAAACTAATAATTGATGGAATAACTAAATATGAAAAAGAATCACAATCCTATCAAAAATTCTTTAGTGAAGATAATATGGAAGAGTTTGAAGAGGTTGACGATGCAAAAGTTTTTAAATCAGAATTAAAAAGAGATTGTCCCATAATCCGAAAATCGTTAATGTCTTCAATGGCAGAACTCCAAAAATGGAAAGAAGATTTTGCAATGGCAAAGGCACAAGACCTGTTTGATACGTTTGCTAATTTTCTTGATTTTATGAGAGATTATGCAGAAACGAACAAGGATATAAATTACGATTTATTAGAGAATCAAGATGACTTTGAACCACTTTTTGAGTTTTCAAATGATGAAGATTTAGTTTTAAAAAATGTAATTGGTGCAGGAATAAAAACCACAATAATTTATAATATTATGCCACATCTTTTCTGTAAATCAGTTAGGAGAACATTATATGGTTTGTCATTTCTAACCAGAGATATTCATAATTTGATGCCTTCAAGAACGAGTGAATTTATAATGATAGACGATACAGATTCATATAAAGGTGGTCGAAATGCAACGTCAAATTTTAGAATGGAACATAACTATTGGTATCCATATAATATTTTCATGCTATACACCAATCATGTCTATAAAATTATTGCAGAACTATTAAACAATATTGGTGTTACTTTAGAACCAAAATACAGATTTGTGTACGTTAATCTATTTTTAGAATTAATATGCCTTAAAGAAATGGATGCAGTAAAAACAATGATGGGCGGCGACCAAGATTTCTAATACAGTGTAAACGAATGACCAAAGAAAAAATACTATTAGATTATTTTGGAATCAAAGAATTCCGAGACAAACAGCAAGAAACTATTGAAAGTTTACTCAATGGTAAAAATACTTTGTGTCTTATGCCAACAGGTATGGGTAAATCGCTAACGTATCAAGTAACAGCATTAACCAATGGTAAAATGGCTTTAGTGATTTCACCATTATTGGCATTAATGGAACAGCAAAGCGACAATCTTAATAGTATTTTAGAAAAGCACAATAAAAAAGCATTTTCTTTCAATAGTAATAGTGGCAATTCAATAAAACAGTTTAATTATCTAAGGGATAAATTTAATCCACCACATAATCCACAATTTCTTTTTGTGAGTCCAGAGAAAATGATGTTGGATGGTTATGCTGAATTTGTATTGAGAAAGCATAAAGATAAAATAGGATTAATTGTAATAGATGAAGCGCATTGTGTTTCACAATGGGGACATAGTTTTAGACCAGCATACAAAATGCTTCCATCATTTTTTCAGGACATATTTGGAGACAATAAACCACCAATCTTATGCTTAACAGCAACTGTAAATCCAATTGATAAAAATGAAATTGTTACTGATTTCAATATTGACAATGTTATTGAAAGTGATAGTTTACTTCGTCATAATATTGAATTAAATATAGAAGAAGAAGTTGTTAAAAATGATGATAAGAAAATCAAGTTAGATGAAATTCTTGAAAAATTTAAAAACGAAAAAGTAATAGTCTATACGCATATCAAAAAAAGAGAATATGGTACTAGAGAAATGAGTGACTATTACAAAGCAAAGGGTTATAAGTGTGCTCCTTTTGATGCAGATTTAAAGGTAAGTGATAAAGAAGAGGTTTTAAAAGATTTTACTTCAGGTAAAATTAATATTGTTTTTGCAACAAATGCTTTTGGTATGGGTATAGATATTCCTAATATCAGATGTGTGGTACATTACTTATTACCAGAAAGTTTAGAACAATATTATCAAGAAGTAGGTAGAGCAGGTAGAGATGGAAAACCATCATTTGCATATTTACTGCATGCAGAACCAAACTTGAGAATAAAAAAAGATTTGATTAAAAAAAGTACAATCAAAACAAAAGATATTGAAACCTTTTGGCAAAGCATTGAAGGAAAGAAAAAAGAGATTCCATACATTGGACAAATAGGATCAACTGATGTTTCAGAAGATAATTCAGAGTTGATAATATTCTTTAAATTGGTTGAAAAAGGATTTGTAAAAATCATTACAAAAGGTATTCAAGGTTTGGATTGTTTCGAACAAAATAATAGCAATGCGGTTTTTCAATCCTATAGTTCAAAAAGTAGATTTATGAAATTGATAAGTTCTAAAATTGGTCAGGATTTAAAAATAATTCACGAAGCAATTTATAGTTTATTCGACACCAAACAAATTGAATTAAAAAGCACACCAACTAAATTATTATATTACAAGATAATAAAAAAAATTACACCAGAAGATATTGACCTTATGGCTAATGAATTTAATGAAATTAAAGAGTATAAGTTGCAAGGTTTAGAAAAAATGTATGATGTTCTTCAAAATAATGAAAACATTAATATGGTTTTAAAAGAACATTTAGGTTTAAAAAAATAAAAACATGAATAGACAAACCGACACTACCGAAAAAGGATTAGAAGCTTTTATTGCTCAATATTTGGTTGACGAAAATCAATATATTTTACGCGAAAATAAGTCATATGATAATGTCAATTGTATTGATAAGGAGTTGTTTTTTCAGTTTTTAGAAAAAACACAGCCAAAAGCTGTTGCAAAATTAAAACAGTTTCATAAGGAGTTATACCAACAAAAAATAATAAAACGATTCAATGACCAAGTGCAAGCAAAAGGTATTATTGAAGTGCTTCGAAAAGGAATAACAGATGGCTTTACAGATACTAAATTGCAATTTTTTTATGACAAACCTGTATCAGCTTATAATCCAAATGCAACGGCATTATACCAAGCTAATATATTTTCTGTAATGCGTCAGGTGTATTTTTCACCAAGTAATAAAAAGTCTTTAGATTTAATGATTTTTATAAATGGTATTCCAGTAATTTCTTTCGAGTTAAAGAATGAATTAACAAAGCAAAATGTAGCACATGCAATAAAGCAATACAAAGAAGACCGAGATCCAAACGAAGAATTATTTAGGTTAGGAAGACTAATCGTAAACTTTGCAGTAGATACAGAAGAGGTTTGGATGTGTACGCATTTAAAAGGACAAAAAACATATTTTCTTCCGTTTAATAAGGGAAATAACAATGGTGCAGGAAACCCTAACAATCCAAACGGAATTAAAACAGATTATTTGTGGAGAGACATATTAACTAAAAATAGTATCACCAATATTTTACAAAACTTTTGCCAACTAATAACGGAAGAAAAGGAATACATAGACGAGAAAGGAAAAGTAAAAACACTTAAAGAAAAGAAGTTACTTTTTCCACGATACCATCAATTAGTTGCGGTTCGGGAGTTATTGAAAAACGCACAAGAAAATGGTGCAGGGAAAAAATATTTAATTCAACACTCAGCAGGTTCAGGTAAATCAAATTCAATTTCATGGTTAGCCCATCAGTTGGTAGGACTTCACAATAAATCAGGCGATTCAAATATATTTGATACCGTTATTGTTGTTACTGACAGAAGAGTTTTAGATGCTCAAATCAGAAATAATATAAAGCAATTCCAACAAGTTAACGGCGTTGTCGAAGCTATAACTGAAGGTAGTAAGCAGCTTAAACAAGCTTTAGAAGAAGGAAAGAAAATTATTATTACAACCATTCAAAAGTTTCCATTTATTGTAGATGAAATTGGAGAATTACCAGGAGTTAACTTTGCTATTATTATAGATGAAGCTCATAGCAGTGTAAGTGGTGGAATGGTTAGAAACTTGAATAAAACATTATCTCTTAAATTCAATAGTGATAAGGAGAGTGACGACGACGATGAGTTACAAACGGAGGATAATGATACTATAACAGGCGAAGATATTATAACTTCAATTACAAAATCTAGTAAACAATTGCCCAACGCTAGTTACTTTGCATTTACGGCAACACCAAAAAATAAAACACTAGAACTTTTTGGAGAACCTTATCAAGAGGGTGATAAAACAAAATTCAAAGCGTTTCATTTATATTCAATGAAACAAGCTATTGATGAAGAATTTATCAAAGATGTTTTACAAAACTATACGACATATCAAAGTTTCTATGCATTATTAAAAAAGATAGAAGACGATCCTGAATACGATAAGAAACGAGCGCAGAAAAAACTAAAAGCTTATGTAGAAAGTCATGAGCATGCTATTAAGAAAAAAGCTATCTTAATGATTCAACATTTTATGGATAGTGTTATCAGAAATAAAAAAGTTGGTGGTATGGCAAAAGCTATGTTAGTTACTAGTTCAAGAGCCAATGCTGTAAAATACAAAAATGCTTTTGATGATTATTTAGTAAAAATTAATAGCCCATTCAAGGCAATAGTAGCTTTTTCAGGAGAAATAGAAGGCAAAACAGAAGCTCAATTAAATGGTTTTTCAAGTGCGTCTGTTCCAAGTGAGTTTGAAAAGAATGATTTTCGTTTTTTAATTGTAGCTAGTAAATATCAAACAGGGTTTGACCAACCATTGTTACATACAATGTATGTAGATAAAAAATTAGGTGGTGTAAATGCAGTTCAAACTTTGTCAAGATTGAACAGAAGCCATCCTCTAAAGAAAGATACATTTGTATTAGATTTTGCTAACACAGCTGAGGATATGGAAAAAGCTTTTAAGCCTTATTTTGAAAGTACAATATTGGGTGAAGCGACAGATCCTAATAAATTATTTGATTTACAAGATGCTTTAGACAATTTTCAAGTCTATACAAGAGAGCAGGTTGAGGAATTTTCAGATAAAATTATAGCAAATGTTCCTGTTGATCAATTGCATTCAATTTTAGACCATTCCTCTAAAATTTTCAAAGAAGAACTTGAAGAAGAACATCAAAATGATTTTAGAGCTAAAGTAAAAACTTATGTCAGACTGTACATATTTCTTTCGCAAATAGTACCTTTTGAAAACCCACATTTGGAAAGATTATATATTTTTTTAAATTATTTACAGAACAAATTAGTGGCAGAAACCCAAATCGATTTTTCAAAAGGAATTTTGGATAATATTGATATGGATAGTTATCGTTTACAGTTGGAGTCAACAACAAATGTAGTTTTAGAACAGGGAGAAGATTTAAAACCAATTCCAACAGAAATGAGAGGCGGTGTTTCTGATTCAGAAATTGATAGATTATCAAACATATTGCAAACTTTTAATGACAGGTATGGTACTCAATTTGAAGATGCTGATAAAGTACGACAAATGGCTGAAAGCATTGCAAATGATGTAGCAAAAAATAGCGAGTTAATCAACTCTATTAAGTTTTCAGACGAACAAAATGCTAGAATAACGAGCGATAAAGTAGTAGGCGAAGAATTATTAAAACATATTACAACTAACTTTGATTTATTCAAATTGTATTCAGATAATAAAGAGTTTAAAGAAGACTTTTCTGCAATGATGTTCGGTGTGGTAAAAGATTTGATTTTAAAAGGGTTTAATAATAATTCAAGTTTTAGATAAAAGAATAAAAGTTTTTTCAAATAAAATTGTTCAATTAGCAAAAAGGAACATAAAAAATAAAAATTTAAGATTAGTGAATTAGAGGAGGAGCCGGAGAATACGTTTTATGGTATAGAGCAATCTAACGCAACATTAAACGCTGTTGTGTCAGTCGAATTTCAGATATGCAAGTTAATGTTGAATAAACGTTTCCTAAGCAATCTGTTATCCCCAGCGCTGTGAACAACAGATTGCTTAGGGATAATATAGCTGTTATGTTCTTATAAATAGCTGATGCTTTCATAGTGTTAGATTTAATTTGTAAAGATATAATAATAATTACCCGACTTGAAGGAGCGATGTTTAGGCATCAATAACGCATGTATTCTTCACCTTTTGTAACAAATTGGTAAAAGCACTGCTTCGTCGTCGACCTCCTCTTTTTTCACTTTAATAATAAAATATGGCTGTCAACAAATTAGTAAAAAAGGAAAAGGATTGGTTTAAGCTAAAACGCTATCCACATATAGGTTATCCTTTGTTGGCTAAAGACCGCCATGTATGGATAGAACCTTATGTAACAAATCCATTAAAAGTGGCAGCTCATAATTTTCTTCCTTTAATTCATAAAAAAAGTAAGGTTAGAAAATTCCGCAGAGACTATTGCGACAAAACAGGTGAACTTCTATTTACTTCTAAAAATGGTAAAAAAATAGTTAGAAACGCTACAAAACCAAAAGAACGAGAATTATACTATGCAGGTCATTTAGATGCTTTAGTGTATAGTTATTACGCGGAGTTATTGACTAAAGAATATGAAAAGATTCTTTCTCATAAAAACTTAACTGATGTTGTTACAGCTTACAGAAAAATACCTGTAAAAGTGGGTTCAAAAAAGCACAAATGCAATATCGACTTTGCAGTTGATGTGTTTAAATCAATAAATGAATATCCACAAGACAATTTTGTAGCAATAGCTTTTGATATTAAAGGTTTTTTTGACAATCTTAATCACAAATTATTACGGGAACAATGGAAAAAGGTTTTAGGATTAACAACCGAACCTTTACCCGATGATCATTTCAATGTGTATAGAAATATTACAAGATTCAGTTACATTGATTTGGTGGATATTTTCCAAGAATTTCAAAATCAAATTTTTGTAAAAGCTTCAGCTAATGGAAATCCAACAATAACAAGAAGGAGAGTTTCTAAAATCAAATACCTAAAAAAAGCAGATGCAATTGCTTTTTGTACTAAAGAGGAGTATTTAGTAAAAAGAAAAAGTCTTGTCAAAAAACAAAGATTCGTTAAAGACGAAGTAGAAAATACGGTTACAAAAGATTTTGGTATTCCTCAAGGTTCTCCAATAAGTGCAGTATTAGCCAATATTTACATGCTTGATTTTGATTATGAAATAAATAAATACCTTGAAAGTATTGGTGGTGTTTACCGCAGGTATTCTGATGATATGGTAGCAATTTGTCCAATAGATAAAAAAGACGATGTTATCAAAGAATTTGCAAATAAAATTCAAAATAGTTGTTTAACCATTCAAGATAAAAAAACGCAAATATTTCATTTTGGGAGAAATGCAAGGGTTTTGAAATGCGGTCAGGAATTTCCAAATGGGATAAACTACAATAAAAACTTCATCTATTTAGGGTTAGAATTTGATGGTGTTGATGCAAAAATAAAATCGGCTAGTATCTCAGGATATTATCGAAAAATGAAACGCACCATCAAAAGAGGAAAATACTTTTCTAAAAAACCTAATAATAAATATACAGGAGAATTATTTAAGTCAAGATTATTAAAGAGATTTTCATACAAAGGAGCCAATAGAAGAAACAAATATCTTTGGAACCCATCTAAGTCTTATTTTGAGATAACGCAGCATTTTGATTGGGGTAATTTTATTTCTTATGCAAAAAAAGCACAGAAAATTAAGTTTCCAAACAAGATAAAATCGCAAACTAAAAGACATTGGAATAAATTAGAAAAACTACTAAAAACATAATTTTTAAGCCAAATAGTAATGAGTTTAGAAATACTACATAACAGAGCAGAGCACACACACGAGAATGAGCAATTCAGAAGATGTGCATTAGAATTGCAAACTATTTTTTCTCAAAGAAATTGGGATGGTTTATTTATTGGTAATCCGTTCAACGATAATTATCACAGGTTTAGAGCAGATGCTATTTTATGCTATAATCACGGTTTAATTTTAATAGATTTTAAAGATTATCAGGGTACTATTAATCTACCTCCAAATGATGAAGAGTTTCAAAATACAAAGTGGTATTCAGAAAGTAGTAAAGATAAAAGCAGAATCGAAATAAAAGCAGGTTCACGGTTTATTAATCCTTTTAGGCAGTTAAAGGCATATCGTGAAGCTTTCTATGAAATTATAGAAAAGAATATTTATCTAAATGGTAGTGTTAATGCTTCAAGAGTTGCAATTGCAAATATATTTTCCGGTCCAGTAGAAGTTGTAAACAATATACCAGGAAGTTTAAGATATTATAAGTTAGTTCAAGAATCAGAATTGTCTACTTTTTTATATGATTTTGCAAGTGAGAATAAGTATTCTCAAGAAATTGCAAATGCTTTAAAAGTAGTTTTTCCAGCACATAAATGGGAAGAAGTTAGCATTCAAAATCCTGTAATTACAAAAGAGGAAAACATACAAGAAATTGAAAAAGAAGTAGAAATTGAATTGGCTAATTTTTTACAAGATGAAAATAGCGGCGTTTTTGTTTTAGAATCTATGGAGGTTCAAAGTCGCGATAATTGGATGAAGTATCTCATAACTGAAGCTACCAACTTTGGAATTCCACAAATAGAGCTTTGGGCTCATTCAGCAAGAATTTGCAAGAAGATTACAGATAGAACAAGAATTCAAACAGATAGTATTTATAAGGCTATTTATGGTGGAAATAACCAAACAAGTATTGAAGTTGAGGAAGAAAACGAAGACAATGCAGAATCAAAATTACTTGAAATAATTCCAATAAAATCAAATGAATATATTGACGAAAAAGCATTAATAATTATTCATGAAGCCCATCTTGTAAACAGAAGTTTAAACCAGTCCGAATTACTACGTTTTGGTAGTGGCAGATTATTAGAGGATATTTTTAAGTTTTTAAACCTTGAAAAAAACAATAGAAAAGTTATATGTATTGGTGATCCATTTTCATTGTCATTTGGTAAAAATGAAGATGCAGCTATAAATACTAACACTTTATCAGAACTCTTTGAAGGTGGTATTAAGCATTATAGAAATCCTATAGAAGCGACAAAAACTAATGGTATTTCTAACTTGCGCTATTCAATTGCAAATAGCATTGAAAATACTCTTTTTAACCAATTACATTACAATTGGAATGAAGATAACTTACTCCAAATTAGTAAACCTGAAATTGGAAATAAATTAAAACTTTGGTTCAGCCAAACTATGCATTCAGAACCTAAAGAAGCGGTTTTGATGTACTCAAAAAAAGATGCAAAAACCACTAATTTGTGGATAAAAAACAATTGTTTAAACAATGGTCAATCTTTGGCTAAAGGAGATTTATTGGTTGCAAATAATAATGTTACAATTCCAGATGACACAGGACTTAACCAACCAAAAAAAGTGATTAATGGAATGTATTTTTTATTAAATGAAATAAAAGAACCCAAAAATATTTCACAGCCAATCAGTCAATCACCTTTACCGATTAATCTAAACTTCATCAACATTAATGTGAAGTGTTTAAGTTTGCAAGGAACTCCAGACACCGATATATGGATTTTAGAAAATTATTTCATTAGTGATGATGGACTTTCAAATAATGAAAAGATTGCTTTTCGAGTTTTTGTAAATAAAAGGCTAAGTGATTTTAAGAATAAATTTCCTTTTAGTTCAAGTGAGGAATTTAGAAATTTGAAACAAGATGCTGACTACATTAACTTAACTGATGATGAAAAAGAAGCTATAGAAATTATCGCTAGTGAATACAATTTACCTCCAGATAAAAAGACAAAAATAAGTACTACTGATAAAGTAAGGAAAATAATATTACCTCGATACAACTCTAAATTCAACAGAAGACTTTCAAATCTTTTAAGAGAAAAAGATGCTTTGGTAAATGCAGTATTAATCAATTATGGTTGGGCTTTAACAGTTCACAAAGGATTAGGTTCTGCATTCAATGAAACAATTATTAACGCTGATCAAGGCGAAAGTAAAGGAATCAACAATGCTGAATATTTTAGATGGTTATATACGGCAATTACAACAACTGAAAATTCCGCTTACATTGTCAATCCAAAGGAAATAAATCCATTCCAAAATTGTGAATTTAAAGACGAATCAAATAGTACGATTCAAAATAATAATGCAACGAATACTTTTTTAAGATTTCAAAACTATGAGTTAAAACATATTGGCTCTGAAAAATTAGAAGGTATTACCAATGAAAATGTAATTGGAACAATTGATTTACTTACAAAACAATTGGAATTAAAAGGTTATGTACTTGAAAGTGTTCAAAAAAAATCAGAGCATTTAACAAAAATTATATTTTCTATTCCACAAGCTATTGACAAGAAGTGTGTCTTGAATATTGATAATAAAGGAGAAAAAGACAAATTTGCTGTAAGCAATGTTAGAATTGATAAGTTAGAAAATGATGATAGTATCATAATTGAAGAACTGATTAAAAATCTATTTACTACAGACATAAATCAAATTCAAGATAACTCTTTGGAAAGTATAAATGATTTTAGAAAAGATATTTATTCAAAATGGTTCAATACATTGAAAGATAATAATTTCAATCTTAAATTAGAGAAAAGCCACAATAATCACGATATTTTCATAGCTACTAATAGTAAAGATAAGATAAAATTTCAAGTGTGGTACGGTACAAGTGTTTCACAAAAAACTAAAGGTTTTATTAACTCAATAATTGTAACTGAAAAATCAAATGATGATTTAGCAAACAATTTAAAATCTTGGTTGTTATAATGGACAGTAGAACAGTTTTTGAATTACGAAGAGAAGGAAAGATACAAGAAGCTTTGAATATGGCTTTACAATTGTATCAAATTGATCCTGATGAAGCTTGGAATCAAAGCGCATTAGCATGGCCATTAATTGACCTTTGTAAAGCGGCTTTAACCCAAAACAATTTGACGGAAGCCCAAAAATATTTTAATCAATTAGTAGCAATTAATTTTACTAGTATTGATGATATAATTACAAGTCAAATTGCATTTTTAAGACCTAAAATTGACATTAATTATTCAAAAATTCAAGAAGCTGAAAATTTAAGCAAAAATGGAAATCATAAACTAGCTTTGAGTAACATGAAAGCTATGTTTTCAAATAATCAATTACTTGAAATTCATCATGAAGCTTATGGTTGGGTAATTTATCGATATATTAAAGCTGAAGAAAAAAACGCTTCAATTAAAGAATTAAAATCTTTAATGATGGATTATATAAATCTTTCCAATGAAAGACCATCAATGCTACATTCGACAATTTTAAATTTCGCATTAGGTTTTTCTAAAGACCATTCCGACTTCAATTTGTACAATTTCTTTTTACTTTGGGATCCATCAAAATTAAGAAGAGAAGATACAATGGAAAGCCATAATAATGGTACGACATATCCATCTTTAATTTCAAGAGTATTAAGAGAATTTATAGATAAAAAAACACAAATTAATAGCAAAATCTTATTTGAAAAAATACCATTTATCTCACCAGTAAAAATTGTAGAATTATTACGCGAACCTTATTATTGGAAACTATATAGTGCAGATAATGAAAATAGAAAAGCGGACCTTTGGAAAATATTTGAAGAATATAATTCACTTTTTCAGAATCAAAACGGTTCAGAGATACATTCAAAAATATTGAACTCAGCCTTGTTTTCAATGAAAGAAAATGAAGAATGGCGTTTTTTGAATTTCTTTGAAAATTGGAATCCGGATAATTTTATTGAAAGCGATTGGAAAGAGGTTAAAAAAGACGATAAGATTTATCCTCCAATGGCTATAAAAGCTATTAAAAAAGCTTTTGATTTAATTAAAGTTGGTACTGCTTATAATAATTTGGATAAGATTGTAAATGCTTATAAAATAGGGGTAACAAAATTTCCAAAAGACATTTGGTTGAAGCGTGAGTACGCTACATTACTAGCAAGAAATAATGAAACTGAAGAGGCAATCAAAATATATAAAAATTTAGTGCTTGAAATAGGTGACCAAGCTTATGTTTGGCATGAGTTTGCTTTATTGTTTTCAATGGAGGAAGTAGATTTGTCAATTGGAATGTTGTCTAAAGCAATAAAGCTGCAAAAGGATGAAAACTTTTTAGGAAGCACAAGATTAGATTTAGCAGAAAAATTAATTAAGAAAAATAAATTAGAAGAAGCTTTGGTAGAGCTAAATAAATACCAGGAATATAGAACTGCTAATAATAAAAATGTATCTGATAAATTCAATGAGTTAGCTGTATTTACTAAGGATATCCAAACTCATAAGAAAGACAATTTAGAATTATATAATGAATTTATTATTGTAGCAGAAAATTTTGCATATCAAGATATTTCGTGGACAGAATTTGTTTTTGTTGAAAAGTGGAATAACGATAAAAACAAAGAAAAATTAAGTTTTACTGATGGTAATAATTTAAGTTTATCAATAAATGCTAATCGTTTTCCAATTTTAAAGAACATACAAGTTGGTAATGTTGTTAAGTTCAAACTTCATAACAAGTTAGTAGAAGATAAAATTAAATTACATCATTTTAAACAAGAGTATTATCCATTATTAGTAGAAATTTCAGATAAGGATAAATGGAGTTGTTTAGAAGATATAATTGCAGTTGTAGATTATATTAATGTTGAAAAAAATATTGTACATGCAATTTCAAGTGATAATAAAGAAGTGTTTTTTCCAATGGAAAACTTATCCTTGATTAAAGGCAATTTTATTAGTGCAAAGAAACTTCAAAAGAAAGTTAGAGAAGAAATTAGGATTGACTTAAAAAATATTACGAAAGTTAATAAAGAAGATGTTCTAAATAATTTCATTTCTCATCTTGCTGTAATAGATAGTGTTAATTCAGAAAAGCAGTTATTCCATTATGTAGTAAATAATAGAATTCATGGGATAATTAGATTTGAAGAAACCGAACTAAGACCTATTGAGGGTGAATTTATTCAACTTAGATTAGTTCATAAATTAGACAAAAAACTAAATAAATTAATGTTTAAAGCTATTGAAATTAAGCCAACAGATGAAATTACAACTACTTTAAGAAAAGACATTTCAGGTCTATTAAAACTTAAATTTAAGCAATATGGCTCAACCATAGATTGGGATGATTTAGATTGGGAAGATGAGAATAATTTAACTCCTTCATTCGGTTTTATAGGGGATTATTATGTGTCAAAAGAGTTAATTGATAATAGTAGTATATGTACTAATTGTGATGTAGATGCAAAAGTTGTTTTCAATGGTGAGAAATGGAAAGTGTATGAATTAAAAAAGAAGAATAGTTTATAAAAGAGTGACAATATAATTCATTAGCTCATTCAACTGCACAAAAATTGCTCCTAGTCCAAGTATTCCTAGCATCAATTCTTTGTTTGTTTCATTTCACTAATTTCATTTTTAATAAAATAATTTGAAGTAGATAGTATTTTAGTATATTTACAATATGAATATAGAAAGTATCATAGCAACTATTGCCTCACTAGTATCCATTTTCGTGGCTGCTAAAAATGATATGAATCTATTTTCGCTTTTTAAAAAAAACCTTTTTTAAAAATTTTCAAACACGTATTTGACACTCAACTACCCAATAAGATTTATTAAAATCTGAAAACCAAACAATTAAAACACAGGTTTGAATCCATTTAGGATTCAAACCTGTGACCTTAAAGAAGAAAATTGCTAACTACGGTTGAGCTATTTTTCCAATAATTCCCAAAGCTAAAGAGAAAAAACCTAACGTTTGAACTGTCTCATTTTTACTGCTCATCATGCCCAATCCAGATAGAATGGCAACATGACTTGTAGCTTCAACTTGTTTGCTTTTTGGTTTTCCATGAGAGATCATTCTCGCAAAATGCTCACAATTAAAAGCAACTAAATCATAGGATTTTCCTAAAATGGTATTAATATTTGAAACAACGGTATTACGCTCATAATCAGCACCACCAAATTTTTCAAATCTAACAATAGCATTACCTTTTAATGCTTCAGCTAGAGTAACATAACGTACACCAAAACCATTTTGATTTTCTGCAACAATAATGTTTCCTCCACGGTTTTCAATATAGACCATATAATGAGTACTAAAAATTCCTTTAGCACGTACAATTAAGTCTCCAGTCTTTAAATGACTTAAATTCATAAATTTTTAAATTAAAATAAAACAATAGAAAGCACCTCATTTGTTGAAGTGCTTTTTTCTAAATACTCAAATAAGAAATTATTTCTCCTTTCTTACTCCTTTAAAAGGCGTGCCATCTTGCTTAACATCCATAAAACGACCAGTACTAGTATCACGTTTAACGTACTGCTCTGTTTTAGGGTTATAAGTCTGACTTCTTCCTTTTACGGCACCATTACGATGACCATCTCCGGGTGTACCATTTTTTGCCATGGTTTTCAGATTTAATCCAATCAAACTTTTTAATACTGAGGCGTTTGATTAAAAACCCAAGGAATAATTAGGTAATAAATAGAAATCTATTACTTTTGCAGAAGAAATAGTGAGCCGTCAAACTTTTATTTCAACTGACCGAAGCGCAATTCCATTTTGCTTCGGTTTTTTATGTATAAGATGCCACTTCCGACATTTTTATTTTTCCTAGATAGCCAAGCTTTTCCAATTCTTTTTCAGTGTAATCCAATATTTTAATTGAATTTTTCTTTTGTTCATCAGAAGGATTACTTTTAAATAATTCATTTAGAGCTTTTCCTGTATAAAAAACCAAGGTATCTGTTTTTAAAACATAACGTTTTATACCATAATTAAATACACTTCCATCTCTAAGCGTAATTACACCTGCATGACCTTCATTTACCTTTATCTTCATAATATATTATTTAAAGTATTGTAATATCCTATCTCTATCTTCGTTCTCTTTCTCATTTTTATGATACATTTCAATAAAAACAATTTTATCTTCTTCTTTAAAATAGGCATATACCAACCGTAACCCAGAATTAACACCATTTCCTTTTAACGACTTACAAGCTATTTTTTTTACTTTAATTACGCAACTTTCAATTCCAAGATTATCAATCCTAAAACTGAAAGGTGGTCGTGCATCAGGTAAAATTTCCAAAACTTTCTTTACTACTTCTAAGTCGTCTTTCAAAGTTTTATACTTTTTCAAAAGACCTTTAAAGTCTTTTTTAAATGGATCTATTTCTTCAAATGCTATCATAATTCAACTTCTTCTTCATAATTTCTTACAGAAAAAGGTGGTTCTCTATAAAAAGCAAGTTCATAATTTATTTCTTCTCCATCTTTTGAAGCCATCCAAGGAATGTCTTTATGCGAATAATTACTTACAGCAGAAGCAGACCAGTCACTCATTTGTTCAATCACTCTATCAAGAACTTCTTTCTCACTTGCTTTTAATTCTGTTAAATCCGCTTTCTCTAATGGTAAATAACGAGTTTGAGGATAACCATGATACTCCGTTTTTACACGTTGTATTTGATTAAAATCAATCATTTGACCAATTATGGTATCTAAGTTTTGTGGAACAGGTCCAAAAGGTAATTTTCTATAATTTGCTCCAGTTAAATGTTCTTCATAAAGTTCATAATAATTAAAATCTGAAAAATATAATAACTTATACAAAACAGTTTCACCTACATTTGGTTTTCCTGCACATCGCTCAAGTAGGTATAATAATACATTTTTGAACTTATTTACTTGTAAAGTAGGCACCGAAATTCTTTCATTAACAGTCTTTTGTTTTTCAGTTTCATCTGAAATAAGTAAACCTTCTGTTGTAAAATCTTCTGACATAAAGTCGTCAAGTGAAAAACCAAGTACTTGAGCAAACTTTTGTAATTCCATAATATTCAAACTTCTTTTTCCCAACTCAATTTGAGTTAAAGAAGGTCTTGATATTCCAACCATTTTAGCTAAGTCTTCTTGTGAAAGCTGTTTTTTCTTTCTTAACTCAACTATTCGCTGTCCTATTTGAACTTGTGATATTTGAAAAATCATAATTTTGTGAGATTAGTTATTGGGTACAAATATATAAAATGTTTTAATATAAAACAAAAAAATGTTTCAAATCAAAACATATATTTAATAAGAACATTACGGTAAAGAGTAATAGTGCTCTTGCGCAGACGTTTTAGTTTCCAGTCGCCACTCCTTCCCAACGCTCAAAAAAAAATTACTGTCATGGTTTTTGGAACAAAAACGCGTTCGCAAAGCGACTCATGCCAGTAATTTTTTTTCCCAAAGCTTCTTTACATAATGTGGCATTATAGGGCATTAAAAGCGTTTTTATTGTTTTTTTGGTTTTTCAATGCCCTATAATAACATTATGTAAAAAAGCCGCTCACCCAACGCGCAAGGCAGCGGCTCCAGGACAACTTTT
>LNFM01003798.1_pt1 | contig 28973 bp, 25 predicted proteins | sample 596031 | NCBI WGS metagenome assembly LNFM01 (sample SAMN04254537, study PRJNA301005) | activated carbon metagenome | isolation source: dual media filters at the Ann Arbor, Michigan drinking water treatment plant | place: USA: Ann Arbor
TCCGCCCTGCCCGACCTGATGGCCGGGCAGCTGCAGGTGCTGTTCAACCCGCCGATCACCGCGATCCCGATGGTCAAGGCCGGCAAGCTGCGCGCGCTCGCCGTGTCGTCGTCGAAGCGGCTGTCGGCGATGCCGGACGTCCCGACCGTGGCCGAGCTGGGCTATCCCGGCTACGACGCGGCGACCTGGTTCAGCCTGCTCGCCCGCCGTGGCAGCCCGCAGGCGATCATCGACCGATTGTCCGCGGAACTGAAGAAGGTCGTCGACACGCCGGCGCTGCGCGAGCAGTTCGCCGCGCAGGCGATCGAGTTCCAGTGGGGCGACTCGACTGCGGTCGCCGCGCTGGTGAAGAAGGACCTCGCCCGCTGGGGCGAAGTGATCCGCAAGGGCAACATCAAGGTCGACCCGCTGCAGTAGTCGTTCCGGCCGTCCGGGACGCCGCGCCCCGGACGGCCAGCCTGCATCAGAGCTTCGCGCCGCTTTCCTTGACCAGCTTCGCCCACTTGATCATGTCGGCGAGCATGTACTTGCGGAAGGTCTCCGGATCGTTGCCCACCGGCTCGGAGCCGTCGGCGAGGATGCGCTCGCGCACGTCGGGCATCGCCAGCATCTTCAGCAACTCGGTGTTCAGCCGCGACACCAGCGGCTTGGGCATCTTCGCCGGGCCGGCGATGCCGTACCAGCCGACCAGCTCGAAGCCGGGCAGCGTTTCGGCCATCGTCGGCACGTCGGGCATCGCCGCGACCCGCTTCGGGGTGGTCACCGCGAGGCCGCGCAGGCGGCCGGCCCGCACCAGCGTCTGCGCCGCCTGCATGCCGGCGAAGTTGTACTGGTACTGACCCCCGAGCAGGTCGGCCAGCGCCGGGCCGGAACCCTTGTACGGGATGTGCTGCGCCTTCACCCCCGCCATCAGGTTGAACAGCTCACCCGCGAGGTGGCCACCACTGCCGATGCCGGCCGAACCGAAGTTGAGCCCGCCCTTGAAGCCGCGGGTCCACTCGACGAACTCCTTCGGCGTCTTCACCGGGCTGGCCGGATTCACGACCAGGAAGAGGCCGGCGGACGTGAGCTGGCTGATCGGCGTGAAGTCGTTCACCGGGTGGTAGGGCAGCTTCGAATTCAGCGCCGCATTGATCGTGTGCTGGTGGTAGACCAGCAGCAGCGTGTAGCCGTCGGGGGCTGCACGTGCGGTGATCTCGCCGGCATTCACGCCGGACGCACTCGCACGGTTGTCGACGATGACCTGCTGGCCCATGGTCTCGGTGAGCTTGGCCGCGGTCAGCCGGGCGAGGATGTCGGTGGTGCCGCCGGGCGCAGCCGGTGTGATCAGCCGGATCGTGCGGTTCGGGTAGTCGCTCTGTGCGGCGGCGGGCAGCGCAGCCGCACAGAGCAGCACGAGCGATGCGCAGCGGGCACCGGCGACGGAAACGAACGAACGGGGTTGCATGATGTGTCCTCCTTGGAACAAGGCCTGCCGGCTCGGTTTTTGGTTGCGCAGGGATGATTGCGCGGCATGACGCGGGGCGGTGCCTTCCGGACATCCGGCCGGCCCACCCTCTCGTTGCCTGCAGTCGAAAACGTCGGGCCCGACCTTTGGCTGACCTTCCGTTGCCTGCTGCTACTTGAGTTTAGACATGATCTGCTCAAGATACCCGAGGATCAATGCCGAGGCGACGAAGGCCAGGTGCACGATCGTCACCCACATTATCTTCTCGTTGTCGTACTGCGGGGCGTTCAGGAAGATCTGCAGAAGGTGGATCGACGAGATCGCCACGATGGACGAGGCGACCTTTATCTTCAGGCTGCCCGCGTTGAGCTTGCCCAGGAAGGACACGTCGTCGCCGCCCTGGTCGAAGCGACTCACGAAGTTCTCGTAGCTGCTGATCATCACCATCACCAGCAGGCTGGCCACCAGCGCGGAATCGATCAGCGCGAGCATCGCCAGGATCATCTCGCTGTCGCTGAGCGTGAACATGCCGCCAGCGACCTTGCCGAACTTGTACAGGAAGGACACCGCATACACGGCCAGTGCACCCGCCAGGCCGAGCAGGAACACCACCAGGATCCAGCGGCTGGCGAGGATGATGCGTTCAACCATCAGTTCCAGCGACTTCATGCGTGCGTACTCCGTTTGACCGATACTGGACAGCCATGATGCCTGCCGATGTCGTCCGGCTGTCGGCAGGGGGCCGATGATACGCAAAGATGGACGCCATGCAGATGACACCCACGGCATTCACGGCCCGCCGGTGCACAGCGCTACCATCGGAGCCTGAAGCACGGCGGCGGCCTCCCGGCGCAGCCCCACAATGGAAAGCAGGCAGAGAGATGTCGATCGGATGGTTCCCCGGCCACATGGCCAGCGCCCGCAAGAAAGCGGCCGAGACGCTGGCGAAGGTCGACCTCGTGGTCGAGGTGGTCGACGCGCGGCTGCCTGGCGCGAGCAGCAATCCGATGATCGACGCGCTGCGCCGGCACCGGCAGCGCCCCTGCCTGAAGGTGCTCAACAAGGCGGACCTCGCCGATCCGCAGGCCACTGCCGCGTGGATGCGCGCGCTGGTCGACACCGCCGAGAAGGGCGACAAGGTGCAGGCGGTCGCATTGACCTGCCGCAAGGCTTCCGACGTTGCACGCATCCCGAAGCTGGCCCAGGCCCTTGCACCGCACCGGGACAATCCGCTCAAGCCGTTGCGCCTGATGGTGATGGGCATCCCCAACGTGGGCAAGTCGACGCTGATCAACGCGCTGGCGAAGCGCAGGGTGGCCAACGTCGGCGACGAGCCGGCGGTCACCAAGAGCCAGCAGCGGATCGATGTCACCGACCAGCTGGTGCTGTTCGACACGCCGGGCCTGCTCTGGCCACGCATCGAGCATCCGACCGACGGCCTCATGCTCGCCGCGAGCCATGCGGTCGGGGTGAATGCCTACATCGACGAGGAAGTCGCCAACTTCCTCGGCGAGGCGCTGGCGATGCGTTATCCGGCGCTGCTGTCCGCGCGCTACCGGATCGATCCCACGGGCATGGACGGCCCCGACGTGATCGATGCGATCGCGCAGCGGCGAGGGTTCGTGCTGAAGGGCGGCGTGCCCGACCGTGAGAAGGCCGCGCTCGCGCTGCTCAACGACTATCGCAGCGGCGCGCTCGGGCGGATCAGCCTGGAGACGCCCGCCTCGCGCGCGGCGATGCTGGCCGCCCCGCCGCCACCGCCGCACAACCCGGACGCGGACGATCCCGCGGCAGCCACGAGCCCCTGATCCGGGCGCGCCGGACCGCCCGGCCCGCCGCTACAAATCGAAACACCTGTGCGTCCTGCGGACATCGTCCGCTTACATCGGGGTGCTCCAATGGGTCCCGTACACCCTGCCTGATCCGCGACATGAAGCGGCCGGCCGGGCGTCGAGCCGGGGATGTCCCGGCGTCCAAACCCACAGGAGAACACATGATGAAGCGCAACCTGAAATCGCTGCTGGCGGCAACCGGGCTGGGCCTCGCGCTGGCGTCGCCGTTCGCCATGGCGCAGCCGGCGTCACCCTTCCCGAACGCGAACGACGACCCTTCGATCGCAGCGCCGTCGGCGTCGCAGGGCAGCCAGGGAGAACGCGGCCGTCCGGGCATGTCGCGCGGCGAAGGACGCCACGGGAAGCATGGCCACCATGCCGGCCGCCACGGCGGTGACGCGATGAGCCAGGCCGACCGCCAGGCGCGGCGCGCGGCCATGGACAAGCTGGCCACGCCCGAGGAGCGCACCGCCTTCCGCGAGAAGATGCGCAGTGCGACGCCGGAGCAGCGACCGCAGTTGATGGCGGCACGCCGCGCCGAGATGGAGCAGCGCGCGAAGGATCGCGGCGTAACCCTGCCCGTGATGCAGCACGGGGGCGAACGCAGCGGGCAGCGCGGAAGCGAGCGCCGCGGCCATCGCCACGGACCGCATGGCAGCGGTGCTGCCGCCCCGGTGCCGGGCCCGGCGACCCCGGCGCAACCCGCCGCGCCAGCCTCGATGTAACGCTGCCATCCTGCTGCAGCCGCGGTAGCCAGGCCTCCATGCGGAGGCCTGGCCCTGTCCGTGGTGCGTGCCGCCCGGCGCCCGATCGCGCCGCGTTGCGCTGCCTCAGGCCGCCTTCACCAGGCTCGGCTCGTACCCGAGGTTCGGGGCCAGCCAGCGCTCGCATTCCGGCACCGACAACCCCTTGCGCTTCGCGTAGTCCTCGACCTGGTCACGATTGACCTTGTCGACCGCGAAGTACTTCGCGTCGGGATGGGACAGGTAGAAGCCGGACACCGACGAGGCCGGCATCATCGCGTGGCTCTCGGTCAGCGTGATGCCGACGTCGGGCGCCCCGAGCAGGTCGAACAGCGCCGGCTTCTCGGTATGGTCCGGGCAGGCGGGATACCCCGGCGCCGGGCGGATGCCGCGGTACTGCTCGGCGATCAGCTGCACGTTGTCGAGCACCTCGTCCTTCGCATAGCCCCAGAAGTCCTTGCGCACCCGCTTGTGCAGCATCTCGGTGAACGCCTCGGCCATGCGGTCGGCGATCGCCTTGAGCATGATCGAACCGTAGTCGTCGTTCGCACGCTCGAACGCATCGAGGTGCTTCTCGATGCCGATGCCGGCGGTGACCGCGAACGCCCCGATGTAGTCGGCGATCCCGCTCGCCTTCGGCGCGATGAAGTCGGACAGGCACTGGTTCGCCCGGCCTTCCGGCTTCTGGTTCTGCTGGCGCAGGTTGTGCCAGGTCATCAGCACGCGATCGCGCTTCTCGTCGGCATATATCTCGACGTCGTCGCCGACCGAATTCGCCGGGTACAGCGCGAACACGGCGTTGGCGGTGAGCCAGCGGCCCTCGACCACCTTCTTGAGCATCGCCTGGCCGTCGCGGAACACGTTGCGCGCAGCCTCGCCCACCACGGCGTCCTCGAGGATCTTCGGATAGGGGCCGGCGAGGTCCCAGGTCTGGAAGAACGGCCCCCAGTCGATGTACTGCGCGATCTCGGCGAGGTCGTAGTTCTTCAGCTGGCGCGTGCCGGTGAAGCCGGGCTTCGGCGGCACGTACGACGCCCAGGCGAAGGGCTGCAGGTTCGCGCGGGCACGCGACAGCGGGATCAGTTCCGGCCCACGCTTGTTGGCATGCTGCTCGCGCACCTTGTGCTGGTCCCGGTGCAGTTCTTCCAGGTAGTTGCGGCGGACGGCCTCGTCCTCGGCCAGCAGGCTGGTGCAGACCGCCACGCTGCGCGAGGCGTCCGGCACCCAGACGGTCGGGCCCCGTGTGTAGCCGGGGGCGATCTTCACCGCCGTATGCGTGCGCGAGGTGGTCGCACCGCCGATCAGCAGCGGCTGGGTGAAACCCTGGCGCTCCATCTCGCGGGCGACATGGCCCATCTCTTCCAGCGACGGGGTGATCAGGCCGGACAGCCCGATGATGTCGCACTTCTCTTCCCGGGCCTTGTCGAGGATCTGCTGGGCGGGGACCATCACGCCCATGTTCACCACCTCGTAGTTGTTGCACTGGAGCACCACCGACACGATGTTCTTGCCGATGTCGTGCACGTCGCCCTTGACGGTGGCGATCAGGATCTTGCCCTTGGCCTTGGTGTCGCCCGACAGCGCCTTCTCGGCCTCGATGAAGGGCACCAGGTGGACGACCGCCTGCTTCATCACGCGCGCCGACTTCACCACCTGCGGCAGGAACATCTTGCCCGCGCCGAACAGGTCGCCGACGACGTTCATGCCGTTCATCAGCGGGCCTTCGATCACCTCGATCGGGCGGCCGCCGCGCTCGGCGATGCGCGCCCGCGCCTCTTCGGTGTCCTCGACGATCCACTGGGTGATGCCGTGCACCATCGCATGCGCGAGGCGCGCGTCGACGTCCTGCTCGCGCCACTCGAGGCTCTGCTCCTGCTTCGCGCCGCCGGCCTTGAGCGTGCCGGCGAACTCGATCATCCGCTCGGTGGAGTCGGGGCGGCGGTTGAGCACCACGTCTTCCACCCGCTCGCGCAGCTCGGGCGCGAGGTCGTCATACACGCCGACCATGCCGGCGTTGACGATGCCCATGGTCATGCCGTTGCGGATCGCGTGGTACAGGAACACCGTGTGGATCGCCTCGCGCGCCGGGTCGTTGCCGCGGAAGCTGAAGCTCACGTTGGACACGCCGCCGCTCACCTTCGCATGGGGCAGGTTGTCGCGGATCCACTTCGTCGCCTGGATGAAGTCGACGCCGTAGTTGTTGTGTTCCTCGATGCCGGTGGCGATGGCGAAGATGTTCGGGTCGAACACGATGTCTTCGGGCGGGAAGCCGACCTGGTCGACCAGCAGCCGGTAGGCACGTTCGCAGATCTCGATCTTGCGCTGGTAGGTGTCGGCCTGGCCCTGCTCGTCGAACGCCATCACGATGACGGCCGCGCCGTAACGGCGGCACAGCTTCGCCTGGCGCAGGAACTCGGCCTCGCCTTCCTTCATGCTGATCGAGTTGACGATCGCCTTGCCCTGGACGCACTTCAGGCCCGCCTCGATCACCTCCCACTTGGAGGAATCGATCATCAGCGGCACGCGCGAGATGTCCGGCTCGGAGGCGACGAGATTCAGGAAGCGGACCATCGCCGCCTTCGAATCGAGCATCGCCTCGTCCATGTTGATGTCGATCACCTGCGCGCCGTTCTCGACCTGCTGGCGCGCGACCGCCAGCGCCTCGTCGTACTGCTCGTTCAGGATCAGCCGCGCGAACGCCTTAGAGCCGGTGACGTTGGTGCGCTCGCCGACGTTGACGAACAGCGAAGACTCGTCGATGTTGAACGCCTCGAGGCCGGACAGGCGCATCTTGTGGTCGGGCGCCGCGATCGTGCGCGGCGTGATGCCCTGCAGCTGCTCGGCGATCGCGCGGATATGGTCTGGCGTGGTGCCGCAGCAGCCACCGGCGATGTTGACGAAGCCGCTCTCGGCGAACTCGCGCACCAGCGACGAGGTGATGTCGGGCGTCTCGTCGAAGCCGGTGTCGCTCATCGGGTTGGGCAGGCCGGCGTTCGGGTAGATGCAGATGTTCGTGTCGCAGATCTTCGACAGCTCTTCGACGTACGGACGCATCAGCGTCGCGCCGAGCGCGCAGTTCAGGCCGATGGTGATCGGGTTGGCATGGCGCACCGAATTCCAGAACGCCTCGACCGTCTGCCCGGACAGGATGCGGCCCGAGGCATCGGTCACCGTGCCGGAGATCATCACCGGCAGGCGCGAACCGTGTTCCTCGAAGAAGGTGTCGATCGCGAACAGGGCGGCCTTCGCGTTCAGCGTGTCGAAGATGGTCTCGACCAGGAAGAAGTCGACGCCGCCTTCGACCAGCGCACGCGCCTGGTCGAGGTAGGCCGCGACCAGTTCGTCGAAGGTCACGTTGCGCGCACCCGGGTCGTTGACGTCGGGCGAGATCGACGCGGTCTTCGGCGTCGGGCCGAACGCGCCGGCGGCGAAGCGCGGGCGGTCCGGGGTCGAATACTTCGCGCAGGCCGCCTTCGCCAGCCGCGCCGCCGCCACGTTCATCTCGTAGACGAGATGTTCCATGTGGTAGTCACCCTGCGCGACGGTGGTCGCGCCGAACGTGTTGGTCTCGATCAGGTCCGCGCCGGCGGCGAGGTACTGCTCGTGGATCTCCTGGATCACGTGCGGCTGGGTGAGCACCAGCAGTTCATTGTTGCCCTTCACGTCATGCGCGAAATCGGCGAACCGCGCACCGCGGTATTCCGCCTCGCCCAGCTTGTAGCGCTGGATCATCGTGCCCATCGCGCCGTCGAGGATCAGGATGCGCGAGGCGAGCTGCTGGCGGAGGGTGGTGAAGATCTCGGATTCTGGAAGGGACATGGGACGGTTGTATCCTGTGGGCCGGGGCGCGCGGGCCTGCATCGATGCGGGCATGTGCCGCCGCGCCGCATGCGGTCTGAACGACCGGCGATTGTAGCATGCAGCCGTACGGCGCCCTGCGGCATCCCGCATGCCGAGCCCCGTGCGGAAAGTCACGTCGACGGCGGGGCGCCGCGGGCGCGCGGCCTGCTCAGGGCGTCCGTGACGGGCGGCCGGCATCGCGCCGGGTGAGCCGCAGGTAGTTGAGCCAGCAGGCCGCACCGAGGACCATCGCCGCGCCGGCGGCGGTCGTCAGCGACAGCTGGGTACCGGCCACCAGGGGCGAGACCACGCCGGCGAGCACCGCGTTCGTCATCGACTGGGTGAACCCTTGCACCGACGCGGCCATGCCGCGATTGCGCGGGAACAGGTCCAGCGCCAGCAACGTGATGCTGGGCATGGCCAGCGACATGCCGACCGCATAGAGCATCAGCGGCAGCACCGTCCACGGCACGGCCGGCGGCCAGGCACTGTGATAGCCGATGCCCAGCGCCGCCGCGACCACCATGATCGCGAAGCCGATCGCGACCGTTCGCTCCGGCGTGGCGCGCCCGGCAAGGCGCCCGGACAGCCAGGCACCGATCACCACGCCGCCGATGCCGGGCACGAACAGCCATGCGAACTCGGTCGCCGACAACCCGAGGTGGCGGTAGATGACCGCAGGGGCCGACACCACGTAGATGAAGAAGCCGGCGAAATTGAATGCCACCGCGAACGCAAGCATGGCGAAGCGTGCGCTGCCGAACACCTTTACGTAGTTCGCGAACAGCGGCGCGGCGCGGAACGGCTGGCGGTCGGCGCGCGCGAGCGTCTCGGGCAGCGTCCATGCACAGCCGGCCCAGAGCAGGAAGGACAGCACCGCGAGGAAGGCGAAGATGGACCGCCATCCGAAGGCTATGTCGAGCAGGCCACCGATCACCGGTGCGACCGCCGGCGCCAGGCTGAACAGCATCGTGACCTGCGACATCAGCCGCTGCGCCATCGGTCCGTCATAGGTGTCGCGGATGATCGCCCGGCCCACCACGATGCCGGCGCCGGCGGACATGCCCTGCAACGCGCGACAGGCGAGCAGCGTCTCGAGGGTGGGCGCGAGCGCGCAGCCGATCGACGCGATCACGAACACCAGGAGGTTCACCAGGATCACCGGCCTGCGTCCGAACGAGTCCGACAGCGCGCCGTGGAACAGGGTCATGACCGCGAAGCTGGCCATGTAGACCGACAGCGTCTGCTGCACCAGGAGTTCATCCGCCGCGTAGTCGCGGCCGATGGACGGGAACGACGGCAGGTAGGTGTCGATCGCGAACGGCCCGATCGTGGCCAGCCCTGCGAGCAGCCAGGGCAGCAGCGCGCCGTGCGTGCGGCGCTGGCTGCCCGGCAGGGAACCCGCAGACACTGGCCCGGGGCCTTCGCGCGCGCTCAGCGGAGCGGCACTGCCGCGACTACGTCGACCTCGACCAGGAATTCGGGCTCGATCAGGCTGGCGACCACCAGAGCCGTGTTGGCCGGCGGCGCCTGCAGGTGGCCAAGGCGTTCCGCGCGCACGGCGCGCATGGCGTCGCGGTGTGCGATGTCGGTGATGTAGGTGGTGGTCTTGACGATGTCCGCGAGCGTCGCACCGGCCACGGCGAGCGCGACCTCGATGTTGTCGAACACTGCATGCATCTGCGCGCGGAAGTCGCCGCTGGCCACCTTGTAGGCGGCATCGGCGGGCGCCTGCCCGGACAGGTAGACCATCCGGGCATGGCGCACGTCGACCACCTGCGTGAGGCGGGGCGCGCTCCACAGGTCGGACGAGTTCATGTAGCGCACCCGGAACGCCGGATCGTCGGGATCGGTGCGGGCGAACTTCAGCGAGGCGCGGGCAGGCAGGTCGTCGTTCATCTCGGGCTCGTGTCTTGGTTGCGCGGGTCGGCGGTCTCGATGCCGTGGGTCGAGGCTACCACCGCAGCCCGCAGCCCCTCACGGGCCCCGGTCGAAGCGCCGCAGCTGGATCGCCTCGGCGACATGCGCGGCCGCGATCGCCGGCGCCTGCTCGAGGTCGGCGATCGTGCGCGCGACCTTGCGGATGCGCTGGTAGGCGCGGGCCGACAGCGAGAACCGGTCGAGCGCCCGGCGGATCAGCGCCAGCGCAGCCGCATCGAGCGCGCAGTGCGCTTCCAGGTCTCCGGGTTCGAGCAGTGCGTTCGGCCGCCCCTGGCGGGCCAGCTGCCGGGCGCGCGCAGCGGCGACGCGTTCGCGCACCGCCGCGCTCGATTCGCCCCGCGGCGCCTCGATCAGGTCGCGTTGCTGCACCGGCGGCACGTCGAGCGCGATGTCGATCCGGTCGACCAGCGGCCCGGAGACCCTGCGCCGGTAGCGGCCCACCTGGTCCTGGCTGCACTGGCAGCGGCCGGATGGATGGCCGAGGTAGCCGCACGGGCAGGGATTCATTGCCGCGACGAACTGGAAGCGGGCCGGGAACTCGGCGCGGCGGGCCGCTCGGGACACGGTGATCCGGCCGCTCTCGAGCGGTTCGCGCAGCACTTCGAGCACGCGCCGTTCGAACTCGGTCAGTTCGTCGAGGAACAGCACGCCGTGCAGCGCCAGCGAAATCTCGCCCGGCCGCGGCAGGCTGCCGCCGCCGACCAGCGCCGCAGCCGAGGCCGTATGGTGGGGTGCCCGGAATGGCCTCCGGCGCCAGCGCCGGAGGTCGAAACCCCCGTCGGCGAGGGACTGCATCGCCGCCGACTCGAGCGCCTCGACATCGGTCATCGGTGGCAGGATGCCGGGCAGGCGCGAGGCCAGCAGGGTCTTGCCGGTCCCCGGGGGCCCCACCAGCAGCAGGCTGTGCCCGCCGGCGGCGGCCAGTTCGAGCGCGCGGCGGGCCTGCGGTTGCCCGGCGACGTCCGACAGGTCCGGCGCCGGGTCCGACGGCACGGAGCCCGGCGGGTGGGCATCGCCGCCCGAAGGGACGGCAGGGACGAGGAGCGACCTGCCTTCCAGGTGCATCACGACCGCGCGCAGGTCCGAAGCCGGCAGCACGCGCGCCCCGTCGACCAGCGCAGCCTCGCGGGCACTGGCCTGCGGCAGCACGAAGGCCCGGCCGTCGCGGGCCGCGAACCAGGCCATGGCCAACGCGCCTCGTACCGGGCGCAGTTCCCCGGTAAGCGCCAGCTCTCCGGCGAACTCGTGCGCATCCAGCCACCCCGGTGCGTCGGGCGCGTCGCGGCGGCGACGGCGCAACTGACCGGAGGCCGCCAGGATGCCGAGCGCGATCGGCAGGTCGAAGCGGCCACTCTCCTTCGGCAGTTCGGCCGGCGCGAGGTTGACGGTTATGCGGCGCGCCGGGAACTCGAAACCGCTGTTGACGATTGCCGCGCGCACCCGCTCGCGGGCTTCCCGGACCTCGGCCTCCGCCAGCCCCACCAGCGCGAACGAGGGCAGGCCATTGGCCAGGTGGACCTCGACGCTGACCGGCGGCGCCTCCATGCCGAGCAGGGCTCGACTGTGCAGCACCGCCACCGGCGTCGCGGCGCTTCCCGCGGCAGGTGCGGGCGCAGGGCCGGACGAGGGGACGGCAGCAGGATGCGCCGCGGGGAAGTCCCCTTGCGGGATGGGGGTTTCCGGGTGATCCATCCGGTCGACTCGTTCGGGCCCGGTGCGTCCGCAGCGCCGCCGGAGGCGGGGGCGGGACTCAGGGCACCCGGCCGATCGTCGGTGGTGGCTTCAGGCTGCCGGGCCGGCAGCCCGCCCCTGCGGGTCGGGCGTGCCACGTTCGAGCCCGGCAACCCGGGCCTCCAGGGCCTCGAGCTTTTCGCGGGTGCGCGCCAGTACCGCGGCCTGGACATCGAACTCTTCGCGGGTGACCAGGTCCATGCGCTGCAGGGCGGAGCCGACGACTGCCCGGACGTTGCGCTGCACGTCCTGCGCCGGGCTGCTGGCGACGAGCTCGCGCAGCCTGCGAGAGAGGTCATCTAGGGCGTTCTGCTTGATCATCGGCGCGCTCCGGGAAGTCGTGGCATCGGGGACACGACGAGTATAGGCAAACCGGTCGCACGACATGGAGGCGGGAAACCCTGTTGCCGCACCGATACGAGTCGTGCGACCGGACCCGACCCGGGTCCGAAGCCGACGCTCGGCTGTTGCGTGGATGCAACATGGAGGACCGTTTTTCGGTTCCCACGGAACGGCTATCGCACCCGTCGATGCAGATCGACCCTGCAAAGCCCCTCTTTCCCGAGCGCAAGGAACCAAAATGGTGCGCCATCCTCGCGTGACGCACCACGATAGTGCTCATGCACGACCTGCGTGTGTCATGAATCCAACAACCCTCTGTTTGTACGCTGGTTTCTTGCTGGCACAGCAAATGCTTCAAGCCGACAGGAACACCCTTCTGTTGTGAGTTCAACACACCCCCCGGAGGCTGACGCATGAAACCGTTCAACAAGACCCTTCTCGCCGGCGTCGTTGCCGCCGCATTCGCGACACCGATGGCCGTGATGGCCCAGGCCAAGGCCCCCGCCTCGCCGCATACCTTCACCGGCAACGTCGGACTGTTCAGCCAGTACATCTTCCGCGGCCTGACCCAGACCGACGGCAAGCCCGCGCTGCAGGGCGGTTTCGACTACAGCCACGCCAGCGGCTTCTACGCCGGCCTCTGGGGCTCGAACGTAAGTTGGCTGACCGACTCCGCCGCCTACAACGGCGGCAGCTACTCGGTCGAGATCGACACCTACCTCGGCTTCAAGATGCCGGTGGGCGACTTCACCTTCGACGTCGGCTTCCTGCGCTACAACTACCCGGGTCGCGTGCCGCCGACCGGGCTCGCCGCCGGCACGGCGAAGGCAGACACCAACGAGGTCTATGCCGCCGTCACCTGGAAGTTCGCGACGCTGAAGTACTCGTACTCGCTGGGCGACACGTTCGGCGTGGACAATGCGCGCGGCAGCGACTTCCTCGACCTGACCGCCACCCTGCCGCTGGGCAGCAGCGGCTTCAACCTGATCGGGCATGTGGGCCGCCAGACCTATGAAGGGCCGAACAGCGCGAACGCCGCCTACTCGACCTATCGTGTCGGCCTCGCGAAGGAGTTCATGGGCCTGAACTTCAGCCTGAACTACACCGACACCAACGCGAAGTCCGCGTTCTACAACAACCGCTTCGGCCGCAACATCGGCGATAGCGCGTGGACCGTCGGCGTACAGAAGACTTTCTAGCAATGAAAACGCGGGGGCCGGCCTCGCCGGCCCCCTTTTTTTGTCGGTCGAGGGGCATACACCATGAAATTTGTCACTGCCATCATCAAGCCGTTCAAGCTCGACGAAGTGCGTGAAGCCTTGTCCGCCATCGGCGTGCAGGGCATCACCGTCACCGAGGTCAAGGGTTTCGGGCGCCAGAAGGGCCACACCGAGCTGTATCGCGGCGCCGAGTACGTGGTCGATTTCCTGCCGAAGGTCAAGATCGAAGTCGCGATCAAGACCGACATGCTCGACCAGGTGATCGAAGCCATCGAGAAGTCGGCCAGCACCGGGAAGATCGGTGACGGCAAGATTTTCGTCTATGAACTGGAACAGGTCGTGCGCATCCGCACCGGAGAAACCGGCGCCGACGCGCTGTAGCCACGTCCTGCAAACCGAAGAACAAAGATCGGGAGATCGCATGAAGAAGCTGCTCGTGACCCTGCTCACTGCCGTCTCGCTCGCGCTCAGCGCGGGCGCGATCGCGCAGCCCGCGCCGGAACCGGCCAAGATGGAAGCCAAGGCTGAAGCGCCGGCCACTGCAGCCCCGGCTGCAGCAGCGCCGGCCGCGGCGCCCCCTGCCGCCGACGCACCGAAGCCGCCGAACATCCACAAGGCCGACATCACGTTCATGTACATCGCCACCACCCTGGTGATCTTCATGATCATCCCCGGCCTCGCGCTGTTCTACGGCGGCCTGGTCCGGCAGAAGAACATGCTGTCGGTCCTGATGCAGGTGTTCGTCACCTTCTCGATGATCGCGATCCTCTGGGTGATCTACGGCTATTCGCTGGCGTTCACCGGCGGCAGTCCGTTCATCGGCGGCCTCGACAAGCTGTTCCTGTCGGGCGTGACCGATGCGACGCCGGCGGCCACGTTCAGCAAGGACACCTATATCCCCGAGTACATGTTCGTCGTGTTCCAGCTTACCTTCGCTGCGATCACCCCTGCCCTGATCATCGGCGCGTTCGCCGAGCGGATGAAGTTCTCCGCGGTGCTGCTGTTCCTGGCGATCTGGTTCACGTTCGCCTACCTGCCGATGGCGCACATGGTCTGGTACTGGGACGGCCCGGATGCGATCACCGACGAGAAGTCGCTCGAGGCGGTCACCGCTGCAGCCGGCTGGCTGTGGGCCAAGGGTGCACTCGACTTCGCCGGCGGCACGGTGGTGCACATCACTGCCGGCACCGCCGGACTGGTCGCCGCCTACGTGCTCGGCAAGCGGGTCGGCTACGGCCGCGAAGCGATGCCGCCACACAGCCTGGTGTTCACCATGATCGGCGCTGCGATGCTGTGGGTCGGCTGGTTCGGCTTCAACGTCGGCTCCAACCTGGAAGCCAACGGCGTGGTCGGCCTGGCGTTCGTCAACACGATCGTCGCCGCTGCGGCAGCCGTGCTGGCCTGGACCTTCGCCGAGTGGATGGGCAAGGGCAAGCCGAGCATGCTCGGCGCCGCCTCGGGTGCGGTCTCCGGCCTGGTGGCGATCACCCCGGCCTGCGGCTTCGTCGGCCCGATGGGCGCGATCGTGATCGGCTTCGTCTCCGGCATCCTGTGCCTGTGGGGCGTGACCGGCCTGAAGCGGATGCTCGGCGCGGACGACGCGCTCGACGTGTTCGGCGTGCACGGCATCGGCGGCATCGTCGGCGCCGTCCTGACCGGCGTGTTCGCCTCGCCCTCGCTCGGCGGCGCCGGCATCTGCGACTACATCAAGAACGTCTGCGGCCAGCCGCTGGCCGCCGGCATCGGCGGACAGGTGTGGATCCAGATCCAGGGCGTCCTCGTCGCCGTGGTGCTGTCCGCGGTGGTCGCCTTCATCGCGCTGAAGATCGTCGACCTGATCGTCGGCCTGCGCGTGACGGAAGAAGAGGAGCGGGAAGGCCTGGACGTGAGCTCGCACGGCGAGAAGGCGTACAACTGACCGCGACGCCGCAACGAAAAACGGGCACCTCCGGGTGCCCGTTTTTTTTCGCCCTCGCTGCCGAGCTACTCGGCCTTGATCCCCGCCTCGCGCACGACCTGGCCCCAGCGCGCGATGTCGTTGACGATGATCTTCCCGAACTCGGCCGGCGTCATCGGCGTGGCGACCGCCCCCTCGCCCTCGAGCCGCTTCTGCGTCTCCGGGGACAGCAGGCTCGCATTCACTTCCTTGTTCAACCGCGCGACGATCGGGCCGGGCAGTCCCGCAGGGCCGACCAGGCCCCACCAGTTCGCGGCCTCATAGCCGGGCAGCGCGGATTCGTTGATGGACGGCACGTCGGGCAGGGTCGGATTGCGCTTGAGGCTGCCCACGCCCAGCGGACGCAGCCGGCCGGAGCGGATGTGGCCCTGCATCTGGATCAGCGAGCCGATGGTCACCTGCGACTGGCCGGCGATCACGTCGGTCATCGCCGGGCCACCGCCCTTGAACGGCACATGGGTCATCTGCACCTTGGCCATGCGGGTGAACAGTTCGCCCGACAGGTGCTGGAACGAACCGATGCCGGCGGACGCGAGATTGAGCTTGTTCGGGTTCGCGCGCGCATAGGCGATCAGTTCCTTCACCGAAGTGACCGGCAGCTGGGGGTTCACCACCAGCACGTTCGGCCCGCTGCCCACCATCGCGATCGGCGTGAACGACTTCACCGAGTCGTAGGACAGCTTGTACAGCGCGGGGTTGAAGGCAAAGGCGACCGACACGATGAGCAGCGTGTAGCCGTCCGGGGCTGCGCGTGCCACCAGTTCGGTGCCGATCACGCCGCCGGCACCACCGCGGTTGTCGATGATCACCGGCTGGCCGACGCGTTCCTGCAACTGCTGGCCGACCATGCGGCCGACGATGTCGTTGCTGCCGCCAGGCGCGAACGGGATCACCATCCGGATCGCCTTGCTCGGGAAGTCGGCGGCGGCGACGCTGCCGGCCAGGCCACCGGACAGCAGCAGCACCGGTACCGATGCAAGGAAGGCCGCGCGCACGGCTGCGCCGGCGGCGCGCTCGGGCGACGGGCACCGGTGCGACGTTGCACCGGCGGCTGCGGTTCCGGCATGGCACCGGCGCTTGACGATCTGGTTCACGGGATCTCCTTGGGTCCTTGGATGCTGGGCCGCGTGCGGATGCGCGGCCGCGACAGTCTACTCCGGGGCCGGCCGGACGGCTGCCGCCTTCGTCAGCATCGGCCGCAGCGGGGACGAAGGCGCCCGGCATGATCGGCTACACTGCCCGGCCGCCAGACGTGATTGGCCCGCCGTGATTGCGCCCCCGCCGATGTCGATGCCCATGCCCGTTCCCGCCACGCCCGTCCCGAACCTGAAGACTGCGCTGTCCGGTCCGCTCCCCGATCTCGAGAAGCGGATCCTCGATTCGCAGCCCGCGATCGAACACTGGTTCCGCAGCCAGTGGCAGGAGCATGAAAGCCCCTTCTACGGGTCGGTCGACCTGCGCAACAGCGGCTTCAAGCTCGCCCCGGTCGACACCAACCTGTTCCCCGGCGGCTTCAACAACCTGAACCCCGATTTCCTGCCCCTGTGCGTGCAGGCGACCCAGTCGGCGATCGAGAAGATATGCCCGGACGCACGCGGAGTGCTGCTGGTGCCCGAAAGCCATACGCGCAACCAGTTCTACCTCAAGAACGTGGCGGCGCTGACCACCATCCTGCGCGCGGCAGGACTGGTGGTGCGCATCGGTACCCTGCTGCCCGAGATCACCGCGCCGACCGACATCGCGCTCGACGACGGACGGTCGATCACCCTCGAGCCGCTGGTGCGCAAGGGGCGCCGGCTGACCGTGGACGGATTCGACCCCTGCGTGGTGCTGCTGAACAACGACCTGTCGGCCGGCGTCCCCGAGGTGCTGAAGGACCTGGACCAGTGGGTGTTGCCACCCCTGCAGGCCGGATGGACCACCCGCCGCAAGTCGCAGCATTTCGCCCACTACGACACCGTCGCCCGGGAATTCGCCGACCTGCTGAAGATCGACCCGTGGCGGATCAACCCGCTGTTCGAACGCTGCGGCAAGATCAACTTCAAGGAGCGGCAGGGCGAGGAATGCGTCGCCGGCTATGTGTCCGAGATGCTCGCCGACATCAAGGCGAAGTACCGCGAGTACGGCATCGACCAGGAACCGTTCGTGATCGTCAAGGCAGATGCCGGCACCTACGGCATGGGCATCATGACGGTACGCGACGCCAGCGAGATGCTGCAGCTCAACCGCAACCAGCGCAAGAAGATGGCGGTGGTGAAGGAAGGCCTCGAGGTGCAGGAGGTGCTGGTGCAGGAAGGCGTCTACACCTTCGAGAACGTGGACGGCGCCGTGGCCGAGCCGGTGGTCTACATGATGGACCACTTCGTGGTCGGCGGCTTCTACCGTGTGCACACCGAACGCGGCCAGGACCAGAACCTGAACGCGCCGGGCATGAGCTTCGTGCCGCTGGCGTTCAAGACCCCCTGCTCGACCCCCGACCCGCGCGCCGCCCCCGATGCCGCGCCGAACCGCTTCTACGCCTATGGCGTGATCGCCCGCCTGGCCCTGCTCGCGGCGTCGCGCGAGATCGAGACCCTGACCCGGCCGCAGTGATCCGGATATGACCCCGGGTCCGTTCCCGATTACCATGTCGGCATGAAACTGCTGGTGATCGCCGACCCGCTGGCGACCTTCAAGACCTACAAGGACTCGACCTTCGCGATGATGCGCGAGGCCGCCCGCCGCGGCCATCGCCTGTTCGCGATGGAAGCGCGCGAGATGGTCGTGCGCGAGCGCACGGTCCTCGGGCTGGCGGCCGAGGTCACGCTGAATGCATCGGGCGCCGATCCGCACGACTGGTTCGAAGCCACGGGGCAGTCCCTTGCGCCGCTGTCCGGGTTCGACATCGTGCTGATGCGCAAGGATCCACCGTTCGACAACGAGTACCTGTACGCCACCCACCTGCTCGAGCTCGCCGAGCGCCAGGGCGCACGGGTGGTCAACCGCCCGCAGGCCATCCGCGACTTCAACGAGAAGCTCGCCGTCGCGCGCTTCCCGCAGTTCGCGCCGCCGACGCTGGTGACCAGCCTCGAACCGGTGCTGCGCGATTTCCTCGCCGAACACGGCGACGTGATCTTCAAGCCGCTGGACGGCATGGGCGGCAGCGGCATCTTCCGCGTGCGCACCGACGACCCGAACATCGGCGTGATCATCGAGACCATCACCGACCACGGTCGCCGGACGATCATGGCGCAGCGCTACCTGCCCGAGATCCGCGACGGCGACAAGCGCGTGCTGCTGATCGACGGCGTGCCCGCGTCGCATGTGCTGGCGCGCATCCCCAAGGCGGGCGAGACGCGCGGCAACCTGGCGGCCGGCGGCACCGGCGTCGCGCGCCCGCTGACCGCGCGCGACCGCGAGATCGCCGAAGCCGTCGGGCCGGTGCTGCGCGACCTCGGCCTGACCCTGGTCGGCCTGGACGTGATCGGCACCCACCTGACCGAGATCAACGTGACCAGCCCGACCGGCATGCAGGAGATCGCACAGCAGACGCCCTGCGACCCGGCCGCACTGATGATCGATGCGCTCGAGCGCCTGGCGGCACTGCCGCGCGGCGCCGCCGCCGCAGGAGCCGGCCGATGATCGGCATCCTGATCATCGCCCATGGCACGCTGGCCGAGAGCCTCATCCATTGCGCGAGCCATGTGCTGGGCAAGCGGCCGATGCGGGTGCGGCAGCTCGGCGTGACCATCCATGACGACCCCGAGGCGATCCTGCCGCAGGCACAGGACCTGGTCGCGCACCTCGACGACGGCAACGGGGTGCTGATCCTCACCGACATCTACGGCGCGACGCCGTGCAACCTGGCCTCGAAGCTGCTGCAGTCCGGGCGGGTCGAGGGCATCGCCGGGGTCAACCTGCCGATGCTCATCCGCGCGCTGACCTATCGGGACCAGCCGCTCGAGAAGATGATCGCCAAGGCGATCAGCGGTGGCTGCGACGGCGTTGTCCGCATGCCCCGGGAACGGGAACACGGAGCGGGACCGACCGATGCTGCGCACTGAAGTCGACATCGTCAACAAGCTCGGCCTGCATGCGCGGGCGTCGGCCAAGCTCACCCAGCTGGCCAGCCAGTTCAAGTGCGAGGTATGGCTCACCCGCGATGCCCGCCGCGTGAACGCGAAAAGCATCATGGGCGTGATGATGCTCGCCGCCGCGCGCGGCGTCCGCATCGGCATCGAGACCGACGGCCCGGACGAGGCCGAGGCTGCGACGGCACTGGCCGCGCTGGTCGCCGACCGCTTCTGCGAGGGCGAATAGCCCCGATGGACCACACCGCGTCCCCACCCTCCGGCGCCCCGGCTGGCGAGCCCGGCGCAAGGACGGCCACCGAAGCCTCCGCGGCGGCCGATGCCGCCGCCGCGCGCTCGATGCGGATGAGCTTCACGATGCATGGCATCGGCGCCTCGGACGGCATCGCGATCGGCCCTGCGCACCTGGTCTCGTATGCAACCCTGGAGGTTGCACAGTACCTGGTGCCGGCGGACGAGCTCGCCAACGAACGCGGGCGCTTCCAGGTGGCGCTGGCGAGCGTGCGCGACGAGCTGACGCACCTTCGCGCCAGCATCCCGGCCGCCGCACCGGCGGAGTTCGGCGCGTTCATCGACGTGCACCAGATGATCCTCGCCGACTCGACGCTGTCGCAGGGGCCGCTCGACCTGATCGACAGCCAGCAGTGCAATGCAGAGTGGGCGTTGAAGCTGCAGCTCGACCAGCTGCTCGACCAGTTCGACAAGATCGACGATCCGTACCTGCGCGAACGCAAGGGCGACATCCTGCAGGTCGTCGAACGGGTGATGAAGGTGCTCGTCGGCAAGCCTGGCTACATCCCGCGCACGCTGCCTGGCAGCGCCCGGTCGATCCTGGTCGCGCACGACCTGTCGCCGGCCGACATGATCCAGTTCAAGCAGCTGCCGTTCGCGGGCTTCCTCACCGACCTGGGCGGCTCGACCTCGCATACCGCGATCGTCGCGCGCAGCCTGAACATCCCGGCCATCGTGGCGCTGCACCGCGCGCGCGCGCTGATCCGCGAGAACGACCAGCTGATCATCGACGGCACGCTGGGCGTGGTGATGGTCAACCCGGATCCCGCGGTGCTCGCGGAATACCGGCTGCGCCAGGAAGCGCTGGGCATCGAACGCGCCAAGCTGCAGCGGCTGGCGACGACGCCCGCGTCGACCCTCGACGGCAGCACGATCGAGCTGCTCGGCAACATCGAAGGCCCGGACGACGTCGCCGAAGTCCGGCTGAACGGCGGCATGGGCGTGGGCCTGTTCCGCACCGAGTTCCTGTTCATGAACCGGGACGAGATGCCGGACGAAGACGAACAGTTCGAAGCCTACCGCGCGGTCGCGCAGGCGATGGACGGCCTGCCGGTCACCATCCGCACGCTGGACATCGGCGCGGACAAGACGCTGCGCGGCACCGAACGCGCATCGGCGAACCCGGCGCTGGGCCTGCGTGCGATCCGGCTCTGCCTCGCCGACCCGCCGCTGTTCCATACGCAGCTGCGGGCGCTGCTGCGCGCCTCGGCGTTCGGCACGCTGAACATCCTGGTGCCGATGCTGTCGACCAAGCAGGAGCTGATGCAGACGCTGGCCGCGGTCGCCCGCGCGCGCGCGAGCCTGGTCGACGACGGCATCGCGTTCGCGCCGCAGGTTGCCATCGGCGGCATGGTGGAGATCCCTGCCACCGCGATCTCGCTGGACGTCTTCCTGAAGCACCTCGATTTCCTGTCGATCGGCACCAACGACCTGATCCAGTACACGCTGGCGATCGACCGCACCGATGACGCGGTGGCGCACCTGTACGACCCGCTGCACCCGGCGGTGATCTCCCTGATCGCGGGCGTGGCCGAGCGGGCCGCCCGGGCAGGCGTGCCGGTGGCGGTGTGTGGCGAGATGGCCGGCGACGTGGACCTCACCCGGCTGCTGATCGGGCTCGGCCTGCGCCAGCTGTCGATGCATCCCGCCTTCCTGCTGGAGGTGAAGCAGCGCATCCTGAAGACGCAGCTGTCCGACATATCCGCGATGGCGCGGCGGATCGCCCGCACGCGCGATCCGGACCGCATCCGGCGGCTGGTGGAAAAGCTCAACGCCTGATTGCCTGCGGGACAGTCAGGCCGGCGTTTGACAGCCGGCCGGCGGACGGGGTACCGTCTGATCCAGATTCACGCGCCGATTTGAGTTCAGCTTGCGGGCGCGCTACAAATTCGGCTAAAGAGAAATGAAGATTTCTCCGCCCCGGCCTGCGCAAGCACCCCGGGGCTTTTTCGTTTCGGCACCTCCATACACGCACCTCCATACACGCACCGCCGCATGGACACACCCACCCCGGCCCGCTCGGTCGGCGCCGTCAAGCCGCAGACCGCGACCTTCAGCGAACCGCTGCAGTTGCGGTGCGGCCTTTCGATCGCCCGGTACGAGCTGGTCTACGAAACCTACGGCGAGCTGAATGCCGACCGGTCGAACGCGATCCTGGTCTGCCACGCACTGAACGCCTCGCACCATGTCGCGGGTTTCTACGCAGACGACCCGGACAACGTCGGCTGGTGGGACAACATCATCGGGCCGGGCAAGCCGGTCGACACCGACCGCTTCTTCGTGGTCGGCGTGAACAACCTCGGCGGCTGCTTCGGCTCGACAGGCCCGATGAGCATCGATCCATCGACCGGCCGTCCCTACGGGGCCAGCTTCCCGCTGGTCACGGTGGAAGACTGGGTCGCCGCGCAGGCACGACTCGCCGACCACCTCGGCATCGAGCGGTTCGCCGCCGTGATGGGCGGCAGCCTGGGTGCGATGCAATCGCTGTCCTGGACCCGCCAGTTCCCGGAGCGCCTGCGCCATGCGCTGGTCATCGCCTGTGCACCGAACCTGTCCGCGCAGAACATCGCGTTCAACGAAGTCGCGCGGCAGGCGATCCTCACCGATCCGGATTTCCATGGCGGCGACTACTACGCGCATGGCGCGACGCCGGGGCGCGGCCTGCGCGTCGCGCGCATGGTCGGCCACATCACCTACCTGTCCGACGACGCGATGGCCAGCAAGTTCGGCCGCCAGCTGAAGAGCGGCAGCATCGGCTACGGCTTCGAGCCCGAGTTCCAGATCGAGTCCTACCTGCGCTACCAGGGCGGCAAGTTCGCCGAATACTTCGACGCGAACACCTATCTGCGGATCACGAAGGCCCTCGACTACTTCGACCCTGGCCTGGAGTTCGGCGGCGACCTTGCGAAGGCACTGGCCGCCGCACGCGCCGGCTTCCTCGTGGTGTCGTTCACCACCGACTGGCGATTCGCCCCGGAGCGCTCGCGCGAGATCGTGCAGGCGCTGCTGCGCAACCAGCTCGACGTCACCTACGGCGAGATCGATGCGCCGCACGGCCATGATGCATTCCTCCTCGACGACCCGCGCTACCACGCGCTGGTGCGCGCCTATGTGGACCGCATCCATGCCGAGATCAGCGGGGCGGCGCGATGAAGGGACCACGCGCAGACTTCGCGGTGATCGCCGGGCGCATCCGCCCCGGCGCCAAGGTGCTCGACCTGGGCTGCGGCGACGGCTCCCTGCTGCGCCACCTGCGCGAATCCCTCGACGTGCGCGGCTACGGCATCGAGATCGACGACGCGAAGATCCCCGCCTGCGTGAAGAACGGCATCAACGTGCTGCAGATGGACCTCGAGTCGGGGCTCTCCGGGTTCGACCCCGGTTCGTTCGACTACGTGATCCTGTCGCTGACGCTGCAGGCGATGAAGAACAGCGAACGCATCCTGTCCGAGATGCTGCGCGTCGGGCGCGAAGGCATCGTGTCGTTCCCGAACTTCGGCTACTGGCGCAACCGCATCCAGCTCGCGCGCGGCCGCATGCCGGTGAACGACGAGTTCCCGCACCACTGGTACGACACGCCGAACATCCACCTCTGCACGCTGACCGACTTCGAGGCGTTCTGCGCGCAGCATCGCATCCGCATCCTCGAGCGGATCGTGCTGCACGAGGGCCGGGAGGTCACCTCGCTGCCGAACCTGCGCGGATCGCTGGCGGTGTATCGCTTCGGCAGCGGCGTGTAGTCCGGCAGCGGCGTGCAGTCCGGCAGCGGCGTGCAGTCTGGCAGCAGCGCGCAGCCGATGCGCTGCGGCCGGCTGCTCATCGGGTCGTGGGCGAGGCGCGCCCGGATCGGTAGACCTGCCATGCCCAGGCACCCGCGCAGCCGGTGGCCCAGCAGATCCAGGCGGACCACAGGACATGGCTGGGGAAATGCGCGCCACGCGCCACCTGGGCCCAGCCGAACCCGATCCCCGCCACCCAGACGCCCGTCGCGGCAAGACGGGCAGCCACCGGGCGCGTGCCGCGCCAGCGGAAGTACAGTGGCAGGAACGCGAATGCGGCCACCGCATGGCCCGAGGGAAAGCAGCGTGCAGGACCGCCGTCTCCTGCGCCCGGCAGCCAGTGGGGCACGTACGGCGCCAGGCCGCCGAAAAGCACGAGGTCGTACGGACAACTGGTCGCGCTGAAGCGCTTCATCGTGGGCACCAAGAGCAGGCCGGCGATGACGAGGAACAGCCAGAAGATCCGCTGCTGGCGCATCGTCGGAGGCCCGCGCAGGAGCAGCGCATCGAGCGCGAGCAGGCTGAACAGCGCGGCTGCGAGCCACCGACCGCCGGTGTGCATCACGTCGCGCGTGAACCATGCATCGCGCAGCGGAAAGCCGCCTGCATCGCCGTACCACTGCGCGACCGCGAGATCAGCGCCGGACAGTTCCCATGCAAGGATGGCCAGCAGGCCCACTGCGCACAGCGCCAGGTCCTGCCGACCCTGCCGTGCCTGGATGGCCTGCAACCCCTGCCAGGGCTGCCGTGGCGCCGTGTCCGAGGGCCGCACCCCGGTCACAGCGGCGAGCCGGTGCGGCAGGGCCGGGTCAGGTCCAGCTCGTCCGCGGAGAGTCCGGTGCGTACATCGAGCAGGCCGAGCAGGGTGTGGAACAGATGGTCATGGGCCACCGCGCCCCGCGCGGCCCGCTCGAGCGCCGGCACCAGGCAACCGGGTCGCAGTCCGGCGGCGCGATCGAATCCGTTGCCGACCCACATGATCATCGGCACGCGTGTCTGCACGTCGGGCGCGATCGCGTATGGCATCCCATGCAGGAACAGACCCCGTTCACCGAGCGACTCGCCATGGTCGGATACAAAGATCAGCGCGGCGTCGACGCGATCGGCACGCGCCTTCAGCTTGCCGATGGCGGAGGCCAGCACATGGTCGGTATAGAGCAGCGCGTTGTCGTAGGCATTGACGATCTGCGGCACGGTGCAGCGGCGCAGGTCGTCCTCCCGGCATGCCGGCTGGAACCGCGCGAAGGTCTCCGGATAGCGTCGGAAGTACGATGGGCCGTGGTTGCCGAGCATGTGCAGGATCCACACCTGCGTGCCTTCCACCGCGGAAAGACGCTCGTCCATGTCCTGGATCAGCCCCTCGTCGAGGCAGCGCCCGTCGCTGCACAGGCCGGGCGCATTGAGCGCCGACACCTGGTCGTTCGGGTGCCCATCGCACAGGCCCTTGCATCCGCTCTGGTTGTCGCGCCAGTGGATGGCGACGCCGGCGCGCGCGAGCACGTCGAGCAGGGATTCCTGGCTGCGGATGGCCGCCTCGTCGTAGTTGCGGCGGCCCACCGGCGCGAACATGCAAGGCAGGGAGACCTCGGTGCTCGTGCCACAGGCGACGACGACCGGGAAGTTGACCGGGGCCAGGCTCGCCAGCTGCGGCGTGGTCTGGCGTTCGTAGCCGTTGAGTCCCCAGTTGGCCGCGCGCGCGGTCTCGCCGACCACGATCACCAGCACCATCGGCCTGCTGCGGCCCGCCCACGACGGGCCGGGCCGCGCATCGAGCCCGATCGCGCGGCGCGGCTGGGTCGCGCCGCGCGTGGCATCGGCCGCGACCACGCCCAGCGACCAGAGGTAGTTCGCCGGCGTGATCAGGTAGCGCACCTCCTTCTGGTTGCGCATCAGCGAGGAGAAGGACTGGAAGTTGGCCAGCACGGTGCCCAGCATCACGGCCGCCATGCCCGCCAGCAGGAGGCCACGGCGGACCAGCGCGCGCAGCGCGAGGCGGCGGCTGCGCAGCGGCCGCGTGACCAGCCGCACCCGCGCCAGCAGCAACAGCGGCAGCCCGGCGTAGATCGCGACATGCAGCAGCAACTGGACGCTGATCAGCTCGCGCGCCTCGGGCAGGTCCGTACGCACGGCGTTGTGCAGCATCGACGGATCCAGGTACACGCCATAGGCGCCTGTGAAGTAGGTCGCCAAGGCGGTGCCGACGATCAGCAACGCGAGCAGCGGCCGCAGCGTCCACCGGTTCGCCGCCAGCAGCAGCAGGAACGCATGGATCGCCGCCACCAGCGCGAGCATGGATGCGCCGTACGCCCAGGTGGACGCTTCCGCCAGGCTGTGCCCCTTGAGCACGGCACCGATGAAGGCATGGTTGGCCGCCAGCGCCCAGAAGAGGGCCGCAGCGAAAACCACCTGTTCCACGCTGGCGCGGATCGTCGGCAGGAAGGCCGGGCCGGATCGAAGCTTCTTTTCGTCTTCCATCGGCACCATTGCAACCGCGCAACCTGAAGCCTTGCTGAAGGCCGCAGCCTGACCCACCCGCAGGCACGGCGACGCCGCTGCGCCGGAGTGGTACCTTTCCGCCCTCGTTCACCCAAGGGCCGCCATGAGGCTGCTGCTGCTCGAAGACGACGCAACGCTGGGAAGCGGGCTGCGCGACTACCTTCGGACCGAGGGCCATCGCGTCGACTGGTGCCGAACGCTGGGCGAGGCGGCAGCGCTGCGTGGCGAGCCGTTCGACGCACTGCTTGTCGACTGGCAGCTTCCCGACGGATCCGGCCTGCAGTGGCTGCGCGACCAGCGCGCCTGCGGCGCAGCGACGCCCGCACTGATGCTGACTGCGCGCGACAGGCTGCAGGATCGGATCGAAGGACTGGACGCCGGGGCGGACGACTACCTGGTCAAGCCGTTCGCACCGGAGGAACTGGTCGCCCGGCTGCGCGCCATCGGACGGCGCATCGCCGGTGGCGGCACGTCCATGCGGCACTTCGGCAACCTCTGCGTCGACCTCGCGGCCCGAACGGTACGGAAGGACGACGCGCGCGTGGACCTGACCGCGCGCGAATGGTCTGTACTCGAGGCGCTCGTGCTGCGCGCGGGGCGCATCGTGCCCAAGACGGACCTCGAGCGGCTGGTGCTCGGCTTCGACAGCGAGCTGGCGAGCAACGCGCTGGAGGTGCACGTGTCGTCGCTGCGGCGCAAGCTCGGCCGCGACCTGATCGAGACCGTGCGCGGACTCGGCTACTGCGTGGCGAAGCCGTCGTGAGCACCTGGCGCCGCTCGTCGTCGCCGTCGATCCGTTCGCGGCTCGCCTGGTCGCTGGTCGCCTGGGCCGTCGCCTGGGGGCTGGCCGTCGGCGCAGCGGTGTGGCTGGTCGCCAAGAACGAGGTCGAAGAGTTGCTCGACGACACGCTCAGGTCATCGGCGGAACTCTTCGCCGCCATCGTCGTGCAGGCACCGTCGTTCTCTGCAGAAGGCCAACCGACGCTCGTGACCAGCCCGTCTGCGATGCCGGCCGATCCGGATGCGGACGAACGGTTCGCGTGGCAGCTGGTCGCGCAGGACGGCACGCTGCTGATGCGTTCCACGGCAGCGCCGCCGATCCCATGGCATTCGACCGCGACCTCCGGCTTCACCCAGGATCCGCAGTGGCGCATCTACGGGATGGCACTCGCAGCGGAAGGCCGCATGCTTTATGCAGGCCAGACCATGGCCGAGCGGCACGAGGCCAGCCTGGAAGTGGCGCTGAGTGCAGCGCTGGCCGCCCTGGCGGTCGGGCTGATCGGGCATGTATGGTTGCGCTCGCGGATCGGATCGGAGCTTCGGCCGTTGATCGCCCTGTCAGACCGCCTGGAGCGTTTCACCCTCGACGATCCCGATGCGGGACTCGATGGCCTCGCCCCGGGCCGCGCCGAACGCGCGGAACTGCAACCGATCCACGATGCGCTCGAAACGCTGGCCGGACGACTGGCTGCCCGGATTGCCAGCGAACGGGCGTTCGCACAGCACGCGGCCCATGCGTTGCGCACGCCGCTCGCCGGCATCGATGCCCAGCTCGCGGTCGCGCTGCGCGAATCTCCACCGGGACTGGCGGACCGCCTGCAACGGGTCCGCGACGCAGGCCGCCGGCTGCAGGGGGTGGTTTCAGCGCTGCTTGGCCTGTTCCGGGCGGGAGTGCAGCCGAACCGCTCCAGCGTGGATGTACAGCAACTCGTCGCACACCTCCCAGCGGCAGGCCTCGACATCCGGGTCTCGGGCGCTGCCTGCATCGATGGCGATGCCGACCTGGTCGCAGCGGCACTGGTGAACCTGCTCGACAACGCGCAGCGGCACGGAGCCTCGACGCTGTGGCTCGAGGTCGCAGGTCCGCGCCTGCTGCGCCTGTGCGACGACGGTCCCGGCATCGACGCGCGGCGCCGCGCAGCCCTGCAGCAATCGATCGACGACGGCACCTATCGGGGAATGAGCGGCCTCGGGCTGATGCTGTGCGACCGGGTCGCGCGCGCACATGGTGGACATCTGCGGTTGCTCGAAGCCGCGGCCGGATTCGCGCTGGAGATCGACCTTGGCGACCGGAACGATGGCAACCCGACCGGTGCCGACGCGGTCCACGCCACCGTGGCCACCGCGCCCGATCAGCCCCAGGGCCCGGGGAAGGCCTCGCCCATGTAGACGTCTGGCGTGGCCTCCACCGTGTCGGGCCACGCATCCAGCGCAGGCATGGGCTGCACCCTGCCCGGCCCGCTGCGTCCGTCGCGCCCGACCTGCTCCATCGAGAAGTAGAGCTGGACGCCATGCCCGGCCGGATCGATGGCGGTGGCGAACCACTCGATCCCCGGGCTCAGCGCGGGCGGCAGGTCGACGAAGCGGCAGCCCCGGTCCTGCAGCCAGGCGATCGCGGCCTTCAGCTGCCGATAGGTGGCGACCTGGATGCCGAAGCTCAGCACCGTGGAGGGCCCCGCCCACGGCAGCGCCCCGCGCAGGGCGGCCGGATACAGCGCCAGCGAATGGTGTTCGGTATTGCAGCGCAGGAACAGGCAGCGATGGCCCTTCCAGTCCACCGTGTCGCTGACGATGAAGCCGAGCCGGTCGACATAGAACGCGGCCATCGCGTCGAGGTCGTCGCAGAACAGGCGCAGCGGTCCGTGCCGCACGACCTTGAACGGCCGCGACAGCAGCACGCCGTCCACGTCGTGGATCGCCGGCAGCGTCTCGGGGTGCCGATGCCCGGAAGACGGGTCGATGCCCTGCGCGAGCAGGCGTTCCACTTCCGTGAGTTCGCCGACCTGCGGCAGGCCCGGCCGCTGGCGGAAGCCACGTTCGTGCATCGCTCGCGGCTTGGCGGTGCCGGCCCAGCCGATCTGCTCGATGCCGTAGTAGAGCTCGTTGCGGTGGCCCTCGGGGTCCATCGGATACACATGCCAGTTGGACCCGGGCATGTCGCGGCCGACGCGGTTGATCGCGATGCCATGGTCGGCGAAGTAGTCGATCGCATTCGACACCTCGGCCAGGCTGCCCACCTGCCAGGTCAGCTGGTTCAGGTCGACCTTGGCCGGCAGCACGTCGGCGCGGCCCAGTGCGTTGAACACGCGCCGGTTGAACAGCACGAACGAGTGATGGTCGGTGCCATGGCGAAGGAAGTACAGGTGGGTGTCGCCGAGCGCCTTCAGCTCATCGCGCTTCGGGTGGCTCGCCGCGAGGTCCTGCGGGTCCGAGATGCGCAGGCCGAGCCATTCGCAGTAGAACTCGAGGCAGGCCGCCACGTCGTCGACGTTGAAGCCGAAGTG
>LNFM01003800.1_pt1 | contig 28970 bp, 30 predicted proteins | sample 596031 | NCBI WGS metagenome assembly LNFM01 (sample SAMN04254537, study PRJNA301005) | activated carbon metagenome | isolation source: dual media filters at the Ann Arbor, Michigan drinking water treatment plant | place: USA: Ann Arbor
CTGGATTCCGGGTTCGCTCGCAAAGGTGCTCGCGCCCCGGAATGACGGAGATAAGCTTATGGGCGAATTCCCGAAGATCAAATCCCGCAAGACCATCGAGGTGTCGCCCTGGATGAAGGTGATCGAGCGCGAGGTGGCATACAAAAACGGCACCACCGAGCTTTATCACGCCGTCGACCAGCAGGATTACATCGCCATCGTCGCGCTGACGCCGGACGGCCGCATCCCGATCGTGCAGCAGTATCGCCCGGCGGTTGAGCGCAAAACGTGGGAACTGCCGGCCGGCATGACCGATGCGGGCGAGGACCCGGCGCTGACCTGCGAACGCGAATTGATGGAAGAAACCGGCTATCCTGCAAAAGCCGTGCATGCGCTCGGCAGCTTCTCGCCGTGCACGGCGCGGCTGTCGAACCGGATGCATTCGTTTTTCGTCCAAACCGGCGCACGGCCTCAGGGCGCGGCGATCGAGGCCGGCATCGAGCTCAACCTGGTCAGCCCCGGCGAACTCGCCGCCATGATTATTTCGGGTGAATTCTCCCTGCAATTGCATATCGGCGCCCTGATGCTGGCCGGCATGCGCGGGTTTATTGATTTAAGCGCCTTTACGCCGCGCTAGCGCCACGAGCCCAATTGACTTCGGTCAATGCCGGCACATTGGAATACATTCAATTTCGTCTGTACAAAGGGGCTGGAACCGCTCTAAAAAGACGGTGCGGCGCTCGGCGGGAAAGCGGAATTGCGATGAATTACAATGACTTCTTCGTTTCGGCCCTGGACAAATTGCGCGACGAACGGCGTTACCGGGTGTTTGCCGACCTTGAGCGCATTGCCGGCCGATTCCCGCACGCGCACTGGCACTCGCCCGAGGGCAAGCGCGACGTCGTCATCTGGTGTTCCAACGATTATCTCGGCATGGCCCAGCACCCGAAGGTGATCGGCGCCATGGTCGATGTCGCCGCCCGCATGGGCACCGGCGCCGGCGGCACCCGCAACATCGCCGGCACCAATCATCCGCTGGTCGAGCTTGAGCGCGAACTCGCCGACCTGCACGGCAAGGAAGCGGCGCTGCTGTTCACCTCCGGTTACGTCTCGAACCAGACCGGCATCCCGACCATCGCCAAGCTCTTGCCGAACTGCCTCATTCTCTCCGACGCCCTCAACCACAATTCGATGATCGAAGGCGTGCGGCAGTCCGGCTGCGACAAGGTGATCTGGCGGCACAATGACGTCGCCCATCTCGAAGAACTGCTCAAGGCCGCCGATCCGGACCGGCCGAAGCTGATCATGTTCGAGAGCCTGTATTCGATGGACGGCGACATCGCGCCGCTGCATGCGATCTGCGATCTCGCCGACAAATACAATGCGATGACCTATGTCGACGAAGTGCACGCAGTCGGCATGTATGGCCCGCGCGGCGGCGGCGTCACCGAGCGCGACAATGCCGCGGCCCGCATCGACGTCATCGAGGGCACGCTCGCCAAGGCGTTCGGTTGCCTCGGCGGCTATATCACCGGCTCGGCCGCGATGATCGACGCCGTGCGCTCCTACGCGCCGGGCTTCATCTTCACCACGGCGCTGCCGCCGGCGATCTGCGCCGCCGCCACCGCCGCGATCCGCCATCTCAAGACCTCGCAGTGGGAACGCGACCGCCATCAGGACCGCGCCGCGCGCGTCAAGGCCGTGCTCAATGCCGCCGGGCTGCCGGTGATGCCGTCATCAACGCATATCGTGCCGGTGCTGATTGGCGATGCCGAGAAGTGCAAGATGGCGAGCGACATGCTGCTCGCCGACCACGGCATCTATATCCAGCCGATCAATTATCCGACCGTGCCGCGCGGCGAAGAGCGGCTGCGCATCACGCCGTCGCCCTATCACGACGACGTCCTGATCGACGCGCTGGCGGAAGCGCTCGTCGATGTCTGGGACCGGCTGCAACTGCCGAAGCGGCGCGAGCAACTGGCGGCGGAATAATCTAATCCTGAAACGGCGGCGGCGGCTTCGCTGAATCCTTAACCGCAGCGTCCGGCTTGAGCGCCGCGCGGGCGTGACGCCGCACCACCAGCGGCATGGTCAGCAGCACAAAGAAAATGCGCGTCAAATGATGCGCGCCGACATAGACCGGGTCGAGATTGAGCGCGAGCGCCAAGAGCAGCATGGCGTCGACCGCGCCGGGCGCATAGGCGATCATCACGTCGGCGAGCGGCAAGGTCAGCACCTGGACCAGAGCGAAGGCGAAGATCACCGTGACGGCGAGCGCCGTGCCGAACAGACCGAACGCCGCGCCGACATAATGCAACAGCATGCGCACCGACGTGTTGGCGAAGCGCGCGCCGCCGACCGCGCCGAACGCAACCATCACCGTTAGCGTCACCCATGACGGCAACTCGACATACAACGCGCCGCTGCCGTGCAGCGCCGCCGAGGTCAGCATCGAGCCGAACAGCAGGCCGCCGGGAAACCGGAAGCGATGCGCGGCCAAAGCCATCACGGTCGCGGCGGCGACCAGAATGGCGAGTTCGCCGAGCTGACCTATATCAAACGCGCCGCCGAGGCTGCGTTCGGATTGCCCGACAAGGCCCAGGCCCGCCAACAGAGCCGGGAAGCCGACGGCGATGATGACGATGCGGATCGTCTGCACGATGGCCACCGCGCGCACATCGGCCTTGAGTTCGATCGCCATCGCCATGACCTGCGACAGGCCGCCCGGCGCCGAGGCGAGATAAGCCGTCACAAGATCCCAGCGATGCACGCCGCGCAGATAGGCCGTGCCGACGATGCTGATGGCGGCGGTGGCGGCGATCAGGACGCCGATGCTGAGCGGATAGGTGGCGATGCCGCGCAAGGTCTCCGGCGTCACCACGGCGCCGAGCGTGATGCCGATCAGCACTTGCAGCACCTGCACCGTGCGCAGCGGAATTCGCATCGGCCGGCCGGCCAGCGCGGCGATGCCGACGACAAGAATGGAACCCGACAGATAGCCGGCCGGCATGCCCAACAGGCCAAAGGTGAGCCCGCCGGCGGCGGCAAAGGCCAATGTTTCCGCGACGTCGCGGAAGCCGGAAAGGCGGGTGAAAAGCGAGGGCGCGGGCACGGGGAACGACTTTCACCGAGCCAAACGGAAAGCGCAATGGCGCCACAGCTCGTCGCTGCGATCAATGCCGGGCGCGCGCGCCAAGGTCAAATGCCGGATTGGACTGCCGGTCCGGCTAAAACAGCAGGTCTCGGGTCAGCGTATCGAGCACGCCCACCGCGCCGAGCGCGGTGCGCAGACGGGCCCGCCCTTCGCGCGACAACCGCTTGACCTCGACCTTGTTGCCCGGCGGCAGGCCGTTAGCGATGTCGGCCAGTTGCTGCGATAAAATGAGATCGAGGAAATCGCCATGCGCGCGCAGCAGCGCCACGATGTCGTCTTCGCTGCGCTGAAGCGTCCGCGCCGCCGCAAGCCGCGCCGGCGTCGAGCGTTCCAGCCAGTGATGGCGGATGGCCAGCACGCGCGCCAGCGTGACGATGCCGAACAGGCCGGCGTGCTTGAGATCGATGCGGCCGTCCTCAGTGCGAATGCCGCCGAGCATGGTGATGCCCGGCGTCACCTGTCCGGAAGCTTCCGCCAGCAGCTTGGCGAAACCGGCATTGCCCTGCGCCATATCGAAACCGGCGCGCCACAATTCGGAAGCCATCGCGGCGTCGCCATGCACGCCGACCAGATCGAAGAAAATATCGACCGACAAAAGATCGGCGGGATTGGAGCGCGCGATCCAGTCGGCGACGCGGCCGCGCCAGATTTCCATCGAACCGCGCCAAGCCTCGTTTTTGGCCATGACGCCGCCGGCGCAATAGGGCACGCCGACTTCGTGCAAAATGTCGGCGACGATCGACGCATACTGCGCGAACCACTGGTCGGCGGCGGAGCCGGGCGCGCCTTCGACAAAAACAATGGCGTTGTCCTGATCCATCGCGAGCAGGCTTTCGCCGCGCCCGGCCGAGCCGAGCACGCATAAAGCAAAGGAACATGGCGGCGCGCCCTCCCCGCCGGCCAGCATTTTGCGCTCGGCCAGAACGCCGGCGCGGCGCGTCAAGGCGCCGAGTTCGCGCGAGATCACCGCGGCGATGTCGCGGGCGCTGACGCCTTCGGCGGCGAGACTCGAGGCGGCGCGCGGCAACAGCGCCCAGGCTTTGCCGAGAGCCGGAATGTCGTCGGCCTCGTCCAGCGCATCGCCGAGCACGGCGGCTTCCTGCGCGCGTAGCCGCAGCAGGTCGCGCGACGTCACCATGCCGCAGACATTGCCGTTGTCGTCTTCGACCGCCAGATGCCGCAGTCTGAGCCGGCTCATGCGGCCGAGCGCGCGATAAACGAAAGCGGCCGACGGCAGCGACACCAGAGGCTTGCTGGCGAATTCCGATACGGCACGATCAAGCGCCGCGGCGCCGTGTTCGCTGATGACGCGCAGCATGTCGCGCTCGGTGATTATGCCGGTGTCGCGCAGGCGCAATCGTGCGTCAGGCGCGGCGCCGGCGGGAGCGACCAAAAGCGACGATATTTTTTCGCGCGCCATGCGGTTGAGCGCATCGCCCAGTCTGCTGTCGCCGGCGATGAATTTGCCCGGCGTCGTCATGACGTCGGCAATGCGGTGGCGATAGGGATAGGCGTCGATGCGGGCGAGCGAGGCCTCGGCACGGGTATGCGGCGCGGCTACCGCCTCCTCCCACCCGGCGCGATGCTGCTCGTCGAGCACGCCGGTCAACGCCAGGCAGGCTTTCTCGGCCTCGGCCAAAGTGCGGATATTGCCGGCGCGCAATTTCGGCAGCAAAGCGAGATAGATCTTCGCGGTCAGGATCGCATCGCCCAGCGCTGAATGGCGCGCCTCGACGGTAACGCCGAGCCAGCTGGCCAGATGCTCCAGCGTATAACCGCTGAGATGCGGCTCGGCGACCTGCGCCAAAAGCCGCGTATCGAGCGTGCGGGGCGCTTTCCACGGCAAGCCGGCGCGTTCACATTCGCGCTTGAGCACGGCGAGATCGAAGCCGAGCGTGTGGCCGATCAAGATCGCGCCCGCCATTGCCGCGGCCTGCTCCGGCCAGATGGCGGCGAAGGCCGGCGCGTTCGCCACCATGGCGTCGTCGATCTTGTGGATACGGGTCGTCGCCTCCGGGATCGCCATGCCGGGGTTGACCAGTTGGCGATGGCCCGCGCTCTCGACCAGCCGTCCGTCCTTCAGCGGCACCGTGCCGATCTCGATAATGCGCGCCTTGGACGGCTCAAGTCCGGTCGTCTCGGTGTCGAGGACAACGGCATCGAGTGAGATCAACGGCGTTGCATTGCCGGTCGTCGCCATGGCCGAGCTCCCGCTCCGTCTTCCAGTCCGGACCGCAGCATAGCCCGGCCGTTCGACCAAAGGTTTTGACAAAGGTCAGGCGCATTGCCGCACTGCGCCGCCTGAAGCGCTATCTAAAAGCCCGCGACAGGGCTAAAATCGTAAAGTTCGCTGAAGTTTAGCCGGGGCTTTCGGAGCGCGCATGCTGCAGGGCTGGGTCGTCATCGCGGTGGCGCTTGGGTATATCGGCCTGCTGTTCCTGGTCGCCAGTTACGGCGACCGCACCCGCGCGCAAACCAACGCCGCCGGCGGCCAGGGCACACGCCCCGTGCTCGGCCGTGAAGGCCGCGCCCGGCTGATGATCTACCCGCTGTCGCTGGCGATCTATTGCACGTCGTGGACGTTCTTCGGCTCGGTCGGCTCGGCCTCGCGCACCGGCTACGAATTCCTCACCATCTATATCGGCCCGGTGCTGATGATCGGCCTGTTCTCGCCACTCCTGGTGCGCATCGTGCGGCTGGCCAAGGCGCAGAACATCACCTCGATCGCCGACTTCATCGCCGCGCGCTACGGCAAGGGCCAGGCGGTCGCCGCCGTGGTCGCGCTGATCGCCATTGTCGGCACCATTCCCTATATCGCGCTCCAGCTCAAAGCCGTGTCATCGTCGCTGGAGACGATCCTCGCCCACATCACGCCGATCAGCGATATGACCCGGCCGCTGCTCGGCGACATTGCCTTGTTCGTCGCGCTGTCGATGGCAACCTTCGCCGTGCTGTTCGGCACGCGCCATATCGACGCCACCGAGCATCAAGATGGCTTGATGCTGGCGATCGCCACCGAGTCGATCGTCAAATTATTCGCCTTTCTCGCCGTCGGCATCTTCGTCACCTTCTGGATGTTCGGCGGGCCCGGCGCGCTGTTCGAGGCGGCGCGCGCCAATTCCGCGACCGCCGCACTGTTCACGCGCGAACCGGCTTTCGACGCGCTGATCGTCACGACACTCTTGTCGTTCATGGCGATCATCCTGTTGCCGCGCCAGTTTCACGTCGCCGTGGTCGAGAACAACAACGAGAACGAGATAAAGCGCGCGGTCTGGCTGTTTCCGATCTATCTGGTGCTGATCAATCTCTTCGTGGTGCCTATTGCGCTGGCCGGCCTTTTGACCTTCCCGGCCGGCACGGTCGACAGCGACATGTTCGTCCTGGCGCTGCCATTGCAGACCGGCTCCTACGTTTTGACCATCGCCGCCTTTGTCGGCGGCCTGTCGGCGGCGACCGCGATGGTGATCGTCGAATCGGTGGCCCTATCGATCATGGTGTCGAACGACCTGATCATGCCCTTGGTGCTGCAACGGCGCGAAGGCCTGCTGTCCGGCCGCGAGAATATCGGCAAGCTGTTGCTGATGGTGCGGCGGCTGGCGATCTTCGTCATTCTTTTGCTCTCTTATTTTTACTATCGCGCCGCCGGCGAAGCGCAGCTCGCCTCCATCGGTTTGTTGGCCTTCGCCGCGGTGGCCCAACTAGCGCCGGCTTTTTTCGGCGGCCTGTTCTGGCGGCGCGCCACCGCCGCCGGCGCGATCGCCGGCATGACCGCCGGCATCGCCATCTGGGCCTATACGCTGCTGCTGCCGACCTTCGCCGACATCGGCTTCATCGGAAAGCACATCCTCACCGAGGGGCCGTGGGGCATCGCCATGTTGCGGCCGCAGCATATGCTGGGCCTGAACCTGTCGCCTTTGGTGCATGGCGTGGTGTGGAGTCTCGCGGTCAACGTCCTTTGCTATGTCGGCTTCTCGTTGCGGCGCGAGCCGTCGCCGATCGAACGCATGCAGGCCAATACATTCGTGCCGTCCGACCTGACGCCGATGACGCCGAGCTTCCGGTTGTGGCGCTCGTCGGTGACGGTGGAAGAACTCGTCACCACCGTGGCGCGCTATCTCGGCGAGGAGCGCACGCGCGGCGCGCTGGAAACCTTCGCCGAAACGCACCGAATCAGCATGGTCGGCAAGGACGAGGCCGACTTCCGGCTGGTGCGTCACGCCGAGCATATTCTCGCCTCGGCCATCGGCGGCGCCTCGTCGCGGCTGGTGCTGTCGCTGCTGTTGCGCAAGCGCACGGTCTCGACCAAGGCGGCGCTCAAGCTGCTCGACGACGCCAATGCGGCGATCCAGTACAACCGTGAAATATTGCAGACCGCGCTCGACCATGTGCGCCAGGGCATCGCCGTGTTCGACCGCGATTTGCAGCTGATCTGCTGGAACCGGCAGTTCGGCGAAATTCTCGACCTGCCGCCGAGCCTGATCCGCAGCGGCGTGGCGCTCGCCGATATCCTGCGCTTCAACAGCCAGCGCGGCGACGTGAAACCGGACCGCGTCGAGGATTTCGTGCGGGCGCAGATCGAGCGCTATGTCTCCGGCAAGGAAGTGTTCATGGAGCGCTTCGCCGAAGCCGGCATGGTGGTCGAGGTGCGCGCCAACCACATGCCGGACGGCGGCATCGTCACCACATTCACCGACATTACATCGAGCGTCGAAGCCGCCGAAGCGCTGGAGCGCTCCAACGAAACGCTGGAGCGGCGCGTGCGCGAGCGCACCGAGGAACTGACGTTGCTCAACGCCGCGCTGGCCCGCGCCAAGGGCGAGGCCGACGCCGCCAATATCTCCAAGACCAAATTTCTCGCCGCCGCCAGCCACGATATTCTGCAACCGCTCAACGCGGCGCGGCTTTACGTCACCAGCCTGATCGAACGCGGCGGCCGCGACGACCGCCGGCTGGTCGACAATATCGACGCCTCACTCGAAGCCGTCGAGGAAATCTTCGGCGCGCTGCTGGACATGTCGCGACTCGATACCGGCGCGATGCGGCCGGAATTCTCGTCGTTCCGCATCGACGACCTGATGCGCCAGATCGAGCTGGAGTTCGCGCCGATGGCGAGCGCCAAAGGTATCGATCTCAAATACGTAAGGTGCGGTCTGGTGGTGCGCTCCGACCGCCGGCTGCTGCGCCGGCTGGTGCAGAACCTCGTCTCCAACGCTATCAAATACACGCCGGCCGGCCGCGTGCTCATCGGCTGCCGCCGCAAGGGGAATGAACTGCGCATTAATGTCTATGACACCGGCGTCGGCATTCCGGAAACCAAGCAGCGCGACATCTTCATCGAATTCCATCGCCTTGAGCAAGGCGCGCGCATCGCCCGCGGCCTTGGCCTCGGGCTGTCGATCGTCGAGCGCATCGCCCGCGTCCTCGGCTCCGCCGTCGAAGTCGGCCAGTTGGCGAGCGGCGGTTCGCATTTCGCAGTGACTGTTGCGAGATCGAACGCGGCGCCGGTCGAATTGCCGTCGCGCGACACTGCCCGCGTCGATCCCAGTCATCTCGCCGGCACGATGGCGGTCTGCATCGACAACGAACCGGCGGTGCTCGACGGCATGGAGTTGTTGCTGCGCGGCTGGGGTTGCGAGGTCATCAAGGCGCCCGACCTCGAACTCGCCATGGCGGCGATCACCGCGGCCCCGACGCCGCCGAATGGATTGCTGGTCGATTACCATCTCGACCATGGCAACGGCATCGAGGCGATCATCGCACTGCGCAAGCGGTGCGGCCCATTGCCGGCGATCCTGATCACCGCCGACCGTTCGCCGGCGGTGCGCGAGCGCGCCCGCGCCGAGGATATTCAGTTGCTGAACAAGCCGGTCAAGCCGGCGGCCTTGCGCGCGCTCCTGGCGCAGTGGCGCGTTATGCGCGTCGCCGCGGCGGAGTAATTACCCCTCTGCGCCGGCCCCTTGCGACCACTGGCCGTTTTCGATCTTGGCGGCGGCTATTACGGCTTGCGTGCGGCTTTCGACGCCGAGCTTTTGCAGAATGGCCGAGACATGCGCCTTCACGGTCGCTTCCGAAACGCTGAGCTGATAGGCGATCTGCTTGTTGAGCAGGCCTTCCGACAACATCATCAGGACGCGCACCTGCTGCGGCGTCAATGTCGCCATGCGCGCCATCAGCGCGGCGGATTCGGCATCCGAGCCGGCCGACAGATCGACATCCGCCGGCGTCCACACGCCGCCACTGAGAATGCGCGAAATCGCGGCGCGCATGGCCTCGACGCTCAGGGTTTTCGGGATGAAGCCGGAGGCGCCGAATTCCATGCAGCGGCGGATCGCGGCCGGGTCGTCATTGGCCGACACGACGATCACCGGCACACTCGGATATTGCGCGCGGATATACATCAAGCCGGAGAAGCCGCGCACGCCGGGCATCGACAGATCGAGCGTCACCAGATCGATCTCGCCGCCTTTGTCGAGCAAGGCCACCACGTCGTCGAAGGTACCGGCTTCGGCAATCTCGACCCGCTCCAGCAGCCCGGACACCGCTTCGCGCAACGCGCCCCGGAACAGGGGATGGTCGTCGGCAATGACCAATTGGTAGATCTCGGGCTTCTCCACTTAACCGAACTTTCTTCATGCCGGCCGGCGGCCATCTGCCGCGCGAACCCCAGTGCCGGATAGCCTTCAGGCCAATGTTCCACCGGGGCCGGGACGAGCGCAAGCCCTTCACCCCAAGCTATTTGAAATAGCACTTTGTTTCAATGCGATAGCAAGGGGCCGGGCCTGGCGCCGGTCAATGCGCAGCCACCAGTGGCGCCAGGGGCTGGCCGTCGATGCGCTTGGTCAATTCCGCATGGATATTGCACAAGGTGACCATGAGATAATTGTGCGTGGTTTCCAGGTCGCGGCCGCGCAGCTTCTCGTGAATGGGCATGAGATCGAAGTAAAGCATGGCGTATTGTTCGGGGACATCCATGGCGCGCTTGACCGGATGCAGCGCGATCCGCTGCAAGCGCTGCTCGAGGTCGGCACGCAATTCCAGCCATTTTTCCCGGCCAAGGGCGTCGGGCACCGCGTAGCGGTCGAACACCGCGAGAACCATCGCCACCAGGGCATCGAAATCGCGTTCTTCGGCTTGCGAGCGCAGCACGCCGTCGACGATTTCGGCCACCATCGCTAGGCCAAGGGGGAATGCCTGCCAGCGCGATACTTCCACCGCTTTCTGAAAGCCCGATTCGGCGAACAGCACCTTGGAGTAATGTCCGGCGCGCGCGCGGGAATATTCGTAGATCGCCTTCTGCACCAGAAACGCGGCGTACCGGTCGATAAAATCGGCGAGTTCGTCTTTGTCGCGGATCGGCTGACTGCGCTTGAAATAATCAAATAGTCCCATCACGAATCTTTCCGGTTATCGGCCGAGGCTTTTTGTTCATCTCGCACATGCGAGAAGATAACTTTCAAAAACTGTAGTTGAATCAGGGACTAGAGTCTCGGCATTAGTCCTAAAGTTGTATACGGAGAATTCAGCACAGGTGCTAATTTTAAGCCGGTTTTACACCCGTCGACAAGAAACGGGAGTGACTTGCGGCCTTTGGGGGGATGCCGCACGCAGATATCGCACGCCCCCCGCATATTAACACCTTTGCCCGCATTAACGCGGCAAGGATTTGAGGGAGGGCTGGCGACAAATGGCTCCAACAACTGAATCTGCTCAAGCCAATACCGATGCGCATTGGCAGAGAACATCGCGATTGATGTTCATGCACCTCGGTGCGTGGTTTTTCTTCGGCTACGTCATCCACTTTTTCGTGGTGCCGCTGAACGCCATCACCATTCCGATTCTTCAGTTCCCGCTCGGCTTCTATATGGCCGCGCAAGGCTCGCTGATCGCGTTCGTCGTCATGCTGTTCATGTTTGCAAAGCAGCAGGACAAGATCGACCGCGAGTTCGGCATGGCCGAAGACGATTGAGGGGGAAACAAACATGTCAACGCAATCAGCCAGCACGTCCGATTTCATCAAGAATCTCGGAAAGATGTACGGCGTCTACACCGGTGGCTTCATCGGTTTTGTTATCTTTCTTGCGATCCTCGAACAGGTCGGCGTTCCGAACAAGATCCTCGGCTATCTGTTCGTGTTCTTCACCCTGGCAGTCTACGCCATCATCGGCGTGATGACGCGGACGGCTCAGGTCTCCGAATACTATGTGGCAGGCCGGCGCGTTCCGGCCTTCTATAACGGCATGGCGACCGGCGCCGACTGGATGTCGGCGGCATCGTTCGTCGGCATGGCCGGCACCTTGTTCCTGCTCGGCTATGACGGGTTGGCCTGGGTGCTCGGCTGGACCGGCGGCTTCGTGCTGGTGTCGATCCTGATCGGACCGTATCTCCGCAAGTTCGGCGCCTATACCGTGCCGGATTTCATGGCGTTCCGGTTCGGCGGCAACTTCGCCCGCGGCATCGCCGTGGTCGTGCTGGTGTGCTGCTCGTTCACCTATGTGACCGCGCAGATCTTCGGCACCGGCCTGATCGCCTCGCGCTTCCTCGGCATGCAGTTCGAACTCGCGGTGTTCGCGGGCCTCGTCGGCATTCTGCTGTGCGCGATGCTGGGCGGCATGCGGGCGGTGACCTGGACGCAGATCGCACAATACGTCGTGCTGATCATCGCGTACCTGGTGCCGATCATCATCCTGTCGACCAAGCAGTACGGCATTCCGATCCCCCAACTGACCTACGGCAATGCGATTGCGGAAATCACTGCCCGTGAAGGTGCGATGCTCGCGTCCGGATTGGCCACCGCGGGCAATCTCAAGCCGCACATTGCACCGTTCATCACCTACAGCCCGCTGAACTTCTTCGGCATCGTCGTCTGCATGATGGTCGGCACCGCTTCGCTGCCGCACATCCTGATGCGTTATTTCACCACCCCGTCGGTGCGTGAAGCGCGTCAGTCGGTCGCCTGGTCGTTGCTGTTCATCTTCCTGCTGTACTTCTCGGCGCCGGCTTACGCGGCGTTCTCGAAGCTGGAAGTGTACACCAACATCATCGGCCGGGATCTGACGCAGGTCCGTCCCTGGATGTTCACTTGGGGCGAACTCGGCCTGATCCAGATCTGCGGCAAGAATGCCGCCAGCATCGACGCCATCGTTGCTGCCTGTAAGGCGATCGCCGGTCATCCGGGCGTCGTCCGGTTGCAGGACTTCGTGATCAATACGGACGTGATCGTGCTCTCCACGCCGGAGATCGCGGGCCTGCCCTACGTGATCTCGGGCCTTGTGGCCGCGGGCGGTCTGGCGGCGGCGCTTTCGACCGCTGACGGTCTCCTGCTCGCCATCGCCAACGCTCTGTCTCACGACGTCTACTACAAGATGATCGACCCGAACGCGCCGACGATCCGCCGGCTCCTCGTGGCCCGCATCCTCTTGCTGTTAGTCGCTGTGGCGGCGGCGGCAACGGCGGCGACCAGGCCGGGCGACATCCTGGCCATGGTTGGCTGGGCGTTCTCGCTCGCAATGGCCGGCAACTTCCCGGCGCTCATCATGGGCGTCTGGTGGAAGCGCACAACGGCAACTGGCGCGATCTGCGGCATGTTGGCGGGCTTCGGCCTCTGCCTGTTCTACCTGGTGACCACCCGTTACTTCCCCGGCTTCGGGGTCCAGTACGCCGGCATGAGCTCATTGCTCAATCCGGTGACGGGCGCTCCTCTGGTGAATATCGCCACGGCCATGGCCGCTCCGAACGCCATGGACGGCTGGGTCACGCTGGCCCATCCGTTGGCCAACAAGGTCGGCTGGTTCAACCTCAACAACATCGCTTGCGGTTTGTTGGGCGCGCCACTCGGCTTCCTGGTCATCTACGTGGTCAGCCTCATGGGCAAGGAGCCGTCCAAGGAAATGCAGGCTTATGTCGACGAAATCCGCAAGGCACGTGGCCGCACGGTGCTCGAAGAAAAGACCTGACCGTTCATAAGGTTCGATCTGGAGCGGGGCCCTTCGGGGCCCCGCTTTTTTTTGGTTGCCGGACGTTCCGTCAACCGCCATGGTGATGCGGGGAGAACGAGCCGTGGGCGAAGCGACACTTTTTTCTTATTGGGTTTATCAACTGCCGAATTTCATTCTGGCGGTCGTGATGTACACTTTGCTCGGGCGTGTGCTGCTCGGCCTGTTCGTCGATCCGGATTCTCAGAATTACATCTGGCGCTTCTTCTGCCGCCTCACCGATCCGGTGGTCGCCGTCATTGCTGTTGTAACGCCGAAGGCCACGCCGCCGGTCGTCATCTGGCTGTTCGGCTTCGTCTGGCTGTTCTGGCTCCGCGTCGCTTTGCTCTACGGCTTTCTCCTGATGGGCGCAGTCCCGAAGGTGACCTGAGCCATGGAGCGCAATTTCTATTTCATCGGCATCGCCTTTTTCGGCATGATCAACGGCATCTTCAACCAGACCGCTTTGTTGTTTGCACTCATCCACGTTCAGGTGCTGGCGCCGGCTTTGCTGTTCGGCTCGACCGGGCTGACCTTGATGTTCTCGTCGCTGATGGTTTCGACCGCGACCATCATCCTAGCCGGCATCCCTGCCGCGCTTTACGAACGCTATGCCGGCGTCAAGGATGATTCGACCCCGGTTTCGCTGTGGATTTGGCTTGCCGGTACCGCGATCCTGACGCTGCCGGCGATTGGTAATTTTTTCCAGTTCGGGCTGTAAAAAACGCGGCCTCAAGGAACATCTGGCCCGGCGTGGTGTTTGCTAGATCAGTCTGACCGGGTTCAGGTCCGGCATAGGCTGGCATATAAATTGCTTTTTTTATTTGGGGATGGGTGATCCGAAAGGAGGCGGCCATGATCCCGTGCGAGCGCTATACGTTTTTCACTCTTGCCCGCGACGCCAGCTTTTTTCTGCTCGGCGCAGTGACCTTGATGGTCGGCTTCAGTTTCGCCCCGCCGCTGGCCTTCAAGATCGGCGCGTCGATTGCCCTGATATTCGCCGTCTTGATGTTGCTCCGCAGCACTCTGCTGACCGAGGAACGCTTCCGGCGCAGCGAGGTCTGGCGCGCGCTGGAGCCGGATGAACGCCCGTCCGGCGAACATGGGCTGCGGGCCGCACGCGATTACATGGACGAAATGATGCTACGTTTTGCCAAATCCAGCTCGGCTATCGCCGGCGTTCTATACGGCTCGGCTCTGGTGCTGTCGCTGACGGCGACGGATCCGGAAATTGACGGCTTCGTGACCGCAAGCGTGGCGAGTTTGCAGTAATATAGGCGTCGGGATTCTGATTTTCGCGTGGGGCGGCATGCAGGAAATGCGGCGGATTGCGTTCGAAACCGTGCAGCGCGCCTGCCTGTTCGGTTCGCTGGCGATATTCTGCATCATGGTCGGGATGTCGTTTGAACCCCGGCTGGCGTTCCAGGCCGGCGGTACGCTCACGTCGTTGATGGCGGGTGTTTTGATCTACAAGGCGCGCGAAGCGCTCACCAAACCATATCGCAAGACCGAGTTGTGGCTTTATCTGCCGGACAATTTGCGACCGCCTGCCGACCACGCGCAATGGGCCAGTGCGACAGTGCTGCGCGAGACCTATCTCACCTTCGCGATGTGGACCGCGGCCATATCGATCACGATGTGGGTTATCGCCCTGGTATTCGGGCTGTTCGGACTTTGAGCCACTAGCCGCGGCTGCCGATGAACTGGAAAACCACCTCGCGCGTATGCGGACGGCGCCTGTGCTCGATCAGATAAAGTCCCTGCCAGGTACCGAGCGAAAGCTTGCCGCCAACCACTGGCACATGCAGCGAAATTCCGTTCAGCATCGCCTTCACATGCGCCGGCATGTCATCGGGACCCTCGGCGTCGTGAACCCAGGGTGCGTGCTCCGGCGCCAGATTTTCCAGCGCGGTCATCAAATCGGTCTGCACGTCGGGATCGGCGTTTTCCTGAATGACCAGCGACGCCGACGTGTGCCGCAGAAAGACCAGCAGCGCGCCATCGCGTGCGCCGCATTCGCCGATGAAGGCGCGCGCGTCGGCGGAGATCTCGTTGAAACCGGGACCTTGCGTATCGACGCGCAGGGTCGCGGTGGCAACCGATGGCGCGGCAGCGGTGACGATGGCTGAAAGGCGTCCGGTCATTTCAATGTCCAGCGCAAGCTAGCCCTTGCGCTGCAGGTCCTTTTGAAGCTCCGCGACCATATCGACGAACTGCCGCCAGATGTTTTCGATCGCCGCGCGTGCCCACTTGATGTCTTCATCGGTCGGCAATTTGAGCCCACCGGATTTGGGGCCATCGTTGCGCGGCGCAAGTTCGGCCGACGGCCGCGGCGGCTCGGGCGGCGCCCGCAGCGTGGCGACCTCGGATTTCAATTGCGTCACTTCGCCTTGCAGCCGGGCGATCTCGCTGTCGAGCGCGGCGCGGTCTTCCGGCACGGCCTGACAGACCCAGCCGGCGCCGCGCTGGCTGCACAAGGCGACCTGCCCGCTGACGCTGTCGAAGCGCAGGAAGCCGCCATCGACGCGGCTGAAGGCATAGCGGGCCGACACATCCGGTGCGGCAGGCTCTTGGGTCAGTTGTTGACCCGACTCTGGGGCCGGCTGTTGCGCCGGCGGCTCGGACGCCACGGGCGGCGGTTCGGGTGCCTGCGCCGCCAGCGGTCCGGAGGCCAGCACGGCAATGCCGGCAGCGGCGGCGAGGCTCAGAAATCGCATTGTCGGTGTCCTTCGCGTACGCCCCGGCGCCACCTTATCACTCGCCGCGGCGGCGCAGAACCGGCCCGTTTGCCTGATCTGTTGACGATATGCCGCACTGCACGCAATCGGCCTGCGCCGGCCGTGGAAATATGCATTTTTCTTTTGGATTCATATACTTAAGAGGGAACTGCGCTTTCTTGACTCCACGAGTCACGATCAGTATGGTCCGCGCGGCTTTTAGGGCGGCGGGACCAAAAACGAAGCCTTTTACTACGCGAGTCGAAAGCATGGCTGACGGCACGCGGGGAAAAGGCGATCGAAAAAACCCGCCGGACGATGAGGCTGCTCTCTCCGCGAGGCTCGAGAGTCTCGGCGACCGGCTCGCGACAGTGCGCCGGCCAACCGAAAACGACTCCCGTTCGCCTCAGACCGCAGATACGACCGGGATGGCCCGAGGTCTGCGACTGTCGACCGAACTGGTCGCGGGCGTTCTCGTCGGAGCGGCGATCGGCTGGTTGCTCGACCGTTGGCTGGGCATTTCGCCGTGGGGGTTGATCGTGTTTTTGCTGCTCGGCTTCGCCGCCGGTGTTCTCAACGTGATGCGGGTTGCCGGAGTGGCGCCCGATAGGACGAAGTGATGGCCGACCCCGTTCAACAATTTGAGATCGTCAAGCTCTTCCCGGTCGCCAAGATCGGCGGGCAGGAGATCGCGTTCACGAACTCCGCCGCCTTCATGGTGCTGGCCGTGGTCGGCATCACCGGCTTCCTGCTGACCAGCACGGCGCGCCGCGCGGTTGTTCCGGGCCGCATGCAATCGCTGGCCGAACTGTCCTACGAATTCGTCGCCTCGACGATAGGCTCGACCACCGGCAAGGAAGGGATGCGCTTCTTCCCCTTCGTGTTCTCGCTGTTCATGTTCGTTCTGGTCGCCAACCTGGTCGGCCTTGTTCCCTATACCTTCACCGTCACCTCGCACATCATCATCACCGTCGCGCTGGCCATGTCGGTGTTCCTGACCGTGGTGGTTTACGGCGTCTGGAAGCACGGCCTGCACTTCTTCGGCCTGTTCGTGCCGAAGGGCATCCCGATTTTCATTTTGCCGCTGATCGTGTTCATCGAGGTTCTGTCATTCATCTCGCGGCCGATTTCGCACAGCGTCCGTCTGTTCGCGAACATGCTGGCCGGCCACATCACACTGAAGGTCTTCGCCAGCTTCATTACTTTGCTCGGCGGCCTGGGGGCTGTCGGCATCGCCAGCGCGGTTCTGCCGCTGGCCATGGTGATCGGCCTGACGGCGCTCGAACTGCTGGTCGCCTTCCTGCAGGCTTACGTGTTCACCATCCTCACCTGCATCTATCTCAACGATGCGTTACACCCGGGCCACTAACGGCCCGTCCGACACGACGAAAAACAAAAGGAGTTTGTTATGGATCCAGTGGCAGCAAAGTACATCGGCGCGGGTATCGCCTGCATCGGCATGGCCGGCGCCGCGATCGGCGTGGGTTCGATCTTCAGCAACTTTCTCGCCGGCGCGCTGCGCAACCCGTCGGCCGCGCAGGGCCAGTTCACGAACCTGATCTTCGGGTTCGCCGTGACCGAAGCGCTTGGCATCTTCTCGCTGCTGATTGCGCTCCTGCTCCTGTTCGCTGTCTAATCCAGCGCTAACAGACGGACGATATCCGCAATGGCTACGCCAACAGCCCATACTGAGCAAGCTTCCGGACCGAAGGTGTTTCCGCCCTTCAATTCGGAGACATTTGCGTCTCAACTGTTCTGGCTGGCCATCTGCTTCATCTTCCTGTTCGTGATGATGTCGAAGTTCGCGCTGCCGCGTATCGGCGCGATCATCGACGACAGGCAGAAGCGGATCTCCGACGATCTTGCCGCGGCCGCGAAGGCCAAGGCCGCCTCGGACGCGGCGGTCGCCGCCTACGAGCAGGCGTTGGCCGAAGCGCGCGGCCGCGCCCAGGCAATCGCCAACGAAACCCGCGACAAGCAGGCGACCGAATCGCAGGCCGCCCGCGTCCAGATCGAGGAAGATCTCAGCGCCAAGCTGGCGGCAGCCGAAAAGACGATTGCCGCGACTAAACAGGCCGCCATGGCCAATGTGCGTGGCATCGCCGTCGATGCTACCAAGGCGATCGTAGAAAAGCTGATCGGCGTATCGCCGGCCGATGCCGCGGTCGACGCGGCCGTCAACGAAGCGCTCAAGGGCTGATCCCATGTCTTTCCTCAACAATCCGGAAATCTGGGTCGCCATTGCCTTCGTGATGTTCATCGGCATCCTTGTTTATGTCGGCGTGTTCCGGAAGCTGGCCAAGGCGCTGGACGACCGCGCCGCGCGCATCCAGGCCGAACTCGACGAAGCGCGCATGCTGCGCGAAGAAGCCGCCAAGGTGCTGGCCGAGTATCAGCGCAAGCGCCAGGAAGCCGAAGTCGAGGCCCAGGAAATCGTCGCCGGCGCCAAGGCCGAAGCCGAGCGCATGGCCGTCGAGGCCAAGGCCAAGATCGAGGAATTCGTCGCGCGCCGCACCAAGATGGCCGAGACCAAGATCGCCCAGGCGGAAGCCCAGGCCGCGGCCGACGTCCGCGCCGCAGCCGCCGAAGCTGCCGTTACTGCCGCCGAGACTATCCTCACCGCCGAAACCAAGGGCGCGCTGGCCGGTCAACTGATCGCCAAGGGCATCGAGGACGTCCGCAAGAAGCTGAACTAGCTTCTTGCTTTGGCGCGTTTTCTTCACGCGAACCGGTACCCACTTCGCTCGAAAACGCTATGGCGCCGCCGGCCACAAGGCGGACGGTTATACCGCCGGGCTCAAGATCCGGCTTTTTTCCCCGTTATTTAACCGACGATCGCAAAAATAGACGTCGCCGCTTCGCACGGGGTCTTTGCGTAATTGCGTACCATCATTATTCTTTGCCGGACTGATTCGGGCCTTTGTAGGCGTATCCCGTCAGCGGACCTGACATTTTCCACCGTTTTAAGCACGCCGGGAAACCGGCCGAGGACCTCGTGATTATTTTCGATTGCAACGGCGTACTCGTCGATAGCGAGCCGCTCGCCACCGCGATCGTATCGCAGGAATTCATGCGCGCCGGCTTCGCGCTGACGCCGGACGTGGTGGCGCGCTATTTCACCGGCCGCCGGCAGTCCGACATGTTCGCCGAGGTGGAAATCGCCGCCGCCCGCAAGCTGCCGCCCGACTTTGCTGCCACCGTCGCCAATGCGACCTTGCGCCGCTTCCGCACCGAGCTGCGGGCGACCCCGCATGTCAACCACGCACTGTCCTGGCTGCGCGGCCCAAAATGTGTGGCCTCGTCGGCGACTTTGGACCGCATGCGGGTCAGCCTGGAGACGACCGATCTGATCCGATACTTCGAACCCAATCTATTTTCGGCAGCCGATGTGCCAAACGGCAAGCCGTCGCCGGACCTGTTTCTGCACGCCGCCGCCAAGATGCGTGTCAATCCGGCCGATTGCCTGGTGGTCGAGGATTCCGCCGTCGGCGTCGCCGCCGGTGTCGCAGCCGGCATGACGGCGATTGGCTTTGTCGGCGGCAGTCACGCCGGCGGCAGGCTCGCGGCCAGCCTCGGCGCCGCCGGGGCCCGTGCGGTGATCTCCGACATGCGCGCGCTCAAGGGCACGGTTATCGATATTAGAGGGTGGTAACGACTACCCCTGCCTCGGCTTTGCCGCCGGTTTGCGCCTTGTGGCCGGCGCCGGCTTTTGCTGCGCGGCGAGCGTATCGAAGCCGACATAGACGATATAGGAATCGATATCGCCGGCCGGCACCGGCATCGGGAAGCTGATGTCGGACTCCACATGAGTGAAGCCGACGCGATCGTTGTCGCTGGCAATGGTCACCGGCACGCGGGCAAAGCGCGACGCCACCGGCTTCGGCGTGACGCCCTCATGCACCACCGCGACGCGCAGCGGCACATCAAGCGAGCCCGGCCCGCCGGCCGGGCCGGTAATGACGCGGCCTTCAATGCCGACCTTCATGGTCACCACGCCGGCGGTGACATTGCATTCGCGCGCGGTGCGAACGATGGTGCCCTGATAGCGCAGGTTCAGAACGCCGGGTTCGGCACCCTTGGTTTCGCCGCCGATCATCAGCGTCGAAGCGCCGGTACGTACAGTCACGGCCGGACACTCGATATCGGTCGATTGCGCAGCAGCGCCGTCGGCGGAAGCCGCCCCGGTGGTCGCCTTGTTCGAGTCGAAAACGTTCAATGACGACAGCGACGACGTCAGGCTGCTGGAGCCGCAGCCGGCCAGCAGCAGCGCCAGCGTGGCCGCGAACACATGTCTCTTGAAGGGCTGGCTTTTCACCTCAGCGACCCGGTCGTCCCGTCCCCCACGCATCTTTTTCACTCGCGTTTCTTGACCAAAATTCGGAATGAGGATGCCCCCGCTCCCGGCGCCGCCCCTTATAGCAAACCAAGCGTGGCAAGCTAAAGGCAGGGTTTCGCGGTCATTTCGGGTCTTCGGCGAGGCGCGCATAAAGCAAATGGTCGTGCCAGATGCCGTTGATGCACAAATAACCGCGTGCATAGCCCTCGCGCTGGAAGCCGGTCTTTTCCAGGAGCCCGACCGAGGCCGCATTATCGGGGATGCAGGCGGCCTCCAGCCGGTGCAGCCGCAAGGCGCCGAAACAATAGGGCACCACCGCCCGCACCGCCGCAGTCATGTAGCCATGGCGGGCGAAACGCGCCCCGACCCAATAGCCGATGCTGCCGGTCTGGGCGACGCCGCGGCGGATATTGGCCAAGGTCAAGCCGCCGACCAGCGCATTGTCCTGAGAGCGGAAGATGAGAAAAGCATAGGCCAGATCGTTACGCTGATCCTCGACGTAACGCTTGATGCGGCGGCGGAAAGCGCCGCGCGTCAGGTCGTCGGACGGCCAGATCGGCTCCCAGGGCGTGAGGAATTCACGGCTGGCTTCGCGCAAGGCCGCCCATTCGGCGTAGTCGCCCGGCTGCGGCAGCCGCAACGACACGCCGGCGCCCACGATCGCCGGCGCCGGTTCGCTCAGACTGACATTGCGGAAGAAAGCCATGATCCTTTTCCGCCATGCCGGCGTTTTACTTAAGCCGCCGGACGAACCAGACTTTCGGCAATCGCGGCGGTGCTTTCAAGCCCATTGCCGGGCCCGAGCGCGGCGATCGCCGGGCGGCCGCGCGCGATCAGCGCCCGTCCGGCGGCACGCGCAGTCTCGACCGTGACGGCTTCGACCTTGGCGACAATCTCGTCGAGCGGGATCGGCCGGCCAAAGGCCAGCATCTGGCGCGCGATCTGGCCGAGGCGCGCCTCGGAGCTTTCCAGCGCCATCAGCAGCCCGGCCTTCATCTGCGCCTTGGCGCGCGCGATCTCGGCCTCGTTCAAGGTTTCGGTGGCGCTTTCGATCTGGTCGATGACGACGCGCATCAGTTCCGGCGCGTCGGTTTCATCGGTGCCGGCATAGAGCCCGAACATGCCGGTGTCGGAATAGGGCATGTGGAAAGCCTGGATCGTGTAGCAGAGGCCGCGGATTTCGCGCACTTCCTGAAACAGACGCGATGACATGCCGCCGCCAAGCACGCTGGTGAAAACCTGAAGGCTGTACAGCGACGGATCGCGCACCGGCACGCCTTGCAGCGCCAGCGCGATATGCACCTGCTCGAGATCGCGGGTTTCGACCCGCGTGCCGCCGCCGAATTTTGCCGGCTCCGGCTTGGGCGCGTCGGGACCGACGAAACTGGCAAAGCGCTTCTCGGCTTCGGCGACGATCTGCGCGTGATCGACGCTGCCGGCGGCGGCGACCAGCATGTTCGGCGCGCGGTAGTTGCGGTTGAGATAGGTGCGCAAACTCTTGGCGCTGAACGAGCGCACCGTCTCCGGCGTGCCCAGAATCGAACGGCCCATCGGCTGGTCGGGGAACGCGGTTTCCTGCAAGCGGTCGAACACCAGATCGTCGGGGGCGTCTTCGGTGGCGCCGATTTCCTGGGTGATGACGTTCTGCTCGCGGCGCAATTCTTCCGGGTCGAAAGCCGGCTCGGACAGAATATCGGCGAGCACATCGAGCGCGAGATTCACATCGGCCTTCAGCACGCGGGCGAAATAGCCGGTCGATTCGACGCTGGTCGCGGCATTGAGATCGCCGCCGACCGCCTCGATGGCTTCGGCGATCTGGCGCGCGGTGCGCTTCTTGGTGCCCTTGAAGGCCATGTGTTCGAGCAGATGCGAAATGCCGTGTTCGTCGGGCAATTCGTCGCGGCTGCCGGTGCCGACCCAGACGCCAAGCGAGGCCGATTCCAGATGCGGCATGCGGTCGGTTACCACCGACAGGCCGGAGGCCAGGCGTGTCACTTCAACGGTCATACCGCAGCTCCTTCACGCGCCGCACGCGACGCACTGGACACAAACTTTTCGACTTGTCCCTGATCGGCCGGCAGCACGGTGATGCGCTCGGCCTTCTTCGGCAGGTCAGACAGCCAATCTGGGAGGCCGGGGTTCACACCGCAAGCCGCCTCCACCGCGTCGGGAAATTTGGCCGGATGGGCGGTCGACAGCACCACCATCGGGATTTTCGGATCGCGGGTCTCTTTTTCGGCGACGGCGAGCGCCACCGCGGTATGCGGATCCGCGCAGTAGCCGGCCTCCTTGAGCCAGGCGCGAATGGTGGCGGCGGTTTCCTGTTCGTCGGCGCGATCGGCCGTGAGCAGCGCGCGCATCTCTTTGAGCGCCGCGCCCGGCACGCTGAAGCGGCCGGATTGCGTCAGCGAACCCATCAGGGCTTTGACCTGCGCCGCGTCGCGCTGGCAGGTTTCGAACAGCAGCCGTTCGAAATTCGACGACACCTGAATGTCCATCGACGGCGAGCTCGTCGCCGTCACGCCGCGCGTCTCGTAATCGCCAGTGGCGAAGGTGCGCGCCAGAATATCGTTGACGTTGGTCGCCACGACCAGCCGGTCGATCGGCAGCCCCATGCGTTGGGCGACATAGCCGGCATAGACATCGCCGAAATTGCCGGTCGGCACCGTAAAGGCGACCTTGCGGTGCGGCGCACCGAGCGCCACAGCGGCGGTGAAGTAATAAACCGTCTGCGCGACAATGCGCGCCCAGTTGATCGAATTGACGCCGGACAGGCGAACGCGGTCGCGGAAGGCGTGATGATTGAACATCGCCTTCACCAAAGCCTGGCAATCGTCGAAGGTGCCCTCGATGGCGAGCGCGTGCACATTGGTGTCCGGCGCGGTCGTCATCATGCGGCGCTGTACTTCGGAGATGCGGCCATGCGGATAGAGCGCGACGACATCGACCTGGGCACGGCCGCGGAACGCTTCGACCGCGGCGCCGCCGGTATCGCCCGAGGTGGCGACGACGATGGTGGTGCGCTGGTTGCGCTTGATCAGGACGTAATCCATCAGCCGCGCCACCAGTTGCATGGCGAGGTCCTTGAAGGCGAGCGTCGGGCCGTGGAACAGCTCGAGGACGAACAAGCTGGAGTCGAGTTGCACCAAAGGCGCGGTCGCCGGATGGCGGAACGTGCCATAGGCCTCGCGCGCCATGCGCGCGAGATCGGCCTCCGGAATGCTGTCGCCGACGAAGGGCTTGAGCACCTCGACCGCGACCTCGGCGTAAGGCTTGCCGGCGAATCCGGCGATGGTCTCGTTCATGACCGACGGCCAGGTCTCAGGGACGTACAGGCCGCCGTCCCGCGCGAGACCCGCGAGCATCACCTCGACAAAATCGAGCGGGGTGCCCTCGCCCCGCGTGGAGATATAACGCATTGATATAACTAGCTTTTTATTCGGGACGGCCCTGGATTTGACCGCACCCTAACCCCGCGCCCGGCCAGGCACAAGAAAACTGGCACGCCTTAAAATCGTCGTCGCAGCCGGGCGACGAGCCAGACGACATAGACGCCGCCGAGCGCCAGCGCCAGGCCGAACCAGGTCAGCGCATATTCCAGATGCTTGTTCGGCATTTTCACGTCGATCCTGCCCGGTTTGGGCAAACCGCCGGGCGGCACCGGCGCCTCCTGATCGATGTAGAACGGCGCCGCCACCGACCATTTGTGCGCTTCCGACATCGCCTTGGGGTCGCGCACATACCAGACATTGTTCTTGGCGTCATCGGATGGCGTGAACAGGCCGCGCGCCTCCGGCCAGCGCATGTAGCCGACGATATCGACGCTGCCGCGCGGCCTGCCCTCGGCGCGCGTGGCGGGGTCCTTTCGGTCGGTCGGTACGAAGCCTCGATTGATCAGGATGATGCTCCCGCCGGCCAGGCGCGCCGGCGCGAAAACCCAGAAGCCCTGGCCCTCGACATCGGTGCGCAGCGACGAGCCGGCGGTGTAGGCATAGGCTTCCTCGCCGTCGAGGAATTCGGCTGGGAATACGACACGCGTATATTCGCTGGTCTCCGGCGTGAGGCGTTCCCATTCCGAACGGGGCGGGAGATCTTGCGGCGGACGCACGGTGCGCGTCGTCACGGTCTCGATCAGATTTTCTTTCCAGACCTTGCGGTCGAGCTGCCACTTGCCGAGGCCGGCGAGAATAGCGATGCCGACGATGGCGAATACCGTCGCCTCCAGCACGCCGCCGCGGCGTTTTTCGCGCGGCAGCATCAAGCCTCGCCCTTCGGCAAATCTTTATGCATCACGAGTTGGCCCGGCGCCGCCTTGTGATGGTATTGCAGCGCGATCAGCAGGCCCTTGACCATGCGCAACGGCAGCAAGGTGACCAGCAGGATCAGCGGCAGCCACAAAGCCGCGTGCAGCCAGTATGGCGGCTGATAAATTACTTCGGTCATCAGCGCCGCGAACACGACGATCGCGCCGCCGATCAGAATGACGAACACCGCCGGTCCGTCGCCGGAATCGGCGAAGCCCAAATCGAGGCCGCATTTTTCGCAGGAAGGCCGCAGCGTCAGAAAGCCGTCGAACATCCGGCTCTCGCCGCAACGCGGACAACGGCCCATCAGGCCGCGGGCGATCGGCAAAGGCTGAGGTGATGGCGCGGTCATCATTTCAATTTCCGTTTATCTCAGCCGCTTTCGCTCTCACCAAAAACAAAAGGGCGGCGTTGCCGCCGCCCTTTTCAAGGAATCAACGCGGGGCGGTTAGTGCGCCGCGGCATTTCCGGCACCCCACACATATATGCAGGCGAACAGGAACAGCCAGACCACGTCGACGAAGTGCCAGTACCAGGCGGCGAATTCGAAGCCGAGGTGCTGGGTCGGCGTGAAATGGCCCTTATAGACACGGCCGAGACAGACGATCAGGAAGATCGTGCCGATCAGCACATGCGCGCCATGGAAGCCGGTCGCCATGAAAAAGGCGGCGCCGTACATGTTGCCGCTGAAGGAAAAAGCGGCGTGCATGTATTCGTAGGCCTGCACGCAGGTGAACAGGCCGCCGAGCAGAACGGTGAGCCACAGGCCCCACTTCACGCCCTGGCGGTCGCCTTCCAGCAGCGCATGGTGCGCCCAGGTGACGGTCGTGCCCGAGGTCAGGAGGATCAAGGTGTTCAGGAGCGGCAGATGCCAGGGATCGAACGTCTCGATGCTGGCCGGCGGCCAGACGCCCTTGGTGAAAGCGAGCTTGCCGATTTCATGCGCATCGCCGGGAAACAGGGCAATGTTGAAATAGGCCCAGAACCAGGCAACGAAGAACATCACTTCCGAGGCGATGAACAGGATCATGCCGTAGCGGTGCGAGATCTGCACCACGCGGGTGTGGTCGCCCTTGTGCTGCGCTTCATTGATCACGTCGCGCCACCAGCCGATGAAGGTATAGAGCACGCCGAGCAGACCGGCGCCGAACACCAAGGGCGCTGCCGCGAACATGTGGTGCATCCAGGCCACCGCGCCGACCGCCATGACGAAGGCGGCGACCGAGCCGACAGCCGGCCACGGGCTCGGATCGACCAGGTGGTAGTCGTGGTGCTTGGCGTGTGCGTCGGCCATCGTCGCTCTCCGTTCAGGTCTCGTTCGTCCGGGCGCGTATGGCGCCCCCCATTTTCGTTTTACTGCCGCGCAATCTTGTCGCGCAGTTAGAGTTTATTCGAATTCTTGTCCGCCGCCGCGGCGAGGGGTTTGTCCGCTTCCTTCATCGGAAAGAAGGTATAGGACAGAGTGATGGTATTGAGCGTAGCCATGTCGCGGTCTTCGTCAATCTTGGGATCGACATAAAACACCACAGCCATCTCGCGCGTCTCGCCGGCCTTTAAGGTCTGCTCGGTGAAACAGAAGCAATTGATCTTGTTGAAATGGCCGCCAACCTGCGGCGGCGCGACGTTGTAGGACGCCTGCGCAGTGATGGCGCGCGCGGCCTGATTGATGACCTTGTAATTGACGGTGACGACCTCGCCGGGGCGCACATCGATCGTGTTCTGCTCCGGCACGAATTTCCACGGCAGGCCGGGCGTCACATTCGAGTCGAAGCGGACGGTGATGGTGCGGCCGAGAATCCGGTCGGGCGCTTTCGTCGAGACCAGCGGCGTGCCGCCAAAGCCGGTGGTGCGGCAAAACCAATCGTAAAGCGGCACCGAGGCGTAGGCGGCGCCGACCATCAGGGCGACGAACGCGCCGCAGGTGCCGGCAATCACGACATCGCGGCGGAGCTTTCTTTGCGTTTTCGGTTCGGTGTCGGTCATCGGCTTCAACGGCTCGGGTTCAACGGCTCGGGTTATAGCGGACGCAACAGGATGGCGGGGCCCTTCACCAGGGTCATCGCGTAAAACAGCACGACCAGCACGACCAGCGACACGGCGATGGCGATCGAGCGTGACCGCCGCGCGCGCTTCTGCGCCTCGGTCAACACGATGCCCTTGTCGTTGCCTTGATCGCTCATTGTGGTTTCCACGCTCACGCGGTCAACCGGGCAATCAGCCCGCCCCAACCGCGATCGATCATCAGAACGGCGAACAGCAGGAACAGGTACAGAATCGAAAAGGCGAACAGATGGCGGCAGGCCTGATCGGACGGCAGGCGTTCGCGATAGACCTGCACCGCCAGGATCAGCATGCCGAGGCCCATGACCGCCGAGACGGCGCCGTACAGCGCGCTCGTATAGCCGAGCGGCCACGGCAGGACGCCGAGCGGCACCAGAACCAGCGTGTAAAGCAGGATTTGCAGGCGGGTCGTCGCCTCGCCCCGGACCACCGGCAGCATCGGCACGCCGGCGCGCTTGAAGTCGTCCATGCGGTAGATCGCCAGCGCCCAGAAGTGCGGCGGCGTCCAGAAGAAGATGATGAGGAACAGAAGGATCGGCTCGAACGTCAGCGAGCCGGTCACGGCGGCCCAGCCGATCATCGGCGGGAAAGCGCCGGCAGCGCCGCCGATGACGATGTTCTGCGGCGTCGAGCGCTTGAGCCACATCGTGTAGACGACGGCATAGAAGAAAATGGTGAAGGCGAGGATGGCCGCCGCCAGGATGTTGACCAGGAGGCCGAGCACGCCGACCGAGAACGCCGACAAGGTCAGGCCGAAGGCCAAAGCCTCGCCCGGCTTGACGTTGCCGGCCGGCACCGGCCGTTTCGCCGTGCGCGTCATCAGCGCGTCGATGTCGGCATCGAACCACATATTAAGCGCGCCGGATGCGCCGGCGCCGACGGTGATGCACAACAGCGCCGTGAACGCCGTCACCGGGTGGATCGAGCCCGGCGCGATCGCCAGCCCGACCAGCGCGGTGAATACGACAAGCGACATCACCCGCGGCTTGAGCAGCGCGATATAGTCGCCGACGCTTGCCATGCTCGGTTCGGCAAGCGCCCCGTTGTACTCCGCGCCTTCGCTGATAAGCGACATCGTACCCGTTTCGCCTCTTTACTTGATCCGCGGCAGGGTTTCGAACTGATGAAACGGCGGCGGCGACGAGAGCGTCCACTCCAGCGTCGTTGCGCCTTCGCCCCACGGATTGTTGCCGACGGCGCGCTTCTTCATCATGGCTTCCGCCACGCCGATGAAGAAGATCACCATGCCGATGCCGGCGATGTAAGAGCCGTAGGAGGACACCTCGTTCCAGCCGTGGAACGCATCCGGATAATCGGCGGTGCGGCGCGGCATGCCGGCCAGACCAAGGAAGTGCTGCGGGAAAAAGATGATGTTGACGCCGACGAAGGTGACCCAGAAGTGCACCTTGCCGATGGTCTCGTTGTACATGTAGCCGGAAATCTTCGGGAACCAGTAATACCAGCCGGCGAAGATGGCAAACACGGCGCCGAGCGACAGCACGTAGTGGAAGTGCGCGATCACATAATAGGTGTCGTGCAGCACGCGGTCGACGCCGGCATTCGACAGCACGACGCCGGTGACGCCGCCGATGGTGAATAGGAAGATGAAGCCGATCGACCATAGCATCGGCGTGCGGAATTCAATCGAGCCGCCCCACATCGTAGCGATCCAGGAGAAGATCTTCACGCCGGTCGGCACCGCGATCACCATGGTGGCGGCGATGAAGTAGGCCTGCGCGCCGGCCGATAGGCCGACCGTGTACATGTGATGCGCCCAGACGATGAAGCCGATCGCGCCAATCGACACCATGGCGTAAGCCATGCCGAGATAGCCGAACACCGGCTTGCGCGAGAAGGTCGAGACGATCTGCGAGATCATGCCGAAGCCGGGAAGAATGAGGATGTACACTTCCGGGTGGCCGAAGAACCAGAACAGATGCTGGAACAGCAGCGGATCGCCGCCGCCTTCGGGGGCGAAGAAGGTCGTGCCGAAATTGCGGTCGGTCAGCAGCATGGTGATGCCGCCGGCGAGAACCGGCAGCGACAGCAGCAACAGGAACACGGTGACCAGGATCGACCATACGAACAGCGGCATCTTGTGCAGCGTCATGCCGGGCGCGCGCATGTTGAAGATGGTGGTGATGAAATTGATGGCGCCGAGAATCGAAGAAGCGCCGGCCAGATGCAGCGACAGAATGACGAAATCCATCGATGGGCCGGGATGGCCGGAAGTCGAGAGCGGCGCATAGATCGTCCAGCCGGTGCCGGCGCCGAGCGCGCCGGGCGCACCTTCGACGAACAGCGAGCAAATCAGCAGGCCGAACGAGGCCGGCAGCAGCCAGAACGAAATGTTGTTCATGCGCGGGAACGCCATGTCCGGCGCGCCGATCATCAGCGGCACGAACCAGTTGCCGAAGCCGCCGATCATCGCCGGCATCACCATGAAGA
>LNFM01003801.1_pt1 | contig 28963 bp, 21 predicted proteins | sample 596031 | NCBI WGS metagenome assembly LNFM01 (sample SAMN04254537, study PRJNA301005) | activated carbon metagenome | isolation source: dual media filters at the Ann Arbor, Michigan drinking water treatment plant | place: USA: Ann Arbor
TGGCCCCTGCGCTGATCGGGCCGCCGCTCGGCCGTCACCCGGAGCCGGTTCGGTATGCTCCGGTCGTTTGCGGCCGTCCACCCGGGCGGCCGTTTGTCAGAGCAGTATCGCGAAGGAGTCGGACCCGTGGGACACCGCGTCACGTTCATTCCCGGCGACGGCACCGGGCCTGAGATCGCCGAAGCCACCAAGCGCGTCCTCGACGCGACCGGAGTGGACTTCGAGTGGGACGTCCAGGAGGCCGGCGTCGACATCATGGAGTCGGCCGGCACCCCGCTGCCCGACTCGGTGATCGAGTCGATCAAGGCGAACAAGGTGGCCATCAAGGGCCCCATCACGACCCCTGTCGGTCATGGCTTCCGGAGCGTCAACGTCGCTCTTCGCAAGGCCCTCGACCTCTACGCCTGCGTACGCCCCTGCAAGAGCTACGAGGGCGTCCGCTCCAAGTACGAGGACATCGACATCGTCATCGTGCGTGAGAACACCGAGGACCTCTACGCCGGGATCGAGTTCGAGAAGGACACCCCGGAGGTCGCCGAGTTGATCGCGAAGATCATCGAGCTCGACCCCTCGGCGGCGGGCACGATCCGCGAGCACGCCGGCATCTCGGTCAAGCCGATCTCGGTGGAGGGCACGCGCCGCGTCGTCAAGTACGCCTTCGACTACGCGGTCGAGAACGGCCGCTCGAAGGTGACGGCCGTGCACAAGGCCAACATCATGAAGTACACCGACGGCCTCTGGCTCGCCGTCGCGACCGAGGTGGCCAAGGACTACCCGGGGATCGAGTTCGAGGAGCGCATCGTCGACAACATGTGCATGCAGCTCGTGCAGAAGCCCGAGCTGTACGACGTGATCGTGCTCCCGAACCTCTACGGGGACATCCTCAGCGACCTCGGCGCCGGCCTCGTCGGCGGGCTCGGCGTCGCCCCCGGCGCCAACATCGGCGCCGACGCGGCCCTCTTCGAGCCGACGCACGGCAGCGCGCCGAAGTACGCCGGCCAGAACAAGGTCAACCCGCTCGCGATGATGCTCTCCGGCGTGATGATGCTGCGTTACCTGAAGGAGACCGACGCGGCCGATCGCATGGAGAACGCCATCGCCGAGCTCATCCGGGAAGGTAAGTCCGTGACGTACGACATGAAGGACGACCGCAACGACCCCACGGCGGTCGGGACCTCGGGTGTCGCCGACGCCCTGGTCGAGAAGCTGCAGGTATCGAAGTGAGCCCGGCCGAGAAGGCCCCGCTCCGCGTCGCCGTCACCGGCGCCGCCGGTCAGATCGGCTACAGCATCCTTCCGCGCATCGCGGCAGGCGAGATGCTCGGCAAGGACCAGCCGGTCATCCTGCAGCTGCTGGAGATCCCCGTCGAGGCGGTCCAGAAGGCGCTCGAGGGCGTCGCGATGGAGCTCGACGACTGCGCCTTCCCGCTCCTGCGCGGCATGGTCCTCACGGGCGACCCGAACGTCGCCTTCAAGGACGCCGACTGGTGCATCCTGGTCGGCTCCAAGCCGCGCGGCCCGGGCATGGAGCGCGCCGACCTGCTGAAGGACAACGGCAAGATCTTCGTCGGCCAGGGCAAGGCCATCGACGAGGTCGCCTCCGACGACGCCCGCGTCGTCGTGGTGGGCAACCCGTGCAACACCAACTGCATGATCGCCGCCTCGCAGGCGAAGCGCCTCGGCCCCGAGCGCTTCACGGCGATGACCCGCCTCGACCAGAACCGGGCGCAGGCCCAGCTGGCGCAGAAGGCCGGCGTCGCCCTGACCGAGGTGGACGACATCATCATCTTCGGCAACCACTCGCCGACGATGTTCGCCGACTTCACCAACGCCACGATCTCCGGCAAGCCCGCCGCCGAGGTCATCGGTGACGACGCGTGGCTCCAGAACGACTTCCTGCCCACCGTCGGCAAGCGCGGCGCGGCGATCATCGCCGCCCGTGGCCTGTCGTCGGCGGCCTCGGCGGCCAACGCGGCCATCGACCACGTGCGCTCGCTGCACACGGTGTCCGACGACATCCACTCGATCGCCGTGCGGTCGGACGGCAGCTACGGCTTCGACGAGGGCGTGTGGGCCTCGGTCCCGGTGCGCACGACGGCCCCGGGCACCTATGAGGTCGTGCGCGAGGGCTTCGACCACGACGAGTTCGCCGCGGGCAAGATCGCCGCGACCAACGCCGAGCTGGTCGAGGAGCGCGAGACGGTCAAGGAGATGCTGGCCTGATCGCCCGGGGGCCCGCCGCGCGCTGCGCGAGCGGGCCCCCGGCGATCGACCCTCAGGCCGCCGGAGGCGGTCCGGGCGGCGGCGACCCGGCCCGCGCGGCCCGGGGCGCTGATACGCGCCGGGCGACGCGGCGCGCGGCGGCCAGAGCGTACGGCGGCACCCACAAGGGGTCGCGCAACGGCGGATCGACGAGTGTTCCGGGCGACGCGACGGCGCGCGCCAGCTCGGCTGCAGCCGTTCCGCGCGAAGGCCCCGAGCCGGGGGCCGGAGTGGCGATCCCGCGCAGTTCGTCCACCAGCGAGACGTAGCGCAGGCCGGTTCTCGGCCGGCGCCGCGCCGGCGGCAGCGGCCGTCCGAGCGCCGCGATCGCGCCGAGGGCGGGCAGGTCGATGCCCGCCCGCATCACGAGGAGGGTGCTGGCCGGGAGGCGGAGGTTCACGTCATGCACGAGCATGCGCCCGTCCCGCTCGAACAGCTGCACGTTGGCCGGACCCCGGTAGTCCACGGAGTCCAGCAGCCGTCTGGCGGCATCCACCGCAGGCCCCTCGTGGGAGACGGCCTCGATGATGGAGGGCATGCCGACCCCGCGGGGAAAGCTGCGGAGCACCCGGCACGCGACCGCGCGCATCTCCCCGTGCGCATCGCGCACGCCCGACACCGTCCAGTGGGTGCCGGCGACCTGCTCCTCCACGATCGCGACGGCACCGGCCGAGGTCAGGCGGTCGACGGCGGCGTCCCGCGCATGCGCCGTCTCGACCCGCACGAGCTGTGGTGCGTCATCGGCGGGGTCGCCCACGCCGGACGTCTTGACGACGGACGGAAGGGGAGGCCACGGCCCGCCGTGGCCTCCCGCCGTGGCGACGACCCTCGCGGGATGGCCGACTCCCGCCCGCTCCGCGCTCCCGCCGAGCTCCGACTTGTCGCAGAGGGCCGTGTACTGGTCCGCGGTGGGCCCGGCGACGACCGCCGGCAGCGCGGATCCGCGCTCGGCGAGCACCCGCACCGCCACCTCATCGACCGGGACGATCACCGTGGCGCCGTGCTCGAGACACAGGCCGGCGATCGCGCCCACGAAGCCCTCCGGATCCGATCCGGGGGGCGGGCACGGGTGCGTGCGATAGCACCCGGTCGAGCGACCGCGACCCTCGTCGCGGTGATGGACCCCGGTGACGCGCCAGCCGGAGGCGCGTAGCGACCTGCAGGCCCATGGACCGGCGCGGTACCCCGTCCAGACCACGAGCGCGCTCGGCGTGGGCATGGGGGGGATCCTACCGCGGGTGGTCCTGCCTCCCGCCTGAACGCCGCGTCGCGCTCGCGCGCAGGGGTCCGCGGGGGACGCCTGCCGCCCTAGGGGGTGGGGCCGCCCGCCTCGGCGATCGCGGGCGAGGCGCCCGTCGCGGCCGCGGCCGCGCCACCCGCCGCGGCGCGCCTGCGCTTGCGCAGGAACGGGCGCTCGATCACATAGAAGCTGAAGGCGCCGCCCACGACCGACACGATGAGCACCGGGACCATCAGCACCAGGAACGCCAGCGTGCCGTCGCCGAACGAGTCCACGCCGTTGTCGTAGAACCAGTCGGTGAACGGCTCGTGCCAGAGGAAGATGCCGTAGGAGATGACCCCGAGCCACGCCAGGGGCCGGGACGCGAGGATCCGGTGGGGGGCCTTCTCGCTCCCGAAGGCCGCGGGCAGCACGAGCACGAGGCCGAGGAAGCCCGCGGCGACGTGGTGGATCGTCCCCGGGTCCCCGCGCGGGATCGTGGTCAGGAGCCAGATGCCGATCCCGGCCGTCCACACCATCAGGGGCCGCTCCTCGACCAGGGTGACCAGGCGGTTCCGGGCGCCCGTGATGTCCACCGCGGCGCTCAGGAGGGCGAGGCCCATGCCGAGCGCGAACCAGTCGAGGGTCGCGGGCAGCGTGTAGAGGAGGTTGTCGTGCGGCTCCATGATCCCGAGCCGGCCCGTGAAGATCTGGCGCATGGCGAAGGTCGCGAGCCACATGCCCGCCAGCAGGGCCATCTCGAACCGCACCTGCGTCTCGACCCGCCGGCCCTGCAGCACCCTGCGCATCCCCAGGGCGTAGAGCGGTAGGGCGGCGTAGAAGGAGACCTCGACGCACAGGCTCCACGCCGGGCGCAGGCCCTGGAACTGGGTGGCCGGGTCGTAGACCTGGAGGAAGAAGAAGAACTTCCACCACTGGTCGGTGAACACCCCGGGCAGCCCGGGGAAGATCGCGAGGGCGACCAGCGCGAACCAGTAGGCCGGCAGGATCCGCAGCGCGCGGCGGCGGGCGTAGCCCCGCACGCCGGGCGTCTTCACGCCGCTCAGCCGGCTCGCGACGAACGGCCGGTACAGGAGGAAGCCCGAGATCACGAAGAAGACGGCGACGCCGGCGTTGAACTGGTTGACCACGCGCCCCCACTCCTGCGTCGCGTAGGCGTTGCTGGCCAGGCCGACGTGGTAGACGACCACCATCAGCGCGGCCACGGCCCGCAGTGAGTCGAACAGGGGGAAGTGCCGCCGCAGGGGTGGGCGCGGCACGGAGGCGTCGGTCGGCTGGGTGGTCGTCATCTCTGTCTCGGTTCCATCGGCGGGAGCCGGCGCGGCTCAAGGCGGGTGGCGGAGCGCCGGACCGGGGCGAGTGTAGGCGGCGGCCGGTGCCCGGCCAGCTGGACGGTCGAGGGGTTCGCGCCGCCGGCCGGGGAGCGGGGCCCGGCGGCCTCGCGGCGCTCAGCCGGGGCGGATCCGCCCGACGACGGCGTGCTTCAGCGCCGCTGCGCGGAGGTACGAGCGCCCGAGCGCGCTGATCCCCGCGCGTACGGTGACGGTGTCCTCGCCGGCGGCGACGTGCGCCTTGTAGCCGCCCCCTCCGCCGCCGAGATCGATCGTGCGCACCCCCTCCGCCGCGAGCGCGTCGATGGTCGCCAGCAGGGACGCCCACCCGAGTCCGGGGAGCCCGCCGAGGGCCCGGTCGAAGGCCGTCTTGTAGACGACGGCCCGCGTGCCCCACACGAGCGACAGGTGGAAGGCGCCCAGGCGGTCCCCGATGTCGATGCGCGACAGGCGCGCCAGACCCTGCCCGCCCAGCGCGAGGATCGCCGCGCGCACGAACGCGCGGCCCTCGGGCGTGCGCGTGAAGGGGTCGGACGGGCGCCCCTCCCACGACCGGGTGTGCAGGTCGAGGAGGTCGTCGAGCTGCGCCGAGATCTCGCCCCAGGACGCGGTCGTCGTGAGGCGCAGGGGCGTGCCCCGCTCGGCCGCCCGCCGCGCCAGGCGCCCGGCCTCCCGCCGGCGGGCCGGCGGACGCGAGCGGGGTTCGCCGGTCGCGATCCGGTAGGTGGGCGGCCCGGGCAGCAGCTCGATCCCGGGCAGCAGCGCACGCAGCTCGGGGATCAGCGGGCTCCCCGCCGACAATTCCTCCAGCACGAGGATGTCCCCGGGCTGGTCGAGCAGCGCCCGTGCGAGATCGCGGCGCGCGGCGCCGTCGAGCGCGGGGGGCTCGGGGTCGAACCAGTTCGGGCTGTGGCCGAGGTGGCGCACGGTCGCCAGCCCGCGCTCGCGCCGCACGCCGAGGGCCGCCGCCGCGACGGTCCGGCCGCCGGCCTCGACCAGGAGCGCGCGTGGCCGCCCGCCACCGGCGGGATCCCGGAGCCCGAGCACGGATGCGCGCCGCAACGGATCGCGTCCGCCGGCGTGGGCGAGCAGGTCGTCCCAGCCGGCGGCCTCGAGCATCGGCACGGCCGACGTGCCGTCGATCACACGCGTGGAGAGCCCTCCAGGATGCCGTTGAACGAGTCCGTCAGCCGGTCCACCACGATCGGCACGGCGCAGCGGCCCTCCACCTCGGCGCGCGCGGCCGCCCCCGTCTCGCGCGCCGCCGCCGGATCGGCGAGCAGCACGGCCAGGGCGTCGGCGAGGCCCTCGGGGTCGTCCGGGGCCACGAAGCGCCCGTGGTCGGGGTCGCGCACCAGGTCGGGTATCCCGCCGACGGGCGTGATCACGACCGGCAGGGCGTGGGCCATGGCCTCGAGCAGCGCGACGGGCAGGCCCTCCTCGCGGGAGGGGAGCGCGAACACCGAGGCCGAGTCGAGCAGCTCGGCGACCTCGTCGGGGCCGATCCAGGAGCGGATCTCCACCCGGTCGGCGACGCCGAGCCGGCGGGCCTCCGCCTCGACGCCCTCCCGGTCGCCGTCGCCCGCCAGCACCAGCGACGCGTCGAGGCCGCGCCCGGCGAGCAGGGCCACGGCCGCGACCAGCACCTTCGATCCCTTCCGCTCGCCGAGCCGGCCGAGGCTCACGATGCGCCCGGGGACCCTCGCCCCCTCCGGTGCGGGGGGAGGTATCGCCACCGGGTTCATGATGGCCGTCGTGGTGCACGTGGTCATCGCCTGCAACCGCTGCTCCCACGTCGGGGTCAGGGCGATCACCAGGTCGGCCGCCCGCAGCACGGCCCGCACCATGGCCCTCTCGGCGCGGGAGGCGCCCTGATACCAGACCTCGACGTCCGAGCCGTGCACGTGGAGCACCACCGGCACGCGCGCGAGCCGCCCCAGGGTCACGACGGCGGTCTTGCGGCGGAAGGAGAAGTCGGCCGAGACGTGGACCCAGAGCAGGTCCACCCGCCGGCGCGCCAGCTCGCGCGCCACCCCGGCGATCCCCTGGGCCGCCGCAAGGAGCTTCGTGCGCCCCCCGCCGTCGCGGTGCGTCGCGATGTGGCGCAGCGAGAAGTCGCGCGCCAGGGTGGAGTGGAGGAGGGTCTTCTCGACCGCCCAGACGCCTCCGGCGCTCTGCGGGCCGGGGCCCACCACCAGCACGCGCGGCCTCACGGGGCCTCGCGGGGCACGGGGACCAGGTGCGACGTGATCACGGCCGGGAGCGCGACCCGGCCCTCGGCGACGATCGTCGGCGCCGGCGTGCGGTGCTCGAGCGAGAGCGACACGAAGCCGCTCGGGCGCGACTCGCAGCCGGTGATCGCCCGCGGCGCCCCGAGCCCGTCCACGGCCACCCGCAGCCCCGCGCGCTCGCCGCTCCAGACCCAGGCCCCGTCGTCCTGCCGCACCGTCCCCGGGGCGAGCTGCCAGCGCAGGTCGATCTCGTGCGCCCCGTCGGGCCCCGTGATCCGGTCGATCACCGTCACCCCGCCCATCCGGAGCTCGACCCGGCGGGTGTGGCGGACCGGCTGATAGGCGTCGTGGTGACCCTCGGCCACCAGCACGTCGCCCTCCAGGCGCACGCTGCTCAGGTGCGCGCGCGGCGGGTTCCGCCAGATGAAGGGCCCGAGCGCCTCCGCCTGCTCGCGGCCGTCGACCCGCAGCGTCGGGTGCGCCGCGGTCGAGCGGCCGTGCTCGCGCCACCGCGGATCGCCGTAGTAGGTGAACGTGCCGGGGTCGACGATCGCCTCCTCTCCGTCCACGGACAGGTAGAGGGAGAGCAGGTCGGCATGGCCGTGGGCGTTGAGGGGTCCGAGGCCGAACGGGCCCGCCTTCAGGATCGCGCGGAGCTCTCCCACGTCGGGGCGCCGGCGCAGCACGGCGTAGCCGCCCTCGGGGAAGGCCGCGCTTCCGGCCAGCCGCAGCCACTCGTCGTCGCGGCCGGCGAGATCACCGCAGAGCCAGCCCGTCGCCTCGTCGAGGCCCGGGTACGAGCGCGAGAGCGGGCGGTCGAGCAGGCGCGACGCCGTCCTGATCCGCGAGCGGAGGCGGGCCGGCCGGTCGGTCTCCGACGACAGGTCGATGCCGACGGCGTCGTCGTCGTCGCCGATGCGCGGAAGCGTGCCCTCGTCGCTGGCGAAGCACGCGAGCACCTCCGCCAGCCCGGCGACGGGGCCGGCGATGTTCTCGGGAACCGGCCGCCCGAGCCGCGTCAGGCACGAGACCACGGGCGTCACGAGGTCGAGGACGAAGCCCTGGTAGGCCGTCGCCTGCTCGGCGTCCACGCCGTCCGGGTGCACCTGCCGCCCGAGCTCGGCGGCCAGGCCCGAGAGCGCACGGTCGGCACGCGCGTCGGCATCGGGTATCTCGGGGAAGCAGAGCGAGCCCATCGCCAGGCCCGCCAGCTCTCCGATGCGGTGGTTGTTGGCCGACGAGTAGAGGGAGGGGTAGCGCTCGAGCTGGGTGAGGTGGGCGTCGGCCGAGGCGAGGAGCGCGCCTCCGCGCTCCGGCGTGGCGACGGGGCTGTCGCGGAGGAACTCGACGATCCACGCCCAGGAGGTCAGCCGCATGCCGAGCTCGAGGCCCACCCTCCAGTGGATGCCGATCCCCGGGGGGTTCTGCTCCAGGAAGCCGTCGATGTGCTCGGCGGCGGTCTCCGCGAAGCGGTCGTCGCCGGTCAGCCTCCAGGCCCGCGCCAGATGCACGATGTGCTGGTGCCGGCCGAGCTCCCACAGCCACTTGGGGTCGGCGTCGGCGACACGGTGGTCGACGCCGCTCCAGTGCCGCCGGGGCCAGGCGTGCCCGGTGATCGGGTCGTCGTGCCAGTCGAACCCCGGCCCCAGCGTCACCTCGGGGTAGCCGAAGAAGGCGAAGCGCCCGGCGCGGACGCGCTCGGCCTCGGCGCGCGCGTGGTCGACGGCACCGGGCAGCGCACGGATGCGCGCGACCACCTCGTCGGTGACGAGCGGCGGCGCGCCCGCCGGCCGGGGCCATCCCGGCGCCATCTCCATCTGGATCGTCGCCGCCGCCGGACGCGCCCGGTCGCGCGCCATCAGGACGGCGCTACGCGCCCGGTGAGCCCACTCGGCCGGGGGCATCGTCGAGGCCCGGGCCGCATACCACTTCAGCCGTGAGGGTCCGGGGAGCGACACGGACGAAAGTATAGGCGCGACCTGTACGCCCCCAGATGGACGGATCGCCTGGGCCGTCTACTATCGTCACGGCACCGAGCCCGGTAGGGCGCACATCAGCGCCGGTATACGCCTGCACGAGGCGCACCGGGCCGACAGGGGGGATCGACGTGGAGGACCTGCTCAAGCTCGCCGAGAGCATCCGCCGTTGGCGGTGGCTCGTACTCGGCGTCGGGGTCGTGGCGATGTTCATCGCCCTCGTGGTGACGATCTCCGAGGACTCCACCTACACGGCGACCGCCACCGTCAACGTCGGCGCGGCGAGCCAGTCGATCAGCCGCGCGCCGGAGCAGGACGCGATCGTCGCGCGCGGCTACGTCGAGGGCCTCATCAACACCCCCGCCTACCAGCAGCGCATGTTCGAGCAGGCCGGCATCCCCGACAGCGTCGACATCACCGCGAGCAACCTCGTCGGCGGCCCCCTGATCGCCATCGCCGCCACCAGCACCGACGAGGATGCCGCGATCGCCGCGGCGAAGGCGGCGTCGCGGTTCTTCGTGGAGGACACCAGGACCCGCATCGCCGATTCGCTCAACGCGGCCCTCGACCCACTGCGCGACCGGCTCGAGGAGGTGGCGGGGCGGATCCCCGGCGTCCAGGCGCAGCTCGCCGCGGGCGACCAGTCGGCGAGCGAGGTGACGCGCCTCCAGGGCGAGCTCGCCGCCCTCCAGGCCGAGCGCAACTCGCTGACATCGAGCCTCGACGACAGCGCCTCCTACGCCGACAACCCGAACCTCGTGAGCCTGGTCACCGAGCCGGAGGTGGCGACCGAGAGCTCGCCCCGCGTCGCCACCAACGCAATCCTCGGCCTGCTCGGCGGCCTCGTGCTCGGCGCCGCGATCGCGCTCGTCCTCGGCGCCCTGGAACTGCGCATCACCTCGCCGAGCGTCGTGCGGTCGCGTCTCGGGCTGCCGACGCTGGCCTCGATCTCCGGCATCGACCCGCAGCGCCGTCAGGAGGACCTCCAGGGCCTCGCGAGCGGAATGGCGCTGATGGCCGCCGGCGTCACCTCGGTGTCGGTCACCAGCCCCGGTCCCGGCGAGGGCAAGACGCTCGTCGCCAGCAACCTGGCGCGCTACCGCGCGGCGCTCGGCGACCGCGTGATCCTGATCGACGCCAACCTGCGGGCCGACCCCCGCACCGACCTGCCGCGCGAGAGCCTCGGCCTCTCGGGGCTGCTGGTGTCGGGCGACGAGGTCATGCTGTCCGACGTCCTGGTCGATTCCGGCGTCGCGAACCTGAGGATCCTCCCCGCGGGAACGCTGAACGAGGATCCCTACGCGCTCGTGACCGCCGAGCGGATCCGCCGCGTCCTCGAGCACGCCGCCTCGTTCGCCGACCTGCTCGTGATCGACACCGCCGCGGTGCTCACCGCGCCCGAGAGCCAGGTCATCTGCTCGATGGCCGACCGCACGATCCTCGTCCTCGACTCCACCGGCACGCAGACCGCCTCCGCCGTCGAGGCACGCGACGTGCTCGAGCGGGTCAACGCGCGGGTGCTCGGCGTCGTCCTGACGGGCGTGGCGCGACGCGGCGTCAACCTCCGCAAGCCCCTCGCCACGCAGGTGCGGCGTCCGGCCTCCACCAGCCGCGAGCCCTCTCGCCGGGCCTGAGCCCACGCCGCTGACATGGCCCGGTTGACCCTTCCACCCGCCCGGGGCGCGGCCGGGCGTCCGGGGCGGGGGGACCTGCGCCGGTTCGCGGGGCGCGAGGACCTGCGCCGCTTCGCGCTCGGCGCCGGCTTCGTGCTGGTGGCCGTGATCATGCTCCAGCTGGTGGGACGCCAGGCGGCCGCCTCGCCGTCGCCGATCGCGGCGGGCAGCGTCCTGCTCGGCCTCGGCCTCGCCGCCGCCGTGCTCTTCGGCGTGGCACGGGACTCGAGCGTGGGGGTTCTCTGCTGGCTGGTCGCCGCGTTGCTCAGCGGGGTCTACTCGGGGGCCCCGCTCACGCAGCTGACGTTCGTGGCGCTCGTCGCCGGCTGGTTCATCGCGATCGTCACGCATCAGCGGCCGCTCAAGCGCTTCGGCCTCACCGAGCTCCTGATGCTGACCTACCTGCTGCTCAACCTCGGGTCGGCGATCGCCCCGCACACGCTGCCCGCCGACACGGGCGTGACGCCGCAGTCGCTGATCTACAACGGGATCCTGTTCCCGTTCATGCTGTTCGTGATCGCACGGCAGACGATGACCGACCGGCGGGCCGTGCGGACGTTCCTGTGGTTCGTGGTGATCGTCGGCACCTACACGGCCCTGACGTCGATCTTCTACAAGCTCGGTCCCCAGGCGCTCGTCTTCCCGCGCCAGATCCTGGACGAGAGCCTCGGCATCAACCCCGAGCGCGGCAGGGCGCTGCAGGTCAACTCGGTCGCCGACGGCCTGCTGATCGTGTTCGGGATGATCGCGGCGATCTTCCTGGGGGTCCAGAAGGACACCCGCCATCGGCGGTTCGTGATCGGCGCCGCCCTGCTGGCGCCCGTGGGCATCTACGTCAGCCAGACGCGGTCCGTCTGGCTCTCGGCGGCGCTCGCGGTCGTGCTGGGCGTCATGTTCGCCCGTGGCTTCCGGCGCTGGTACCTGATCGTGCTCGGCCTGGCCGTCGCCTTCATCGGCATCAACTGGCAGAAGTTCCTGAGCGCCGACCGCCAGCAGGGCGGCGTCTCGTCGTCGGGCGAGATCGAGGCGCGCCTCAACGACTGGGCGACGGCCCTCTGGGCCATCCCGCACCACCGGTTCTTCGGGTGGGGCATCAGCCGGTTCCCCGAGATCAACACCGTGCACCACCAGAACTGGGGCAACTTCGACTGGAACCTCGGCTACGGGTTCATCGGCCACAACACCCACCTCACGACCGCGGCCGAGCTCGGGCTGGTGGGCCTCGCGCTCTGGCTCGGCGTGCTGGTGTCGGTGACGGTGGCCACGTCGCGGGCCTGGCGGCTGCTGCCGCGCGACGGCATGCTCTCGCGGGGCTTCGTGTTCTCCTTCTGGTGCGCGTGGCTCGGCTGGCTGATCAACTCCGCCGTGGTCGAGATGCGGATCTTCGCCGTCCTGAACGGCCTGATCTTCGTCTGGGCGGGCATCGTGGCCGGGCTCGGTGACCGCGCCCGCGACGGGACCCTCGAGCCGGAGCCCGCGGACCCGGACGAGGAGACACCCGTGGCCCTGGAGCCGGCCTACGAGATACCGATGCGGGTGCGGCTGTGACCGAGCGGATCCGCGTGCTGTTCGTGCAGCCGACCCTGGGAGTCGGCGGGGCCGAGCGGCACATCACCCACCTCGTGCGCCTCCTCGACCCCGACCGCTTCGCGACCAGGGTCTGCTGCATCAAGGAGCCGGGGGCGCTCGCCGCCGACGTGGAGGCCGCCGGGGCGGAGGTGGTGGCCCTCCACGCCGGGACGCGGCAGGCGCCCGCGGCCCTGCGCTCGCTGGTGCGCCTGATGCGCGAGTACCGGCCGCACATCGTGACCATGAACGGCAACAACGCCGAGGTCCTCGGCCGCATCGCGGCCACGCTGACCCGCGTTCCGACCCGCGTGGTGTGGAAGCACAACTGCGGCGACCTCGGCCGTCCGCTCTCCCACCGCGTCACCGACCGGCTGCTCGACCGGTTCACCGACTACTACCTCGGCGTCGCGTTCGGCCAGGTGCCCTATCTGGTCGACGATCTCGGCCTCCGGGGCTCAAAGATCCGCATCGTCCGCAACGGCGTCGAGCCCGGCCCTCCGCCCGCCCCCGGAGCAGGGGGGCGCGACGAGGAGGTGGCGCGCTCGCTGGGCATCGCCCCGGCCGACCGTGTGGTGGGGATCCTCGCCGTGCAGCGGCCGGAGAAGGACCACGCGACCTTCCTGCGCGCCGGGCGCCTGGTGCTCGACCGCATGCCCGACGCCCGGCTGCTCGTGGTGGGTGGCGGGCCGATGCAGGGCGATTCGGAGCGGCTCGCGGCCGAGCTCGGGCTGGGCGACCGGGTGGTCTTCGCGGGCATGCGCGACGACATCCCGCGGATCCTCACCCTGGTCGACGTGATGGTGCTGTCGTCGTTCACGGTCGAGTGCTTCCCGTTCTCGATCCTCGAGGCGATGTCGGCGGGCATCCCCGCCGTCTGCACCGCGATCGGCGGGCTGCCCGAGATGGTCGAGGACGGCGTGACCGGGCACCTCGTGGCGCCGCGCGACCCGGCGGGCCTCGCCGAGGGCATCCTGCGGGTGCTGGAGCCGGACGGGCGCGCGGCGCAGATGGGCGCGGCGGCCTACCGGCGCCTCTGCGACCGGTTCACGCTCGACGCCGCCGTGGCCGAGACCGAGCGCCTCTTCACGGCCTTCGCCGCCGCCGGCCGTGGCGGGTGAGCCGCCCGCGCCCGGCGCGGGGCCTCCGGTGAGCGGCCTGGAGCCGGGCGACGACCGGATCCGCGTCTGCATGGTGACCACCACGCTGCCCCTGGGCGGCGCGGAGTCGCTGCAGCTCGAGGTGCTGTCGGGCATCGACCGGGAGGCCTTCCGCACCGAGGTGCTCTGCCTGCGGGAGGCCGGGCAGATGGCCCCGCGCTTCGAGGCGGCGGGCGTCCCGGTGACCGTCATGGGCCGGCGGCGGCTGCAGCATCTGGCCACGGTGCCCCTGCTCGCCCGCTGGCTGGCCCGCCGCCGGATCGACGTCGTGCTGCTGACGCCCCACCACGCCGCCACGTTCCTCGGGGCCCCGGCGGCGCGGCTCGCCCGCGTGGGCGGGACCGCCCTCGGCCTGCACCAGATCGGCGGCAAGTCGATCGGCATCCCGAGCCTGCCGCCCGGCGGCGTCGAGATGCTGTCGATGATCGACATGCTGATCCTGCTCAGCGAGGCGCAGCTCGAGTACCTCCGCGCCGAGGAGCGCGTCGGATCGCGACCGTGGCGCCGCACGCGGCACGCGATCATCCCCAACGGCGTGCGGGTCGGTCCGCGCCCCACCCCGCCCCAGGCCGCCGCCGCGCGGTCGGCTCTCGGCCTGGACGCCGACGACACGGTGGTCGGCTGCGTGGCCGCCCTCCGGCCCGAGAAGGACCACGACCTGCTGCTCCGGGCGGTCGCGCGTCTCGCCGGCACGGTGCCGCGCCTGCGCCTCGCGCTCGTCGGCAGCGGCGACCGGGAGCAGCACCTGCGCGACCTCGCCTCCGAGCTCGGCATCGCCGACCGGGTGCTGTTCGCCGGCTTCCGCGACGACGTCGCCCGCCTGCTGCCCGCCTTCGACGTGAAGTGCCTGACGTCGATCCAGGAGACCTATCCCGTCTCGGTGCTGGAGGCGATGGCGGCGGCGGTGCCCGTCGTGATGACCGGTCCCGAGGGAGTGCCCGAGCTCGTGCGCGACGGCGAGTCGGGCTTCGTGATCCCGGTGGGCGACGAGGACGCCCTGGTCGATCGCCTGGGCCGGATCCTGTCCGACGACGGCCTGCGCGGGCGGATGGCCGCGGCCGCCCACGAGCGCGTCACTCGCGAGTTCCCCGCCGAGAGGACGCTGCGTCGCTACGAGGCGGTCTTCCGCCACCTGGCCGGGCGGGCTCCCGCGGCCTGACGGCGGCGGGATCCGGCTTCAGAGGAGCCCGACGACCACCAGTACGGCGACCAGCAGGCAGGCGGCCGAGACGCCGGCGAGCTCGACGCGCCGCTGCTCGAGCACCGGCAGCCTCTCGAGCACGTAGTCGGCGACCCCGGCGCGGTGCTCCGACGTCATGTCGACCGCCTCGTGGTGGCGGGCCTGGAACGCCCGGGCGCCCATCGGCAGCATCGCCAGCGCGGCGCTGAAGGCCGACGCCACGAGCAGGAGCAGCATCAACGCGTTGCTGCCGCCCCCGGATCCGCTTCCCGAACCGCTCGAGGCTCCCGGATCGGAGGCGACCACCGCGGCCGAGACGGCGAGGGCCTCGAGGTCGCGGGACGTGTCGGCGACCTCGCCGGCGATCGTCTCCACGCCCTCCGAGGCGAGCTGGAGGTCGCGGAACTCGTTGCCGCGCTCGATGCGCGCGAGCCGCAGGGCCTCGGCGCGACGCCGTGCGGCCTCGGCGCGCCGCCGCGCCTGCTCGGCCGCGCGCGCCGCCGCCGCCGCCGCGGCGGCCTCCTCGCGCTGCTGGGCCAGCTCGGCCGGGCTCGGGCCGTCGGGCTCCGCCGGGCCCGCGTCGGGCCCCGGCGTCGGTGCCGGGGCGGGCCGGGGTGCCGGAGCCGGAGCCGGAGCGGGCGTCGGGTCGGGGGGCGGCAGGTCGGGGCCCTCCGGAAGCGCCTGCCCCGCGGCCGGGACGGCCGCGACGAGCAGCAGCAGGAGCACGAGCGAGCCCTGGCGCAGGCGTCTGGTCACCGGAGGCGGCATTCCCTGATCTCGACGCGGAACAGTGTCCGGAGAAGCCTACCGCGCACGGGAACTAGGAGGCACCTCTCTGGGCGAGCACCGTCGGGATGGTCTGGAGCAGGATGCGCAGGTCCCACCACACGGACCAGTTGGTCACGTACATGTAGTCGAGCTGGACCATCTCCTCGAACGGCACGTCGTTGCGGCCGCGCACCTGCCACAGGCCGGTGATGCCGGGCGCGAGATCGAGGCGGCGCTGGCCCCAGCCCTGGATCTGGACGGCCTCGTGGGTGACGAAGGGCCGCGGGCCGACCAGGCTCATGGAGCCGCGCACGACGTTGATCAGCTGCGGCAGCTCGTCGATGCTGGTGCGGCGCAGGAACCGCCCGATCCGGGTGATCCGCGGGTCCTCCTTCATCTTGAAGAGCGGGCCCGAGCCCTCCATCTCGTTCAGGTGGGCCATGTCCATGCGCAACGACTCGGCGTCGCGCCGCATGGTGCGGAACTTCCAGATGCTGAACGGCTGGTGGCGCGACCCGAGGCGCTCCTGGCGGAAGAAGACCGGACCGGGCGAATCGATCTTGATCGCGATGGCCACGGCGGCGAAGACGGGGGCGAGCACGATGAGCGCGCCGGCCGAGACCACGATGTCGAGCGTGCGCTTGACCAGTCGTGCGGCCGGCGACAGCTGGGCGCTCTTGAGGTCGATGAGGGGCATCCCGTCGAGCTCGGAGATGCGTGCGTGCGGCGGGGTGATCTCGAAGAAGCGGGGAACGATCGACACCGGCAGCCGGCCGAAGTCCGAGTCGCGCAGCGACTCCAGCACCTCGTGCGACGGCGAGCCGGAGAAGGCGATCACCAGGCGCGTGGCCCCGGTCGCCTGGATGGCGCGGTTCAGGCCGCCGGTCTCGGGGAGGATCGGGATGTCGCCGAGGCTCTCGTCGAGAGTGGTGGCGTTGTCGTCCACGAACCCGACCACGATGGCGTCGCTGCCCGACCGGACGCGACGGGCCATGAGCTGGCCGACGGTGCCGGCGCCGATGATCAGGATCCGCTCCGGCCGGCGCCGGCGCGCGTTGCCGCGCACGATGCCCCGGATGAGGAGCGCCGACACGAACGCCAGCGGCAGCCAGACCATCATCGCCGCGGCCTCGGGCCTCCCGAAGCTGCCGGGCCGCACGAGCATCCCGAGGATCACCCACACGAACGACAGCGTGACGAGCGAGCTCGCCAGGGCGCGGGCCTCGTCGAACGGGGAGACCGTGAGGCTCTTGGAGCCGTAGAGGCCGAAGACCGCGAACGCGACCGGCGCGGTGGCGGCGAAGAGCAGGCCCGACCGCAGGGCGAAGCCGCCGCTGGGGAACTGGATGAAGTGGCTCAGCAGGAGCAGCGCCCCCGCCAGGACCGTCAGGACGAGGAAGTCGGTGCTGATGAGGCGCCGTGCGACCGCGCGGCTCTCGAGGCCGTAATCCTCGAGGTTTCTGCCCGGACGTCCGCCCGGCGTCGCGGTCCTCAGTTTCGGCGTGCTGGCGATCGGGCTGGTCATCGCGGTCGGGACCCTTCCGTGGGCGCGGTCGTCATTGCCTGATCACCATAGTCAGGGCCGTGCCGGGCCGGACCCCCCGGAGGGTTGGGTTGCCCACTGGACGAACGGCGCATACGCGCGGGAACGACATCGGGCCGGGGATCTCCTGGTACCCTCGCAGCCTTGAACCGACCCCTGCGACACGCCGTCGTCATCGCCTGATGTGCGGCATCTGCGGCATCTGGGGCGAGGGCGCCCCCGCCGACGGCGACCGGCGGCTCGGGGGCATGCTCGATGCGATCGTCCACCGCGGGCCCGACGGCGAGGGGCGGCTGGTGCGGCCGGGCGTGGCGCTCGGGATGCGCCGGCTCGCGATCATCGACCTCGCCGGCGGCGACCAGCCGATCCACAACGAGGACGGCACGATCGGCGTCGTCTTCAACGGGGAGATCTACAACTACCGCGAGCTCAGGTCGGAGCTCGAGCGCGCCGGGCACCGGTTCGCCACCCGCTCGGACACCGAGGTCCTGGTGCACGGGTACGAGGAGTGGGGCGACGACCTGATGTCGCGGCTGGCCGGCATGTTCGCCTTCGCGCTGCTCGACGAGGGCGCCGGCCGCGTCCTGCTCGCCCGCGACCGCTTCGGCAAGAAGCCCCTCTACTACGCGCAGCCGGGCGGCGGCCTGGTCGTCGGCTCCGAGATCAAGGCGCTGCTGGCGGCGGGGGTCTCGGCCGATCTCGACGACGACGCGCTGCAGGCCTATCTCGCGCTCCGCTACGTGCCGGCCCCGGCGACCCTCTTCCGGGCCGTCCGCCAGCTGCCGGCCGGGCACTGCATGACGGTCGACTCCTCGGGCATCGAGATCCGCCGCTGGTGGCGTCTGCGGTACGCGCCCAAGTCGAAGGTGACCCTCGCCGAGGCGACGGACGAGGTGGAGGGCCTGATCCGCCGCTCCGTGGAGCGGCGGATGATCAGCGACGTGCCGCTCGGCTGCTTCCTGTCGGGCGGGCTCGACTCCAGCACGATCCTCTCCTTCATGGCCGAGTCGAGCGACGAGCCCGTCCGCACCTTCTCGATCGGGTTCGACCCGGGGTGGTCGAGCGACGAGCTGCCGGCGGCCCGCGAGACGGCCGACGCGTTCGGCACGCGCCACCACGAGACCCGGATCGGCGCCGCCGAGTTCCTCGGGCTGCTGCCGGACGCCGTCTGGCACCGGGACGAGCCTCTCGCCGAGCCCTCCGAGATCCCCCTGCTGGCGCTCTCCCGCATGGCCCGCGAGCACGTCACCGTGGTGCTGTCGGGCGAGGGCGGTGACGAGCTCTTCGGCGGTTATCCCAAGTACCGCGCCGACCATCTCCTGTCGCGGATCGGCGCCGTCGGCCGCCCCGTGGCCGGTGCGGCGCGCCTGCGACGCCTCGCCGCGTGGCACCGGCTCCCCCGCAAGGTGCGCATGGCCGTCGCCGCGGTCGCGACCGCCGATCCCGGGGAGCGCTGGCCCTCGTGGTTCGGGGCCGACCGTGAGGCCGGCCTCCACGACCCCTCCGGCCGGCCCCTCGGGCCCCTGATGGCCACCCTCGACCAGGGCCTCGGCCCCCTCGACCGGATGCTCGCGCTCGACGTCGAGAGCTACATGGTCGACAACCTGCTCGTGCGCGGCGACAAGATGACGATGGCGGCGTCGATCGAAGGGCGGATGCCGCTGCTCGACCACGACCTCGCCGAGTACGTCGCCCTGCTCCCGGAGGAGCTGAAGGCGACCCCGCGCCGGACGAAGGTCGTCGTGCGGGAGATCGCCGCGCGACGGCTGCCGGCCCACCTGCTCGACCGGAAGAAGGTCGGCTTCGCCGTGCCCGTCGCACCCTGGTTCCGCGGGGGCCTCGGCGACGCGTTCGAGCGGCTGACGCTCGGACCGGGCGCCCGCCGCGACCCGCTCGTGGCGCCCGAGCGCACCCGGCGGGCGCTCGACCTGCACCGCAGCGGCCGCTACGACCTCGGCAAGGAGCTGTGGAGCCTCCTGACGCTCGACGTCTGGGCGCGCATCTTCCTCGACGGTGAGGATCCGGCCGGCCTCGACCTGGGCGTCCATGGCTGAGAGCCTCCTGGTCCTCGGCTGGCACAACGCCGAGTCGACCCCGTTCTTCCCGTCGCCGCCCGGGGCGTGCGCGCGCGGCCTCGCCCGTCAGCTCCGCTTCCTGGCCCGGTTCGCCAACGTGGTCCCGCTCGACACGGCGCTGGCGGCGCTGGCGGAGGGGCGGAGCCTTCCCGCCCGCCCGGTCGCCATCACCTTCGACGACGGCTATCGCGACAACCTCGAGACCGCGGTGCCGATCCTGCGGCGCCTCGGGCTGCCGGCCACCTTCTACCTGGTGCCGGGGTTCCTCGACCGCGGCGTGCGCCCGTGGTGGGAGGTGCTCGCCTGGGGCTTCGCCGAGTCGACCGCAACGACCGTGGAGTGGCGGGGGAGGGTCCTCCCGGCCGGCTCCGGCGAGGACGCCCGCGCGGCGATGCTGGGCGTCGCCGAGGAGCTCAAGGAGCTCGACTCCGCCGCCCGCGACGGCGAGATCGACGCGCTCCTCGACGGCCTGCGGCCGCGCGGCTCCGAGGACCGGGTGCGCGAGATGTTCCTCGACTGGTCCGGCGCGCGCAGCCTCGCGAGCGTCTGCGCGGTCGGCTCACACACGATGCGTCACGTCATCCTCAGCCGCGAGTCGCCCGAGGCGCAGACCGACGACCTGCGCCGCTCGCGCGAGGTGCTCGAGGCCGGGCTCGACGCACGGATCGCCACCCTCGCGTACCCCAACGGCACCGCCCACGACTACGATGACGCGACGCTGAACGCCGCCGAGGCGGCTGGATACCGCGGGGCGGTGACCACGATCGACGGATGGAACCACCGCGCGACGCCCCATCTCGAGCTGCGACGGTTCGTCATGGACCCGGTGCGAGGCCTCGGCGGGCTGCGCGGCGTGGTGCGGGCGCCCGGCGCGATGGCCTTCGCGCGGGGCGGGTGACCGCCGTGGGGGAGACCGTCCTCGCGACCCGGATCGCCACGTCGCCCCTCGAGGCGGAGGCCCTGGCCGAGGCCTGGGACGCGCTCGCCGTCACGGCCGGCCGGCCGCTCTCGGCTCCCGCGTGGCAGCTCGCCTGGTGGCGCACGATGGCGCCGGACGGCGCGGAGCTGAGGGTGGTCGCCGTGGAGGACGCGGGGCGCCTTGTGGGTCTGGCGCCCTACATGGTCGTGCGGCGCAGTGGGCTCGCCCACTACATGCCTCTCGGGAGCCCCGACATGGGGGTGCGCAACACGCCGCTGGCCGAGCCGGGCCGCGAGCTGGAGGTGGCGCGCGCGCTGGCCGCCGCCCTCGCCGCGTGCACCCCCCGGCCGTCGGTCGTCTCCCTCGACCAGATCGACACCGGCTCGCCCTGGCCGATGCTCCTGCGGCGGGCCTGGCCGGGGCTGGTGCCCCCCCGCGTGGAGCGCGTCCGGTCCGCGCCGGCCCCAACGCTGCATCTGACCGCCGCCTCCTACGAGGACTGGCTCGGCGCCAAGAGCTCCAACTTCCGCCAGCGGCTGCGCCGCGACGGGCGCAAGCTGACCGAGGCGGGCGCGCGCACCCGGCTGGTGTCCACCCCGGCCGAGCTCGAGCAGGCGCTCGACCACTTCCGGCGCCTCCACGGCGACCGCTGGGGCGACTCGACCCCGCTGGCCGACGAGGCCGGTCACCGCATGATGCTCGACGCCGGCCTCGCGCTGCTGCCGTCGGGCCGCTTCCGCGTGTGGGTGATCGACATCGACGACGCGCCCGTCACGGTGCAGATCTTCGTGGCCGCCGGGGGCGAGGTCACCTACTGGAACGGCGGGTGGGACCCCGAGTACTCGTCGCTGTCGCCGGCGATGCTCGGGATCTGCGCGGGCATCGAGGACGCGTTCGCACGGGGCGAGCGGAGGGTCGACTTCGGCGAGGGCGATCACCACTACAAGACCCGCCTGGCCGATCACGACGAGGACATCGAGTGGGTCCGGCTCCATCCCCGGGGCCCCCGCTACGGCGTGACCCTGCTGGTCACCGCTCCGCCGCGCCTGCGCGCGCTGGCGCGCTCGGCTCTGGGCCGGCTCCCCGAGCCCGTCGCGCGACGCCTGCGGTCGGTCGCCCGCCGCGGGGAGTAGCGACCGCCCGCGTCGTCAGGAGGCCGCGCGGCCTCCGCGCAAGATGCCCCGCAGGGTCGCCACCAGCGCCCGGATCGAGCCCCGCTCCGCCACCTCGGCCGCCGCCGCGTAGACGAGGGCGCCCAGCACGGCGAGGCCGGTGAGCACCATCACCGGTACCGCGATCCCGAGCTCGAGCCCTCCGATGTGGCGCCAGGCGCCCATGCCCTGCAGGGGGCCGTAGACCAGGCCGAGCAGCACGCCGCACTGCACGAGTCCGCCGACCGTCGCCGGCAGGACGGCGTGCCAGAGTTCGCGGATGCCGGTGTCGGCCGTGATCCGCAGCGCCCGCGCCGCCGCCACCATGGCCACGAGCGACGCGAGCCCGACCCCGGCGGCGACGCTCACGAGGGTCACCCACCCGAAGATCCAGATGATCGCCAGGTAGACCAGGAACACGCCGACCTCGACCGACGAGTTGCGGGCGACCAGCGAGGAGCGGCCCGACGCCTTGAAGGCCTCCCGTGCCGCGTCGGCGAGCGAGAAGAAGACCGCACCGACGCCGAGCACCTGGAGCACGGTGCCCGCCTCCCGCCAGCGCTCGCCGAAGAGGGCGGCCACGCCCTCCTCACCGAGCCCGATCAGCGTGACGGCGATCGGTATCGACAGCAGCGAGATCAGGCGCAGCACCTCCAGCATGCGCAGCTTGAACCGCTCGGGATCGCCCTGCAGCCGCGAGAGCGCCGGGAACATCACCTCCGCGGCGACCGTCGTGACCCCCTGCACCGGGAGCGCCGCCAGGCGCGACCCGGCGCCCCACAGGCCGACCTCGCGGGGCGAGAGGTTCCGCCCGAGGGCGATCGGCTTCGACTGCGCCGCGACGGTCTCGACGATGTTGGCGAACAGGAGGGGCCGGGCGTAGGTGCGGATGCGACGGTAGGCGTCCATCGTGGGCCGGCCGTCGCGGAAGCGCGGACGCGCCAGCATCCACGATCCGCCGGAGATGATCACGATGTAGGCGTACTGGCCCGCCACCAGGCTCCATTCGTCCCAGCCGGCGAGGGCCAGCACCACCACGACCACGCCGTACATGGTGATCGCGAGGGGGTCGACCACGCCGCGGCGCATGCGCAGGTCGAAGCGCCGCTGGAGCATCGCGTCGGGGATCACCGAGAGCGACCACAGGAACAGCAGCGGCGCCATCGCGAGGGTCAGCAGCGCCAGGTCGGGCTCGTCGTAGAAGTACGCCACCAGCGGAGCCGCGGCGCCGATGACGATCGATCCGATCAACCCCTGCAGCGGCACGCTGAGCAGCGCCGTCGAGACGATGTCCTCCATCGGCTCCTCGAGCTGCACGACGGCGGCGCGCGTGCCGGCGTCGGCGAAGATGTGCGCCGCGCTGACGATGACCAGCACCAGAGTGACCAGGCCGAAGATCTCGGGAGCCAGCAGCCGTGCGGTGACGACGGTCGTGACGAACGAGATCGCGCTCGTCGAGACGAAGCCGAAGGAGGCCCAGATGACCGCCCTGCTCGCGTTGTCGCGCAGGCCCATCGGGTCAGCCCGCGCCGGGTGCGGCGGGCGCGCTGCGGTCGGCGCTCAGGCCGGTGCGTCCGGCACGCGGAGGTCGGCCGCCGGCGACGCCGGCCGGCAGCCCATCGCCACGAGGGTGTTGGTCACGAGCTGCTGGATGCGCTGGTCCGGCTCGCCCTGGGGCTTCCCGTCCGAGAAGAGCCGGAACCCGTACTCGTCCAGGCCCCAGGTGAAGAGGTTGCTGGCGGCGGCGAAGACCACCGCGCCGCTCGGCGCGGTGTAGACGGAGGCGCTCGCCAGGGCGGACCCGGTCGAGGGGCGGCCGTCCACGCTCATCAGGTCGCCCTCGACCGGGGTGGCGCTGAGCGTGCGCAGACCCGCCGGGGTACGGCCGTTGTCGGCCACCGCATCCCATTCCCAGCCCACGATCTCCTGGCCGATCGACACCGCCTCGCCGCGGGCGCCGGCAGACAGGTCGGCGCCCCGCCAGAGCGGGTCCTCGCTGATGGTCTCCCAGGGGACGATCAGCGGGTGGTTCCCGGCCAGGTCCTGGCCGGCGTACATGACCCCGATCAAGGCGTTCTCGGGCCGATCCGGGCCCTTCGGGTCGCGCCAGAGCGAGGTGCGCGAGACCGGATCCTCGACCGGCCCGGGGCCGAGGGTCGAGAGGGTCTCCTCGCTGCTCTTGTAGCAGACCATCACGCGGTCCGGCTCGCCCGACCAGGGGTCGGGCTCGAAGCGGATGCGCCAGTAGAACGAGTTGGCGCCGAAGAAGGCGAGGCCGACGCCCTCGTCGCGTCGCCGCTCGAAGGCGCCGCGCATCTCGTCCGAGACGTACTCGTTGTGCGCGCCCGACAGCCAGGCCCGGCGCCGGCCGAGGCCGTCGGGGCTCCGGTGGGCGTCGCTGGCCGCCGCGTAGGCGACGTCGTACCCCTCGGCCTCGAGCCAGCTCACCAGGGGCAGCTCGTGACGCAGGTACCAGTCGGCCTGGTTGACGACGACGTTGATGTAGGGCCGGTCGTACGACACCCGCACCGCGCGCGGGGAGCCGTCGGCGCCCGCGTAGAGGGAGTAGTCGCCCCAGTAGTTGTAGGCCTGGTAGGTCGTGTCGCTGATGAACAGCAGCGCGTCGCTCGGGCGGTCGTCCTCGCGAACGACGATCAGGGCCTGGCCCTGGGACCCCCCCGACGACACGAGCGTGGCGAGGTATACGCCGCTCGGCCACTCGGAGGTGTCGAAGCGCTCGGAGACGGCCCAGTTCGAGGCGCTCACGAGGCCGGTCGGCGCGTCGCGCCGCGCGTCCGGCTGGGCCTGCGCCGCGAGGGTGCCGGTGCGCGTCACGAGGCGCCCGCGCGCGCCCTCGTAGTAGCCGCTGCGGTAGACCTCGATCCGGTACTCGGGGTCCTCGCAGCGCACCCGGATCACCGCCTCCTCGCCCCGCCCGACGCTCGGCCGGTCGAAGAAGCCCTCGATCCGCCCGTCGACGTTCGTCATGCGCCAGTCCTCGGTCCCGGCGCGGCAGTTCTCCCGGACGACCGGGTTCTCGGGCGCCGAGCAGTTGCGGCGCCGGACGGGCGGGGGGAAGTCGCCCTTGGGCGGCATCTCGAGCTGCGCCTCGCCCCTGATGAGGTCACGGAGCGGGTCCCGGGCGGCCGCCAAGCCGGCCACGACGGCGACGGCTCCGGCCCCCGCCAGCAGGAAGCGCCGGCGCGTCAGCCGTGCGATGTCGCGTACATTGCGGCGCATGTCAGCAGCCGATGATAGTCCACCGCCCGCCGCCGCCAGTCCGTGGAGCCTGATCGAGGTCGTCCACGACATCGAGACGATCGCCTCCGACTGGGATGCGCTGGCCGACCGGACCGGCGCCGACCCCTTCTGCCGGCCGGGCTGGTTCTCGGCCTGGATGAGGGCCTTCACGCCGGAGGGGCGGCTCGGGGCGATCGCCCTCCAGGGGGGCGGGCGCCTGCGGGCGATCGTCCCGCTCGTGCGCCACGGCGTCGCCACCTCGTCGCCCACCAACGAGCACACCCCGCGCTTCCGGATCCTCGGGGAGGACCCGGCGGCCGTCTCCGAGCTCGCCGCGATCGTCCTCCGCCTTCGCCAGCGGCGCCTGTCGCTGGCGCCGCTCGACGTGGAGGAGGGGACCCTCGATGCGTTCCGCGCCGCCGCCGGGGCGGCCGGCTACCGGGCGGTCGAGCGGGTGGAGCTGCGCTCGCCCTACGTGTCGCTCGACGGCATCGAGGAGCCCGACGCGATGCTCGAGCGCAAGATGCGCAAGGAGCTGCGCCGCTGCCGCCGCCGCCTCGAGGAGTCCGGCTCCCTGGAGATCGCCGTCGACCCGGGCCGCGATGACCTCGATGCCCTGCTCGCGGAGGCCTTCGCCGTCGAGGGGCTCCAGTGGAAGGGGGAGGGGGGCACGGCGATCACGTCGTCGCCGCAGACGCACGCCTTCTACCTCGACGTCGCCCGCTGGGCGGCCTCCCGGGGCACGTTGAGGCTCGTCAACCTCCGGCTCGACGGCCGGATGATCGCCTTCGAGCTCGACATCCTCGACCCCTCGGGCCTCTACTCGCTGAAGGCGGGCTTCGATCCCGAGCAGGCCCGGTTCTCCCCGGGCCACCTGGTCGCGCTGGCCGCGATCGCGGAGGGACTCGCCGCCGGCGCGCCGACGTACGAGCTGCTGGGCGACGCCGAGCCCTACAAGATGCGCTGGACCGAGACGACCCGCGAGATGCGGTCGTTCGAGGCGAGCCCGGGCACGGCGGCGGGCACGGTCGAGCACCTGCGCGCGAAGTACGTGCGCCCGGCGCGCCGCCGGATCGCACGCCGGAGCGCGTCGCTGGTCTCATTCCGTCGCCCCGCGGGTCGATGATCAGGAGATGACGCCCCCCCGCGCGGCACCGTGGGCGCGGCTCATGCGCCCCGCGGTCGCCATCCCCATCCTGAGCCTCCTCGCCGTCCTGATCGGGCTCGTCGGCGCGATCCGTCAGGAGGCGAGCCTCGACGAGGCCTACGTCTTCGCGCTCTCCCAGCACGGGCCGATCGCGATGCTCGCGTTCTGGACGCAGGATCCGCAGGCGCTCGTGTCGCAGGTCGTCGCCTACCCGTTCGCGGCGATCGACGGTGCGGCGTGGTGGCTGCGCCTCCCGTCGCTGCTCGCCTTCGGCGCGTCGATCGCGGCGCTCTGGTGGACCGCGATCCAGCGCTATCCGCAGGGGGTGGCGCTCGGGGCGGCCGCACTGCTGGCGATCAGCCCCCTCGCCGTGAAGAACGCCCCCGACGCGCGGTGGCCGACCTACGCGATGCTGCTCGGCACGATCGGCTGGGGGTGCCTGCTACGTGCCATCGACACCGGCGACCGGCGCTGGTGGGTCGCGTACTCGCTGGTCGCGGTGCTCTGCGTCTACACCAACGCGACGCTGGTCCTGCTGGCGTTCGCGCACGCCGTGCCGGTGCTCTGGGAGCGCCGGCACGCTCTGCGCCCGTGGCTGATCTCGCTCGCCGCGATCGCGGTCGCCGGGATCCCGCTCGCCGTGCTGACGCTCGGCGCCTCCGGGGTCAACCCGCTCTTCCGGGTCCCGAAGCCCGGCGTGGCCGACGTGCCGGGCTTCGTCGCGCAGATCCTCGGCGGCGGCGGCCCCGAGCGGGTGCGCCAGGCGCTGGTCGTGCTGTGCGCCGCCCTGCTCGCCGCCGCCGCCTGGCGCCTGCGCGGCCGGCTCGGCTCGGCCGAGGCGCGTCAGGGGTGGCTGGCGCTGGCGTGGATGGTCATCCCCCTGGCGGGCGCCTTCGTCATCTCCCAGGCGGGCGACTCGATCTGGCTGACCCGCTACCTGATCGCGACGGTCCCCGCCGTCTGCCTGCTGATCGCCTGGTCGCTCAGCCACGCCGACCGGCGGATCGCCCTCCCCCTGGGTGCGGCGATCGTCCTGCTGATGGTGTTCGCGGTCGCCGACGGCTCGCGCTCACGCGGTGAGCCGATCGGCGAGTGGGCGGCCGCGGTCGCCGCCGCCCGCCCCCCGGGCGCGCCGGTGGTCTTCTACGAGGCCGAGGGCGCGCAGGGCGCGGGCTATCACGAGCCGAGCCTGGGCGCCGCCGACGGGACCCCGCTGATCCCGGGCTGGGACGAGACACCGCCCCCGCCGGAGATCGTGCTGCTCGACAACCCGGAGTTCGACCGCCTGCCCGTCGGTCCCCCGACCGCCGGCCTGGTCGAGCGCCTGGCCCGCGGGTCGGAGAGCGGCGTGGTCGTGCTGGCCCTGCGCCCGGGGGAGCCCGAGGCCCCCGGCATCACCTGGGCGAGGGAGCACTGCACCGTGGATGAGCAGCTATTCGAGGACTCGCCGACCAGGGTCTACCGGGTCGGTGACTGCCGCGCGGAGCCGATGCCCGGATAGTCACGCCCGGGGGTATAGGTCTGGTGCTGGACGGGGGACCTGTTTCGGGTCTCCACACGCTGAACCCGGGAGGGGCGCGCGGGGGGTCCCGCCTGCCTTACGGTCGTCCACGGCACCAGAGGTAAGCGAATCGGCCAGAGATGGCGATACACGACTTGGCAGCAGTCGGAGAAAGGATTCCTCAGATGACGACGGACATCTCGCGAGCCGCGTCCGAGCACATCAACGGGTCGGCGGACGCGCGACTGGCGTCGGTCGCCATCGTGGTGCCCGCGTACAACGAGGAGGCCAACCTCCCGAACCTCTTCCGGGAGCTCGAGGCGGCGACCGCCGGCGGCGAGCACCGGTACCGGGTCATCCTCGTGGACGACGGCTCGGTGGACGCCACGGCGCAGATCGCCGAGTCCTACCAGGGCCCCCTCGACATGGAGATCGTCAGCCAGGGCGTCAACAAAGGCCTCGGCGCGGCGATCCTCGCCGGCTTCCGCCGCGCCCTGCAGGACCCCGACCTCGACGTGGTCGTCACGATCGAGGCCGACACCACCAGCGACCTCAGCATCCTCGCCCGCATGGCCTCGATCGTCGCCGACGGCACGACCGACATGGCCCAGGGCTCGATGCACCACCCCGACGGGGTGATGGTGGACGTCTCCGGGTTCCGGCAGCTGACCAGCAAGGTCGCCAGCCTGGTGATGCGCATCGCCACCGGCTCCAAGCTGCACACCTTCACCAACCTCTACCGCTCGATCTCGGCCGACGCGCTCCGCCGCAGCCTCGACAAGCGCGGCGACGACCTCATCACCGAGTCGGGCTTCGCGGGCGTGACCGAGCTGCTCCTCAAGCTGATGCGCGACGGCACCCGCGTGGTCGAGGTGCCGATCCGCCTCGACGCGGCCAAGCGGGTGGACGAGAGCAAGATGCCGGTCTGGCCGACCGTGCGCGCCCAGGCCCGCGTCGCCTCGAAGGCGTTCGTCGGCCGTCTGCTGCGCCGGTGAGCGCCGACCGCATCGCGGTCGTCGGGGGAGGCCTCACCGGCCTCACCCTGGCCTACCGCCTCGGCCGGCGCGGCATCGGCGTCGACCTCTACGAGGCCTCCGACTCGCTCGGGGGCCTCGCCGGCGACATGGAGTTCGACGGCGCCCGGGTCGACCGCTTCTACCACGTGATCCTGCCGACCGACGACCGCGTCATCGGGCTGGCCGAGGAGGTCGGCGTGGACGCCGACCTGCGCTTCGTGCCGACCGGGGTGGGCTTCTTCCACGACGGCCGCATGGAGTCGATCTCCACCATCTCCGAGTTCCTGCGCTTCTCGCTGCTGAGCCTCCCGCAGCGGCTGCGCCTCGGCGCGTTCGTCGCCTACTGCCAGCGCATCTCGAGCTGGGAGAAGATCGACCACAAGCCCCTCGTCGGATGGGTCTCCAAGCTCGCCGGCCGCGGGGTCTACGAGCGCATGTGGCAGCCGCTCCTGCGGGCCAAGTTCGACGACGGCGTCGACGACCTCTCGGCCACCTGGCTGTGGTCGCGTACCCGCCGCATGTCGGGCGCCCGCCGCAACGGCTCCCAGGAGGTCTGCGGCGCGCTCGCCGGCGGCTACCAGACGCTCTGCGACCGGCTGGCCGAGCGCATCCGCGAGCAGGGCGGCACGATCAACACCTCCACGCCGATCGACTCGGTCGAGCCGGGCGAGCCCGCGGTCGTGAACGTCGGGGGGGAGGCGCGCAGCTACCGCATGGTCGCCCTCACCGTGCTCCCGCCGGTGGCCCGGCGCCTGGTCGGCGACGCCGAGGGCGCCGCGCTGCAGGGCACGCCGAACCGGTACCTCGGCATCGTCTGCGTCCTGCTGAAGACGCGCCGGAGCATGAGCCCGTACTACACGATCAACATCGCCGACCCCGAGGTGGGGCTGACGGGCATCGTCGAGACGACCCGGGTCATCGACCCGGACGGCGAGCGCGACCACGCGCTGGTCTACCTGCCCAAGTACGTCAACTCGACCAACCC